>JGI24159J19872_10010676_pt1 | contig 12053 bp, 5 predicted proteins | sample Ectturendosymbi4_FD_19872 | JGI IMG/M metagenome (IMG submission 19872) | reverse complement strand
ATGGGGGGCACTAGGGGGCAGTGTACCCCCAAATTTTGTTGCGTCCAAAAAATTTGTTTTAAACATATAACAAAGACAGAAGTCTTTCCCCCTAAAAATGTATTTTTCCCCCTCCACGAATCTTAAAATATGGCTACGGGCCTGGGTGGGAAAACACTTAGATGAAAGCGGCCCACTGGTCATTGTAGTGGGCCACTAGCCAACATTTAAAAAAATTGAGAAATGATGGTGAATCCGGATGTGGATGGCTATACTAAAGCCATCACCGGAAAATACTCCGAAAAACGCAAAAGACAGCACTAAATCACCGGAAAATACTCCGAAAAACGCAAAAGACAGCAACCTACTGAAAACCAAAAGAATAATAAAACTGAAATACAAGCTATATGGGTGCCCGGTTTTACATTTAGCTTGTCAGGGGTGGTGATTCGCCCCTCTGCCTCTCCGTCAGTTACGCCACTGCCGAACACGAGTCGGCACAGGCAGCAAACACCGTTCTTCAAATCTTCCGTTTGGCCTACTATACCACTTAGCCGTTTGGATTGAGCATGTGCAACTAAAGCTGGCAGAATGGATTCGACTCCCCGTCGCGTAATACCGAAGACTTGAAAAGTGGTATTTTTGCCACACGGACGGCGTAAGCAAGCGGATATGGGCGCCGCTGACTACTTGAGACATTCCAAGGAATTTCCGAATGCGAGGGTAATGAAAATGAGCATTGCTTTTGGGCTTGCTAAATTTGATTCGCAAACACCGTTACAGCCTGCTTCAATTTCAAAACAGTGGCCTGAAATTATAAACATGCGAACTTTTGCATTAGCGATACGTGATTTCACAGTTCTTGACAATTATGTTTCTTGGACATTTACGGCATTTCGTGATGGCTGACACTTGATTGAAAGAATCCGACATTTTCCCGAAATACAGTGCCACCAAAAAGAGTCTTTGGCCTAACGGTAAACTGCAACCGGCGATGGGACCGTAATTCGGAAATTCTGCAGTTTACGTGAAACTGAGATATCCTTTAGCTATCATCAGTTCCATCCCGCTCTTGCTCGGAGCTGTGACGCTTGACGGGGCTCTAGCTGTGGATCAAATAGTCTCTTTGAAGGGGCAGATTGAGCTCTTCAGTCATGCGAGGCAATCAATCCAGATATGAGGAACCGATAGGCAGGCGGGAAGTATTTTCCCAATCTGGCAGCCCAGGTCCGTAGCCACGGGAGGCATTCGGGTGCAGTGCCCCCCGCGAATGTTTTTGTGACCCCAACTTTTTTAAACATATAATAAAAAACAAAACTCTTGCCCCCGTCAAAATGTATTTTGACCCCCATAACTTTAAAACCTGGCTACGGGCCTGTGGCAGCCTTTGCAGTTGAGCCTGGACCATCACATTAGCCACGTCTTTCGTTGGGACTCTCTGGGGGAATGCGAAGTGCGGTCCACTGATGACAGGGAAACTCAGTGGCTCTTAACATTGTTCGTGGTCGCTTTGAACATTTTTCATAGCGATTGTCCTTTCTCGTCGAGGTTCTGCCACATACACACACACGCTTTGGCCACAAAATCACAGCTGGCTCACCACTTCTCTTATCAACGGGTCTGCGCACCTGTAGTCTTATCAGCATATCGAAAAAGTGTTAAAATGTTTGACGGTAAGCGCCAACAAAACGCTAAAAATTTTAGTGATGGCCTGTATTGACTTTTCATACAAATAATTTGAGAGTGAACCAAGAGTAGCTATTGGCAGTTCTAAAAGCAAATAAGACATTTTGAAAACTAATGCGCAAAAATTACAAGGAGTTCTAGAACATTATACAATTTTTACATTGTGCCATTTTCACACTGAAACGATAAACAGGAAATTAAGTACTTATAGCAGTTTCATTCAAAAATTTTTTGTTTTACCCTAGCCACAAAATATTTTTGTTTTCAGGAAAAGTATGCGTATAATGTCTGTCTGTCGCAACCACAAAAGACCAGCACATGAATTTAAACTGTACAAGAAACGATGGACACTGCTGCTTTTGTTTGCCTTGATGCAAATAATATCGTCCTTCTCGTTTGCGTCGTTGGGTCAAGTAAGCGATGTGTACGTGAATTATTTCAAAGTCAATTACTGGCAGGTCGACTGGGCGTCACTGGCATGCCCTCTTGGAATGTGCGTCGCAGCACCCGTCTTGGCCTGCTTAAGTTACATGAAAATCATGCCTTTGAAAAAGATGACGATATTTTCGGCAGCGGGCTTAGTGTTCAGCAACACGTGTATCGTTCTTGCTCCAGTAAGCTCAAAAGCATTTTCGTTGGTTGTTATTGGTCAGCTGATAAATGGTTTTAGTGCTGGAGCGTTGTACACTATGCGTCCGAGCTTTGCCGTTCACTGGTTTCCCGACAGTGAAGTCGGTACAGCCATTGGTGTCGGTACAACTGGAATTGGCATTGGGGGAATTTTGGGGTTTATTCTGTCTCCGTTTGTGCTTCATAAGCAGTCGTCAGATGTTCCGAAAACGTTGCAGGAAAGTACCTTCAACAGGCCGGTCAGGCATCACGGAAAAAACAGAACTGCGCTGAACGGAAATGATACACTCGGTTTCGACGACGTATTGGAACATGACGAATCCACGAGGCAGCACGTCGATGTTACAAGTTTTTTAAAACTGTATTTGCCAGCTTTGATCTTATCAGCAGTTGTGCTGGTCTTGCTGATTATCTTTATGCAAGACAAGCCTCCGACACCGCCTTCGAGAACAGCGATGGCGCATCAACGAAATTCTTCAGTGGATGCCCAACCACGTTTTTCGGACTTCCTTGCCACTACACTGCATTTGAGCAAGAATACGACTTGCATCGCCGCAATGCTTATCTACGGCTTTGTGTTACGAACAGCTCTGGTGGAATACACGATGATGTCGCAGATCGTGTCTGTAATGAAGCCAAGCTTGTCTTTGTCGCAGGCTGACACAATTGGTGGTTACATCATGGTGACGTTGATGATTGGCTATTTTGTCGGTTCGCTGGTGGGGGGTAGGGTAGTCGATAGGTTTAAACGTCACTCGCGCGTTGCCTCAATCTCAATCTTTTGCACTCTTGTCAGTACAGTAGGTTTATTAATAAGTTTCAAGCTCTCAAATCTTATTGGCTTGTATGTTTTTAATGGACTGTATGGTGCTTTTATGTTCATAGCAGTCGTAGTTTTGCATCGGATCACGTCTGAAGCAACGTTCCCGCTCGATGCAATTTTCGTCAGCGCTTGGCTCACAGCTGTGCAGACAGGCTTGGGTTGCATGCTGGCAAGCGTCGGAAGAGGCATTTTTAATCGTTTCTCAGCGACCGGAGTTTTAAGTTTACAGTGCTTTGCAATGCTCCTATCGTTGCTTATCTCTGTGTTGATAAAGGAACAAAACCATTATCTGGGTATAAGCGCCGTGGAGGGAACGCAGTTTTCTCCAAGTAAAGATAAAAGCGCAGACAACTGCAACCAAACTTCAACGTTGAAACTGAACAACCCCTAAAAAGGCATAATACGCTTGTGGGCAAAAGTGTACGAACCAAAGAAATGCAGTAGACAGGTGGTATTGTAGCTGTCAAGTATTTTTTGTGTCGTCATGCTCATACAATAACCAAAAATAGTTTGTTCTCAGGAATGTGCCGCTCGCCAACTTTCCCCGCAAAAATGTATTTGTATGGAGAAGCCGAAAATTTCCTGTTTCACCTTTCAAAGCCGCTTTCGGTTCCCAGGAACTCTGAAGTAGGGTTTAATCATAACAGCCTTTCAAAGAGTCTTGCAAGACTTCGAAAAAGTATTTAGCGCAAAATTTGCAAACGTATTTTAGGATCCTTTCGTTTAGCCGCGATTTCTAAAGTTCATTCGTGTCTCCTTGTTTCCTTGATTGTTTTTTAAAGCGATAAGAAAGCAATGCAGCGGACATTTTTTGTGCACTTGCAGACGTACTTGTCACAATTACAAAACCAAAACCCGATCGGCAGGTGTGATTGTGCACCTGGGCATCTGGCACACAGAATGACAAATGAAGTAAGGAAGACATCTTGGCTGTAATTTCCAAACTAGCGCTGAACAGCAATTGGGGTGGCTGCAGAACTGTACTTCGTGACCTATCAGATTGCACTGAAAACAGCTGTAGCTGACAATTGCGTAAAGCAAAAGTTAGCACCATAAACGAAACCCATCAACGAAATAAACAAATCCATTCACAAAAGAAACAAAACAAGCAAAAAATTGTTTTTGCTCCATCGCCTATAGTTCGGTGCCTCACTTATCACTAGCAAAGCTGAAATGCATCCCAAGGCTACTGCAAAACTTGAAAAGATAATATGGGCATTGCGAAATCGTATAAGACAGGGGTCTCAAATTCAAACTGCTCTTAGGGCCAAATGAGGACTCATGAAGCAACCCGAGTGCCGCATTATGACGCTGACACAACAATGGCAGTACCGGAATCTTACTAGAAATAGCTTTTAGATCTTATTTCCTGCGNAAGGTATCATGAGTTTCAGGCAAATTATTTCTAGCCGTCTCTACGTTCGTTTTGAAAGGAATTTAGTCACTCGCTAGCCAAACACTTTTAAACATCGGTCAATAAACTAATTAACGTAAACGGTAATTATTTGAAATTTCCGAAAAAGCATCACGGGACACAAAAAAACGCCTTCGCGGCCGCATGTTTTAGACCCCTGGTATAAGGCGTGAACGAAAGCAAAACAAGTTGCCTAACAAGATAAGCAAACTAACAAAACTGCACAACTGCCAAAAAACTGCAGCAACCAGTGTGAATGCACCAAAGCACACCGCGCACATTCACAATCCCGAAAAATTGGTACAGGGCTTATTATTCTTTCTAAAAAGACCCCATAAACGGGGCGACGACGCGCATGGGTTAAGAATGGAAAAATTTTTAGCACGTATATTAACTGCGCTGGGTGGCCAATAGGCTTGAGGTTCTGGTTAAGACTGGTGGTTGAAAAGGGTTTATCAACGTTGCGCCTTGCACGGTAAAAATTTTCGCTCAATTTGAACATGAGGGCAGTCCAGAGCGAAAATGAGAGTGTACTGTGCATTCTTTGAAAAAGAAAAAAAGCAGCGTATCAAACACCAGTTACTGGTGTAGGACCTGAAAGTCGGTAAATATCGCGAAATGCGACCAGCGTACGACACCCTGTTCAGAGTCGACTTGAAGAAAATCCTAGCTAGAAAAAAATTCTAGAATGCGTTCATTTCGTGAGTTCAAATAAGGCCCGTTGCAACAATGGTCGCAAACAGCCGAAAATTCCGGGGAGGAAAAATTGTTTTAAACACTTTTTTCCCATAACGAAGTGACTGGAGGTGTGCAAAGTATTTTTGCGTGCATACCGTATTTGGACATATTGTTGGATCTTCAGCGCATTGTGTGCAAACACACGCATTGCGAAGTTATCTGTTGTTCCTGAACTGCGTGTAATTTAATCAAGCACTTGGAACATTATGCTTTTTCGTCTTTGAACTGCTGAAAATCAGCAAGAAAATAAACGAAAATAGCACGTCAGTACGTGCTTGGCAACTACAATAGAAAACAAGCGATTTTCTTTGGATGCAGCACTCACGGTTATGCGTAGTTTGATCTTTGCTGAATAAAAAATATGAAACGTCCGGCACATTAGGCTCAGATTTAAATGATCGGATACCCGAGCCACACAGTGCTTTCAGTCGTGAGAAAATAGAAAGTATCGCAGTCCCGCAATGCTTGACCATGGCGGAGTTCAAACTTCAAAGCACAAAAAAACACGATGCTGCTACTATTTGCCTAATAAAAACATCAAGTCGCAATAACACAACGATATACACTTTTTCGTCAGTTTAGAAAAAGCAGCTGTTGAAGTTGCGATCGTGAACTACAAGACGATATTCGATATATTACATGACAGTATGATGCAGCCACAATACTGCGTCGCCCTGAGCCAACCAACCAGACTCTCTCTAGGTTACTAGAACTAAAGAGTCGAACCTACGACCCTCGGCATAACAGCAACAGAGATTCCCCGCTCGACTAGGTTCACTCTTCAATTGCTGCTACGAATTCAACGTTATATGTGGCGTAAACAATCATTACTTAAGATTAAAAGGTTTTTCATGAATTTTAAAAGACAAAGTTAACGAGTGACATGAATCAGTGCAATCACAGCAACCAATGTGTATCAGACTAAATCACCCAGAAGATGAACAGTCACCGTTCGAAACCATGTCATGTTTGGTTGTCCCATTTATACCCAAAAGCGGTAACTGAAGCCAAACAGCAAATTGATGAGGTGCTCGCGGCTGGACAACCGAGAGGATTTTCTGTGATTTGATGTCTCAGGTCAGCGGATCAAAGTAGGTTAAATAATTATGCCAGCAAGCTGAAACACTCAAGAAAGGAAAGTTTCAAACAACGGCAGGGTTTTTTTAAGGCGTTTTAGGGACCCGATTCGGTCCCTAAAATTGAAAATCGGGTCCCTAGATTCAGAGAAAATTATCATCAGGTCCCTAGAATCAGAGAAAGTCGGGTCCCTACAGGTTCATACTGGGTACCTAACATTTTCCTTAAAAAAAACTGTACAACGGTGACAATTTGCAGGTTGGAGTTGAAGGTTACTTCACAATTTCTGCTAGATGGCCCACTCCCCAAGCCACTTGGAAGCAAAAATCGCTTGGTCAAGGCCCAACATTTTTAACCAATCCCGGCTTTGCTCTTGAAAGTTAAAGAGAAGTGGGCGGAAGAGGGTAGGAGAAATTCTCTTATGTTGAAATTTTCTACGCTGCATTCTTTTTGGTCGTTCACGCAAACATAGTCGTTCATCGCCTAATAAGCTATGCATTCACTACACCCGTGTCTTTTTGCAAAAAATCGACACAAAATCTCATTTCACCTGTGGCTAAAAAATAAAAAGCCCATGCACCCGGGGCTGTGCCACTGGCTGCCTGGTTGCCCTCCACAAACCTCGAAAATTGCGGCTTTTTGCCAAAATCAAGAATTGCTGAGCAAAATATTTCAGAGTGAGATGAAATTGGAACAAATGAATTAATTGCAGCATGACAGGTTTCATTCCAGAAAGCTTGTATATCGGGCTAAAATTATGTTTCCACATTCACTTCGGTTTGACAAGCACGATTGTGGCCAAAGCTTGGTGCAAATTCTTTGAAAAATTGCGGAAAAGTGTTCAAAAACCTGTTTAGAGGAGATACTGGTCGAGACAAAAGACGCGTTAAATTAGTATAAAGTTTCAAGTGAGCGCGCTGAAAGTGACATATTGGCCCAAAAGACAGCCAAACATTTTATACAGAGAAAATTAACATCGAACATAGAAAACGATGTTTTCGTAAACCTAAAACATAAATGATTAAAAATTTTGGTAGACAATTGACCTGTTTGCGTGCATAGTTGTGACAAAACCATGATGTTGCGGAATCCCCACAGCAGCAGTTCGCATCGATGCAGTACGCGGTAAAATGCAGAAAACATAGTCAGATAAACACCATGCAATATATATCAGCATTCGACAACGGAAGTCTTTCGTCTATTTAGGATATGTTTGCAGGGTATACCCGAGACTACTGTTAGAAAAGAACGGGAACCACTGTTAGAAAAGAACGTCTTGCATTTTAGCTTTATATTGTGGGGAAGCACCCAATCATGATTATGCGATGAGTGCAACTGTGATGAGCAGGTCAGCTATAACACTGATACGAAAGATATTCTGTAAAATTTAGAATTTGTCATTGATGCATACAGAGGGGTGCCAAAAAAATTAAAAGAAGCCTATGATCTCGGTGCACACGCAGTCCAACAGCCAAGTCGCCAATTGCAAGCGCCTTCACAGGGCAATGCAAAGGGATAATCATATTGGAAAGTTACCACAATTGAGTACATCCGTTATTCGGGAATGAAACAGACATATTTTCCTTGTATTCATCGCCAAAACAAGCGCTGCGCCCATACGCAGGACGACCGTCGACCACACACCGTATTTTTTTGGGTTGTGTCCCGGGCAATTTCTTGCTGGTCCCTAAAAATCGGACAGGTTGAAAACAATCGAAGAAAGTCTGGAATCAGGGATGTTGGCTGCTGCGGATTGAAACATGAACATTCCGTCGGAAGCAACCGTGTCGAAAAACTTCCGTTCATAAGAAAAGCGACTACACTTGTTTTTGCTTTCACGTAATTTGGATATCAGGTTACATATATAGTAAACACTTGTTACAACTGGAGTCACAAACAGCTCTACCTTTTTGTAATGTGGAATACACTCAAAGTTGGTGCGAGCGTCATGTCAAAGTTTGACAAACTTGCGAAATGCCCTGGTTTGTAACACCAAAATTATGGTCATCCTATCCATAGGAATATATCTCATTTTATAGCCACACTGCATGTCGAATATTAAAGCACCACAATTAAAATTTTGATTTGTAATGGAAAAATGTTCTTCATGATATAAAAACAAACTGTCGACATTCACAATCGAAGCCTAAAAATATATTGGAGTGAAATTGCACAGTGACGCTGAAACTTCCCAGAGCAGAGCTAAGTAGAAAAATTGAGAGCTGTTCTGCACATACTTTCTTCCTTCAGTGGGTAACTAAAGGTATACGCTAACTCTAAACTCGAGTTTTATCTCTTATTGCAACAAAAAGCGATCTTTCAGCAAAAACACCTAGTGTTATACTGATGAGAGAAACTGACGATTTGTACCGGTTTCTTTGCCATTTAAGACCTTATATTAGCGAAAACAAAAAAGGCGTTCACTTTCCAGACAGCAGCGTTTCGGTTTTCGTGCCTCCACCAGTATAGCACGCGCAGGTTATTTGTTTCAAGTGTCTGTGGACGTGCAAAGGCTGGTGAACATTAATTCACTGTATAAAATACGCAGCAAATCGCATACTCCGTTTAAAAACTTGAATCCATAAAAACTTAATGTTCAAGGCAAGGCTATACTTTGTTTTCTCTTGTCACATCATCTTTAGCTGTTTTAGGCCACCGTTAATATCAGGAAATCCAGTGTGAACTTCAACCGCATGCGGCGTAAGGATTGAGTCGTTTGTTGGTTGAGCAGCGAACATTCAAATTATTGCATGTGTTGTCTACGGGAGATTTCTATTGCACTATTTCCAAAAAATGCCATATCCCGATATTTGGAGGTCTCAGATGATGAAAAATTATGTATATTTATAAAAGCATTTGTTGCCAATTGCTTTTAACCAGCATGTTTTCGCTGAAATAATGCACCTGGAAAACTTTTGCAACGACGAAATTTGCCAACGTCTAAGCTATGGTTACTTCACAACGAGCTGCATGCTGCCTTCTTCGAAAAGAATTTCACTTCTCAACACAAGAAAAAAAAGAGATTCTTCTAGAACATTTTAACAGCTAAGACATCGTGTCACTTTTGCCAGTTTGTGTTACATACTTGAGAACGGTGTTTTGCTGCGCCCTCGCGCATCAGAAAATCGCAATGTTTTCGGAAAATGGCAGAGTTTGAGGTCAGCGTTACAATCTGAATATTGCGTCATGCCGAAGCAATAAAAAATATTATTTCACGTTTCCTTTGCACGAAGCTGGCCACGTTTTCTAGATTACCGGAAGCAGAGAAAGTAGTTCGTTGAGAAGGCGTGAGCATCTGTACACGTAAGCGCGACTGGGGATGAATAATCACTGGGAAAAATACACCAGTGACTACCGCAACCTCTTTGTGATCATGCAAGGAACTTATTTATGGGTAGAAAAAGAAGATTTTCAATCGCTTCAGATATTTGAATAAATTGATAGGCATTGTTTTAGACCAGGGTCTGTTGTGCAAGATATTTTTCTCGTATCAGTTGGCTATACTCTAGTCTCTTTGTATCTCATTGGTAGGTGGTGATTGTTAATGTGTACTGGCTTTAGCACTACAGGAGGTTGAAAATTATCCGTGAGGTGATATTGCATGTGGGTTGTTCGGATTTGCAATGCAAAGTAAATTTTGGGCTTTTCAGTTGAATGGTAGAAAGCGTATGGGCTGTATTCCAGATGCGCCTTAAGCACATGCTGGACTTGATGTTTTTGTAGTCTGAAATTAGAAACACCGTAGAATATCATTTTTGAGTAGTCCTACAGTTGTGAATTGCGTCAGAATTGAAACATGTTTCAAAAGTCAAGTCCAAATTCGTGCTTGAGATCAAATGTCAAGTAGGCTTCTGAAAAATACCCTCAACATCAAAATTAATTTTGACATAAATAGTGTCCTACGGTTTAATTGTAAAGCACGTAGTAACACCCAGTGTTTCAGCAAATCATAAGCTATGGCTGGCTGCACTTAATCATTGCAAATAAAATCACGCAAATGGTAATCGAAGGCAGCGTCCATGGGGCGCTGTTCGCAAAAATATTATATCTGACAGATTTAGCACAAAAACTGCTATTTGTGTGCATATTTAGCTATCTCTGCCCAGAGATAGCTATCTCTACGCGCATTTAGCTATCTCTGCCCAGAGATAGCTATCTCTACGCGCATTTAGCTATCTCTGGGCGCATTTGGCTATCTCTGCGCAGAGGTAGCTATCTCTGCACACATTTAGCTATCTCTGTGCAGAGATAGCTATCTCTGCGTGCATTTAGGTATCTCTGCACATATATAGCTAAAGTTGCATGCATATATAGCGCTGAAGCGTGTCGGAAGAAAACATGGTGACCTGTCTGAAGAAAAACTTGGTGTTCTGTTTCAGTAATCCAGACAAAGGCTAGGCTACTGCAAGGCATGAATTCCCTGGCATCATATAAAGCTAGGTGGTTTCAGGTCTAAATTATACTGGTTTGATAATAACATTGGTTTGTGCAGACGATGGGCTATAACATGCTTGTCCTACGTGATAAGGCACTCCTTTCTCTAGCACGGATGTGTGATATGATCACCTGGTTTCTGTTCTCGATATAAATATTGTGTCAATGGGACTAGGACATTTGCAGTTGGTATATTGTGACGTTTTTCAAGACCACCACTGCGGTGCAAAACAAACGTTCTTTTTCTTTGAATGACCGTGAAGGCATGTTATGCGTGTGAGATAAGGGCAGACTTCAGTGGATCATCAAACAACGAGCTGAATGTTGTTACTTGCGTTGGGTGAAGGTATTATCATATTTATTTATTTAACGACGACGAGCGGCAGGCCGGAGCCTGAATGTACTCTTCGTCGCGTCATGTCGAGCGAACCAATTCAAGACGAACAGTTAACGTTAGATTGCAAACAGACGACAAACAATTAACAAAAGATTGCAGGCACGAGTAGACACGGATTGGTAAACTGCAGGCATATAATAAATTATACAACGAGGAAAAAATGGGTGAAGGTATGTTTATAACTTTAAAGATACCAGTGCCATACCAGTCATTCACTCCGTAACATGTCATTGCAACAATAGCAATATACGGAAGTCTCACAATTGGATCGTAGGAAGCGAAATGTCATACGTCATAACAGTCCGCGCAGCTATGGAAAATATGGTGTTTTTAGTCTTTATAAAGTCTTCGTTGGGAGGAGTTGCAGCACCCCCACGAAGCTCAGTCGGGAGCCGCCACTGGTAAAAATTAATATATTCATAGCACGATGCCATAGGTGTAGGAGCAGGCAACTTTTTGGGGGTGCTAAGGATTTTTGCCCGAATTTCCCCAACTCACCCGAAAAGTTTTTGTGCGACTTGCGACTACAAATTTTCTCCCACCTTTTTTGGTGGCATCTCCAAAAAAGGGTCTTCATGTGTTTTTCTACAAAGTTTGGGCGCCATTTTTTGAAGGCAAACAACGCTGGGGGCCATTTTTGTCCGGATTTTCAGAGATTTTGCCCAGATTTTCAGGGATTTTGCTCGGATTTTCGACAAATCAAAANTTTTGGGGGTGCGCTTTCACCCCAATCTCCTGCATCACTGAATGATGTTCCCCTATGTGAAATTATTCTTGGACACTATCGCGTTGCTTCTTTAACGTGGTTTGACCTATTTCACCACCCAGTGAGAAAGCTAAGTCGGTAACTCTCGGCCCAGCGTTTAGCATTTAAT
>JGI24159J19872_10010675_pt1 | contig 12054 bp, 7 predicted proteins | sample Ectturendosymbi4_FD_19872 | JGI IMG/M metagenome (IMG submission 19872) | reverse complement strand
GCCAAGGTGGCCTAAAAGTTCTCCACTTATGACGTCACTCAGAAAAAACCCGCACCCCCATGCAAAAAATTTTTTTTCGAGTGCAGACTAGAAGACTTGCCACGTCTTCTGACGCTTCGACCAGGTCCGTAACCCGAACAAGAGCGGAGATATTCCCATGCAAAGCCACTTGCGTTTAGGTGTTTTTTTTCGAAAATCCCCGAAAGCAGCCGGATGCCGAAGTGTTAACAAGATTAATTGAATTCACTAATTTGAAAGTGACATTTCTTTACGATATCAGTTTTCATGATGTTGTCTTTAATTCATTTTCCTTAACAAAGCAAATAAAATTTTAAAAAGAACAACTCCTTTTAGATGTGAAGTGCAAGCGAATCATCCTGCCTAAAATGTTGTAACAATACTAACTTTTCTGTAATTTTTTATTGAAGTCTGGATGGTTTAGCAAAACAAGTTTTGGCGAATAACCAAATGTTGTCCTATTCTGTAAAAGAACCCCTATTCCGAAAAAAATGTTTTTTGTTTGATTTCATGATGCACCCCAAGTGCAAGTGGTGTCCCTTTATCACTGGTCAAGCCANTGTGTTATGAACTTACGAAAGGAAATCACTGTTACTGGAGATGCCATCAAGCAATTGTAAGCAGTAACAATCATGTTATTGTTTTAATTCNATTTACGTTTCATTGAATCCATAGGAAAATGATTTTATAAAAGTTGAATGTAACAAAAGTGAAATTCATTTCATTGTTTTTGATTACATCTTTCAACTCTGAACAGTGGTCACCCAGTCGTAATGCTGCATCTTCAAACACCAAATAACTGGGCTGATTATATTGCATTGTTATTCTGCAGTTGATAACTTGCTTAAATTTTGTTATGGTGCATTACCAGGAGCATTCCATCTACAGCACATGTTTTTGTGACAAAAGTGTGGCATACTTATAAGCATATTATTTCATATTTAGACATATATTTGTTTAACATGAGTGCTGCTTAATGACCTATGCCAGGGGTGGGCAAATAGCGGCCCGCAGGCCAAATGTGGCCCGCCATAGCGTTTTCAGTGGCCCGCGGAAGCATTCATGAAAATCTTCTAATCTGAAATATCCTCCAACTTAACACAGCAAATGTTAGTGCTGAGCCTAACTTGAACCGAGATTTGTTTCTATTTCCATACGTTTTGGCCCTCCGCTCATTGCGGCCTTCTGAAAGTGGCTCCCAAGTCAAATTAATTGCCCACCCCTGACCTATGCTATTAGTTGTTATGTTTTGGATCATGAAGCAGTTATACCTAAGAGTATGAAAATCAGATGATTACCACAAAACTTGACCACATTGCAGTTAGTACTCCATATCTAGTGTTTAGTGTTTGTTTGCAATTTTAAAAGAAAACACAAATTGCTTGGTTTTTGTGGAATTCCATCTTCACAAATGAAAACCAGAAAACAATTAGGAGTGAAATTAAGATATAAACATGTAATAGGAGAACTTTTTTCTTTGCAGTAAGGCAATGAATCATATATATATGCATTTGAATGACATGAGAACATTCAATAATTAGATTATAACAACATGCACCATGCTGGCAATCTTGTTGAAATATCACATGTGTATTTATAATTTTTTATTGTGAATTTTTTCAGGATGGAGTTGAGCATAGTGTTATGAAGAAATTCAAGGATTTTGAGGAATTCAGTGATGTGGAACCAGAGTAAAATAATGCAGTATTTTGTTTGAACTATGGAAATATTGTTATGGATGTATTCAGACTGTAGTAACAGTAGATAAATGTTTTGTTGAATTTTTAATAAGGCATTTGTTTGTTTTGGAAACCTAATTGATGGCCATGTATTTGATTGTCTAGATGTCTATCTTTGGGTTAAACATCAAAGTTCTGGTTTTATGAATAAAGTTGTTGGTGCATAAAACCAAATGCTCAGCTGAACATCAACATCTAGCATGTTCTTGGTAAGATAAGAGCCAGATCATGCTTGGTTATTATAGTTTTGCATTAGGTTTCAAGAAAAAATAAGTGCTATAGTTATATCACACATGCTTTTAGATCACTGACATGTAAATTTTACTAAATTTTGGTATTTCCAACCTGAAAACAATTAAAAATTGGCACAACTTCGAGAATTTACCTCCTGTAAATTTTTCCAACTTATTTGCCAAAATGATTGTATTTTCTCAATCTGTTCATATATTGAATGACATCAGGTGCAATTGATTTATGATGATGTAAGATGCTACCTCACATTGAATTAGTTATGAACTGAAACTTCTTGATTGGCATCTACTAACTCTGGGCATGTTGTAGTCAAACAAAGTGTGATATTGTAACTGATAATAGAAAGGGTGTAATTGTAGTTAGTAAACTTCATTGCTTATAACATGTTGTAGTTGCAGCTGACCAAATTTAGCTACTAGGTCTTGGCCAATTTGAGGATGACTTTAGTATGCATTGTCAACTATGTTGAATTAGTTTTGCATCTTTCAGATTTCAAACAGAATATTTGCAGAAATTTAGGAATATGTCTAAGATGTTAGTGTCTGTTTGTCTGATGAGCATATATATGCACAACAACTTGTTTTTACTATAAATTCAATTCCTGGCTCTTGCAAATTTATGTAACAACATGCCTGTTTGACAACATGCATTTTTGCTGTCATGTGGTGGTGTTGTGTTGTAATCTGAAGAATGACAATTTTGTAGAGTTCTTCAGAATGGTCAGTTCAACACTATTTAACTTTGCAGAGTGCTTTTGTCCAAATGCCAGCATGTTCCTTATCTCCTAAAAGGTTTGGAGCGACTGAGCCAGTCTTATGAGGTTAGTATGTTTTATGAGGTAACCACTCCATTTCAATGTAGGTTGGAGGCAATGGATTCTTAAACTCTTAATCTTGTCAAAACCTTATCACAGAGGTATGTCATCATGGAAAGTATTAAAATATAAACTCAACCTTCAGATTGGGCAGTGGCAGCAGTACCCACATCTATGCTTACCTGTTGCTCAAGATCAGTGGTTCTTCTTACCCTTTCTCTACCGCATATCCCTTAAGTAATTGTTTTTCATTTCAACCCCTGACATTTAAATAAGGTGTAAAAACAAATGTACTTTCTGGTAAATTTGTTGATCAAACTTTCCGTGTTGTAGAGCACGTAAGAGCTCACACCCCCTGCCCCTGGGGAGGCAAGCACCCCAGTTAAGAACCTCTGCTCAAAATGTTTCCCCATATGGTATTGGTAAACCAAGGCCTACTGGCATCATGATGCTGTCAAACATAGACAGTGAAGGTAATCATAATGTAGGAAAAACCTATGGTTCAAAAGGCCTTTACTTGAGGGCTGGGGTTTGGGAAGGTTTGGTCAATGGTTTTCACATCGCAAACGCACCCCTGCTAATCTGCAGTCTTGTAACTATCTTGAGAAAGCTGTGCGACAAACAGACCTGCCTGACTTGCTATCTCTGAGATGCCAGCATGCAGTGAGGACAAAGCCTCTTTAATCAGAGGTGAAACACAACATGGCATAACTACTGTATGTACACCACAACACTGTCTCAAACACAGCACACAGAGTAAAACACAGACGTCGAAAAGGGACAAAGCACCAGGGAAATCTTCAAACATAGGAAAACTGTTAAAAACAGACAAAGCCAGTGGAAACCGTTACCAAAACTATGCCTTCTCCAGCCCTTTGCAACTAACTTTGAAAAACTAGTGCACTTCAGCTACACCCAGTTCTCCCAACCAGGAAGTACAAAATGGCCACAAGTGGGCCTACGGGGTAAAGCGAGCTATAGCCGTGTGCAAGTTTGCAACACATAATAAACCAAAGTTTCCAATGTTAGCTTTTGCTCAACTGTGTTGTGTAAAACTGAGTTTAGCGGTGGTCTAATTATAATGTGGCCGCCATGTTTTTTTGTAGAAATTAACCTATTATGCAGAAAAACTTTGTGACATAAAATCTGCACATTCACTTTGTTTTGAAGCTTGTCCTGAAAGGCAGAAAAGTGATTTCCTGTGTAATTTTTGCCAATACTGAGGCATAATTAGTTGTTTTTATTATTTCTTTTTGTTGTTTTCATCACTTTTTTCTTTCAATTGAAAGCTCCTTAAACTTTTGTTTTGCTTGTTGTTTCTCTGGGTGTTCATACAGTTTTCAGTAGAAATGCTTTTCTGTCTCACATTCTCCTGCTGTTGTCCAATTTTTGTTGAGTAATAAAATTGATAACTGTACTATTTGCTAGCAATTGAGTTTGGTGGTGGTAAAGTTTAGCAGAGGGCATACGCTTGAAGTTGGTAACATGTTAGCTGTACGTTACAGTGCTTGGATGCAAGCCGGCCATGGATTTGCTATTGGATTGTTCACAGTCTCAAATTATTGAATGAACCTATTGACGATGACATGATTTCAAGGTAAATTGCAGTGGTTTTTCTCTGTTGTTCTAGAGGTGGTTGGTTTAAGTTTGTCAGGCCAGGCTTGAAAATTATTATGGCAAGCATCTAAGTCAAGACACAATCAATTCGCATACGTTGATCACAAGGCAACATGTGAACCATGTTACTCCTTTAAATTGTGTACTTTTTTGTGGAGATACATGTCAGGATTGGTGATTTCGATTGTTCTGGTGGTGTTTTGTTAGGCGAAATTTCCTCTGGGTACTTATAAGTAACACAAAAACGTGATTTTCTACTACAGTAATACCCTGCAATCAAGCAATGTTTTTGAAAATGGTGTACTGTTTATTTGTAGTTATGATAAGAACAATATTGTCATAGTGCTGATATGACCTAGTCAGCATGCTTTTGGTTGTATTTTCATGTTTACTTTACCTGTGTTTGCATCAATTGTATAGTCGTGCTGGTACTCTTTTATAAACAAATGTCAGAGTACTGAATTTTTTTCATATTTTTAAACCACTAACACTTGATGACATTGCTGTGAATAGTTTAGCACATTATTGATTTGCCTTACGATCTATTTTATACCTAGCTCGCTATTAGGTTCACAAATTTATACCTTTGCATTGACCAGTTAAACTAAAAAAATGCATGCAACTGTTGCGTTTTAACGTTTGCAATGTGAACAATTGACCAGTGCACTCCTCTCATTGCACTGCCAGGGTTTCCAAATTTCTTGGAAAGTGCCAAAGTCCGACCGGAGGCTTCGGTGGTGGACCTGGGCAGCTGGCTCATCTTGCGCCGACGTACGCCGCAGTGAATTGTTTGGCTTCGTTGGAAACCGAAGAAGCGTACAGTGTTATTGACAGGTGCCTTCTGATGCTGCTTTTTCGAAATTTCCGTGTTCATCGGCACATACCATTCGATTAAACGGCTCAGGGTGGTTACTTTGTGTAGACCTGCTTTGGGGAGACCCACAAATGCTTGTGATGTAAGACATTTTATTTTGTACTGCCGAAGAACAGTGCAAATTGGTTCGTGTTAAAAGTTTAAAATTGTGCTTCTTTATTTTTTTAGCAATTCGAAAAAGTTTATGAATTAGTTACGTTTTGCCTTTCGTTGGGCTAAGTGGTTAGGTATTCGTTCAACAACTAAATAAGTTTTATCATTTTTTAATACAACAATCCTTTGGTAGTTTGAACTTTTTTATTTTGTTTTGTGGCTTGTGGATTAATTTTTTGTAATACGTTGATATTTTGTGACGATTGTTATGAGTGATGAAGTTTTTTCGGTGACTTTTTTGACCTGACGTAATTTTGCTGAGAAATCTCAAACTTACCAACCTCACTGTGGAAAATGTCCAATGAACGAAAGTGCAAACATTTCTCATTCATTTTTTAAAAAGACCGCGTCAGTTGCTTTGCATTTGATAAGCGTATCTAAGAACGACTGAAGTGATTCCGCAGCAAGATCACTACAAAAACCGTATCTGACTGGTTGAAAAAAAACAGATAAATTTAACTGAAAAATTTTTGATGTGGTGAATTGCTACAAGCACATTCGTTTTAATGGTCCGCTAGAAATTAGAATGCGGGTAAGAACTGAAGTCTGCAGGTTAAGAATTGAAGCCATGTCCTTTTGTTCAGCTGTGATTTTTAGGAGCTTTCCAGGTCACGCTTCTTTTTTCTTGTAGCTGTCCAAAAAGTGTCTTGACAATTAGCAGCAGTTTTTTCTCGGAAAAAATCTACATCGGGTGTTTTCTCTGCTTAAGTCAATATCTCAGAGCTAGTTGGTCGTACTGTCGATACATGATACAAACCGCACACTGACTTTTCTCGATCATAGCTATCAACTGTAGTCGGTCATATCGCGTATCTCTCACTTACTAGCAATTTCAAGAAAAAGTTCATATTATTCTTGTCAGCAAGCACAATTTTGATCTGTAGAAACGTTGACTTACTTTATCCATTCTTCTCCGCATAAGAGCTCTGGTGACTCAAATCTGCCTAAAGTAACTAGCAATGCAACGTGGCGTACTTTCAAGCTTCTCTCTCTGTTTCCAAGAATTTCGTGGTTTCCTCCCCACTGCTCGCATGCGTTGCCTCAGTGTACCAAGCTCTAGGTGGTCTGCCCTCTTCCTCGGCCCACTTCTTGATGAGCTCCAGCAAGCTGGGCTGTCAGACCAACAGGGTCACAACCAGCTGATATTTTCTGGGGAGGGAAATGATTGTAACTTGTTGTTGTGCTATTTCGGGGAGCAATGATCATAACTTATTGTTGTACCTAGCAACCAAAGTGATCTTTGAAAATTTCGGGGGGATCGCCCGGTTGAGGGCCTACAGGCCAATATTTTATGCTGGACGATGTCTAAGCAAGCTGCCACCACCACCATCAGCAGCAGCATGCCTTCTAAAAGGAACAAGCTTCTCGAGTTCCTGTGGAAGATGCGACAGGACGACGGGAGCTTCACGATGCACGAAGGCGGGGAAGCGGACACGCGCAGCGTGTATTGCGCCGCGTCGGTGGCGGCGCTCACCGGGCTGCTGGACGAGGACGTGGAACTGTTTGACAACTCAGTGGGGTGGCTAGTAAGGTATTGTTTGACTCAATGTTGACTTTCGTGTTGAAGTAAAATTTGCAAGCGGTAAAAGTTAACTGCGAATTGGTAGATAACAAATTGCGTGGCCACAACAGGTGGGATAATCTGTCAGTTGATGAAGAAGCTGGAATTACGCAGTTTGCATTTTCTGTTTTTACGTATGAATGCAAACGGCAAGATGTAGTCCAAGCTGCGCATTTGAAATAAGCTGAACGCAACCTAACCATCTATTATCGCCACACAGCCGTACGCTTTTCTGGAACTGCGCAGTTCGACTGTCTACGTTTTCTAATGATTTTACCATCACTTAATTCCTTCCTATTGATGTTTTAGACTGAAATTGAGATATAGTCTCTCCACTGGTGTAGTGGGCGGAGGTGCAAGGGGTGCAAACGCACCCCTAAAAGTTTTGATTTGGTGAAAATCCGGGCAAAATCCCATAAAACCTGGGCAAAATCCTCTAAAATCCGGGCAAAATCTCTGAGAACCGTGTAAGACTCCCTGAAAATCTGAGTAAAAATGACGCCCAACACGCTTTGATTTGAAAATAATGGCGCCCGAATTGACATGAAGATCTTTTTGGGAGGACACTTTTTTGAAGTATTTTTCGGGCAAGTTTGGGAGAATCTGGGCAAACTTCCTTCGCACCCCCAAAATTTTGCCTGCTCCTACACCTATGAGTCTCTCTAACCATCTGTGAAGGAGGTCTCCGGTTCGCGAACATTTTTTCGTCTCGCGCCGTGAACAGCGACTTTATCTCCATAACATTTCTGTATTTTGTTGAGAGAGAGAGCTGTTGCTGTAAAGGTAAAAAACCTTACGGGGAAATCCCCTGGGATGCTCACAACGAACCGCACGCTTGCGCGCAGGTGCCAGACGTACGAAGGGGGCATGGGGGGATGTCCCGGGGCCGAAGCACACGGCGGGTACACGTTTTGTGGATACGCGGCACTGGCCATCTTGGGCCATTGTAAACTTGTGGACACCGACAGGCTGCTTCGATGGGTGGTCAACAAGCAAATGAAACTGGAAGGTGGGTTTCAGGTGAGAATGTAGGAACCAGGTCGGAATGGCCGTTTTGCATCGGCCTTGGTGGTTTTTGTTGTCGTCATTATCGCTTTTGTTAGTATGGAAGTATGGAAAAATAAAATAACTTTTCAGACTTGATATTTTGGCATGTATTTTCATAATGTTTTATTCAAAATTGATAATTTTACTTTCATTGTGTAACTATTATAGTGCCTGTGTTTGACCTGGGTATGCAATTCGGAAAAGTTAAGTCTGGAAATTTGTATTCAAAATCGCGTAGGAACCCTGAAACACTTCTGGCCATGGCAATCCATTACAATGGCTATTGATCGCTGCATGATATGAAGAGATAAATGCGCCGATGCAGCGACTTTTAAACGATGAATATCGAGCTAGTCAATGGCAAAAAATGACCTTCACTGACGGCAGCTGATAGACTAAAATTGGTTCAGCTCCAGCTGTCCTTCAGAGGTTTCGAGTAGCCAGTCTATTGTAGCAATATTGAAATTACGTGATTGAAGGGTCTTTTTAATATGGTACTGGTATTCATGGGCGTCGGAAGGGGGGTGCAAGGGGGCTTCTTCTGGATTTTGAAATTTGATATTATCCTGTTTACTTTTCAGTATAAAATTGTTTTGCTCTTAGTTTCAGAGTTGATAAAATGAAATTTCACCACTGTTGCCCTTCCTGGAAAAAAGTCCTATGGCCATCCTTTGGAAAAGCCACTATTGCCCCCCCCCTGGAAAGATCCTTCTGACGCCCATGGTGATTTATGCGAGAAAAACTCCAGCACCATGTCTGCAGCCAAAACTTTGCTGTCTAAGGTTTTTGCGCCTGATAAAGAAAATGAGAAGCTTGATTGAAATTGGCTGCTTTAAGACTTGCAGTTCACGAAGTCTTCTGCGAAAAACTGCAGGATCTAGTAGGAATTGATGAAAAAAACGGTGTTCGCGTTTAGGGCCGAACGAATAAGCTCGTGGACGCATGCTACTCTTTCTGGCAAGGAGGTCTGCTCCCATTGATCCAGAATACCCTTGAGGCCGAAGGAGGGTCCGATGCGTCCGTCGCTGAAGACCAGGTATGGAAAAACTGCTCGATGCTCGTTCTTTTTATAAGCATCAGTTTTGTCGGTGTCAGTCGCACCTCAGTGGTTGGCATTTCATCGTCTATGCACACCACCGATGCAATGTGTGTTTGATCCACACTGCTGAGCTGGTAGATGTTGGAATTTTTTTGCGTGATCCTGATGGTTAAATAGTCTGCGTAAATATTCATGCTTTTGGTGCAGGCAGGCGTTTCTTGTCCGCTAGCAGTCGGGAGCCCCTGGTACGCACACTGACCCCAGCTCAAGAATGATTTGTCGTTGCGTCGCATAACCTCCGAAATACCCCTTTATGATGCCACTGGCCGCCTCAAGGAGCCTAGCCCGTGTTACAAGTTGTGTTGTTCGTGGTGGTTACGACTTGTTTTAAATCAGGATTCCTTTTGACCATTTCTTGTTTCTGTCTTTGATGTTCACGTTTCCAGGACATTTTACAGTCAATGCGCATAAAGTCTCGTTTGAAACTGACCTGTTCAGGTTTTTAGCACCTACAGTTTTTTTGTTCATTGGTGAAATTTATTTTGAAATGATCGAAAAAAATTAAGTCAATTCGGTCATAATGCCTTTTTCATTCATACAAAAATGTCCTGAAACGGAAAAGTGGCACAGATTTTTAAGCTATTGCGGACAAATGACCCAAATGTCTCAGCGAAAAAAGATGAGTTCAGCACTTACAGCGGCACACTTTCGGACTACCCTTTTTGAAATAAGTAATACAGTTCCTCATTCGAAGTTCATTGTAAATCAGTAGCAGTACTTCATGAAGTACACCAAAAGGAATAGGCACCGTTCGTAAAAATTTAATGGAAATATGCTTTAACCCGCTGGAGAAACAGGCAGATGTTATAAAAATGTGGAAACATATGGTGCAACCAGCGCAATACATGAGATCTACATGCCTGATTAGAGCGTCGATAATTGAACATGTTTCAAGGAGACAGTAGACCAGCCCGTGGTCTAGTGGTAAGTGCGTCCGCTTCGGTGCTGGTGGGTCGATCGAGAGTTCGACTCTGGGCCGGGTCTTACCAAGACCTTGTAAATTGATGCTGCAGTCTTCTAACCAGGCGCACGGTGTGCGGCAGAGCTGCAGGGAACACACACAGAACACAAAAACAAACCGAGTGAAACGAAAGCAGAATTTGTACACACTCAGTCGTGGCGCTACAAGACCGTTTCAGTTATAAAGCGCCAACTACAAACCACCATATCAATAAAAAAGGAGACAGCAAAATCCCAGCCTGTACATTGTCGTGCGGAATGGTCTGGAAAGAGAATNCGTTTTAAGCACTTTTCTCGGTCGCACGTCATCAAGTTACGCATCACTGGTTTGAAAATGTGTCCTACTGTTGTTTATACGCCACAAGCTCAACTGCACCAGCTGCCAAAATGGTACGCTTTGCGGACGTTTAGAAAATACAATCATTTAACCCAAAAACCCACTGACAAGTCTTAACATTGCGCTCAGTTGAAATGCATTTGAACCATGCAATTTGTTTTGCATCTGACCAGGCCTGAATACACCCTGAGATCGCCAAGGCACTGTCTTCAGTTAACTGTAAATAGCAACTTTCATAATCAGTATGTTATGTCCCACGAACGTGAGACCACCAGTAAATCTTACTCTATCCACTATTTGTATCTTTTAACGACAATACTAAGCCAAGCTTTTACCGTTTCAGTTTCCAGACTTGTCTTGAATGCGTCTGAACTGGGTAATTGCTATTGACTGACAGTTGCAACTTCGCGTTCAGCTCATCGCCGAGCGCAACGTGAAGCGATGATTCACGTCAAGTCGAAAAATGCGCTTGTTTTTTCGTGTTACAGGAGAGCTGGCTTTACGACCAGCAAGCTCTGCAAGCCTACGTGTTGATATGTTGCCAGAGTTCGTTTGGAGGAATGGTCGACAAGCCTGGAAAGTAAGATTTATATTTGTTGTTTTTTTAAATCAAAGCAAGCATTGTGCAGCAGCTGTTACGCTACGCTTTCCCTCTTTTAGCAATAATTTGATATTCGTTGCATGCTTGGAGCGCTTGTTAAATGCGACTCGCTCTCTGTTTCACCACACGTTTTCGAAAACTTTCCAACATCTGTGGTTTGACCAGTTTGGGGCGCCCAGTTGACTGTAAAACTCCCGACTTCTGCAATCAAATGTACCTCAGCCATAACCTACGTTAACAAGCTGTTTTGTTGAAGGGTTTCGCAGGGTCATCTTAACAGCAACATGAGCTCCCGGGCAAACTACTGCGCTGGGGCTTCTGCGACGAATAAAGCACATTAATATTGTTACGGTAAGCCGCTTAACGTGCAGATTAGCATGGGACTCCAGGGCAAGTGCCCATTGAAGCCACATACTAAGACGACTGTATTTGTTCAAACCTACAGATCCATTTAATTGAAACGTAGGTATTTTCAAGCGTTATATTAGATTGCGAGTACTTGCCGAAGTAAAAAGTCAAGTGTATAGCAATACGTAATATGTAGAAAACGAGGTTATTCCATGATAAAACATAGTGCAATAGAAATCTGGTCAAGAATTCCTTTAGAAATAAAAAAATAAAACGTGTTTGGCACTTTTTTTCGGGGGAGTATAAAAAAAAAGAAATATGTATAATTCGGATGATAGAAGTATACTCTGTGTTCTTGTTGATTGGTGTACATAAACCAAGTGGTTTGATTTAATTACGTAACGTTGTTACAGTGGAAACTGTCAAATAATGAAGTATCTCCGTTAAATATCACATCGTTTAGTTGTTCACAAAAATTGGTCGCATCAAACCAGTGTATGATGCAGTGGGATGCTGTAGCCTGTAGACACAAAATAACGAATTTCCGTTCTCAGCAATCAGCATGCATTGACAGCAAGTTCTTTTCCGCAAAGCATGATTGCGCGACTGGTTCTCAACCTGCTTAAATCTCGTG
>JGI24159J19872_10010674_pt1 | contig 12054 bp, 9 predicted proteins | sample Ectturendosymbi4_FD_19872 | JGI IMG/M metagenome (IMG submission 19872) | reverse complement strand
AAGGGCGGCTTACATTAAATTTTTAAATCTATCTCATGCGGCTTACAATCAAGGGCGGCTTACAATCAAGGGCGGCTAACAATCGAGTAAATACGGTATGCGCAATATATCAACATGCATTGTAAAAAGAATTCTCAATATGTTTATGAATAAATATATGTTTTGCATTTTTGTAGTAGGTAGATTGTTTTGACTCATTCATTTTATATGTAGCTTCCATGCTGAAAAAGTGTGAGCAATCTTGATTTACATCTTCCCACCCAGACCACTTGCTTGGGCTGGTTCGAATTAACTCGGTTCTGCATAAACGTTTGGCTTCGTTGAGAATCGTAACTAAGTTGTACTCCCGAATTGCGATGCCGGGTAGTTCGACAACTGTTACAGGAAAGTAAATTAAGTGATATTTTGCGTTCTTTATTTTTTCAGTCCGCAAGAGACTGCGTTAAAGCAGGGTTTCTCAAACGGGGACCTCGGTCCCCCGTGGGGTCCACGGAGCGGTTCTCCGGAGGCCACGAGCAGAGGTCTTCACCAGGTAGCTGAAAACAAAACTAGGTATTTTTATTGATGAGCAGGGGGTCGCAAGTGTTGAGAGTATTATGCAGTGGGGAACGGCTCATGAAAGTTTGAGAACCAGTGCGTTAAATTTACTCTGAAAGGTCACAGTCCTTGACAACTGTTTGCTGAAGAGCGTCTTTGATTTTAATTGTTAAACTGTTGAAGAGCGTTGAAAAACGTCACGCTATAAGGACGTTCCAGAATTTGCACTGGCATTGTTTGCTATGTGATGGTCGCTGATCTTGGTTTCATGTAGAGCAGGGTCGCAAACTCAAATTGCTGAGTGCCAAAAAGTAACCCGAGAGCCGCATTATGACGATGATGCAACAATGGCGGTACCTGGACCTTAATAGGAACTGATTTTACATCTAATTTCCTGCGAAAGGTGTCGTGAGATATAGGCAGATAATTTCTAGCAGTCTCTACGTTCGTTTGAAAGGAACTTGTTCACCCGCTGGCCGAGAACTTTTAAACACCAATGAATAAATTATATAACTTAAATGTTAGATATTTAAACATTCCCAAAAAGCATCGCGGGCCGCACAAAATCATCCCGCGGGCTGCGTTTATGGACCCCTGGTGTAGAGTATCTGCCGTATTTCCCCGCAAATAAACCAAGATTTATGTTGTTTTCGCTCCACAAGACGCATTAGGGATCTAATGTTCAGATAACGTATAATTTCTCTTCTGCTCTGCGGCCTACAACTTGAACGTACGAAATGTATACTGCAACAAAACCGCTTAAACCAAATTATTTGTTTGTTTTAATTTGGATGACGATCTAACTAGGGCTTGTTTAGAGTTCAGAACTTATCCCACATTCATCGTGAAAATCGTGGTTGGTCTTAGTTTTGGGGACAACGTGGTAGTTGTGAAAATCTGTTTTTGTTTGCACAGAAAAAGTTTTTTTTCTGGCGTTAAAAGTTTATGAGAAACAGTTTTGGGTCTTGAGGAAGAAAATGCGAATGCGATGTTTGGGTGTTTGGATGTTTAGCAAAGAGAGTGCGCTCGAGCGTGTAGGTGTGCCAGGATGCAAATGTAATTAAAGTTGGCAGATAAAAAGCCGTAAGCCAGAAGTTTGGAAGCTTTATTTTTACGTTGCCAAAAAGACTCGCAAATGCCGGATACGGGCAAAGCCATCATTACATTGTTTGCTTGTGCAACGTTTAATTTCCCGAATTTCCCGCCATCTACATTGCAAAATAGGTGTACGCGACATCACAGGGCGCGTGGCAATCGAAGACCGACAAAGCGTTCGACGAGTTATATTGATTGCTGAATAGTGTACGATTTGTGCTTCTGCCAACAAAAAAGTACTTGTTGAAAAGCAATTGTTTTACCCCCAACGATCATGGGCAAATAAGGAAAACACGATTTTCAATTGCACAAGGTCTATTTTTGAGCTTCGCGATGAAATATCTTTGTTTGCTTGGAATAGCGTAGAGACTGGCGTGTATGATTCACTTGTAATGCATCCTTACCTCAGCGAACCCAACAATTACATGAGTTGTAAAATACCCTAGCTTTTCGTCATTATCAGGAATGCGATTGTCAGAGTCGCATGTCGGGTTTCCTCTGACATTTTGCGGTTTCATCACAAACTCTTTCAAACAGGAAATTAGGTATGTTGTGTGAAGCCGCTATGTAAACAGGGAATCTGTGTCTGTCCCTAAAATTTGCGTTAAACAAATTTTTGCTTGAAGCTCCATGTTTTAAGGACATCAGATGAGCGAATAAAAGCAAATGACAGATATAAACAAATGCCACTGTTCTTATGTTCTACATCAGTGGTTTTCAACCTGGGGTCGCGACCCCAGAAGGGTTGTGAGCTATTTTTGGAGGGGTCGGTAGTAGATATTTTATGTACACTGTATTACATTTGCTTTATTCGAATTTTAGATATGGGGGTCATTGTGTTGTAGTGGGTTACTATAATGGGCCGCGGTGCAAAAAAGGTTGAAAACCACTGTTCTAGATTAAGTAAATGGGATTGGTTACGGAAAATAACTTTATGTGAAGGACAAGCCACGAAATCCATACGTGAAAACGAACCATCACTAAATGTGCCAAAACTTTGCAAATGTCTCGTAAGATGCTTTGATGCCCTCATTAAATCGTACCTCCCCTCTGACGTCTCTGTTTTTAGGTGCAAGAATAAGGACGCAAACATGGGGAACGGTTTGCTAGGCGTTTTGCTTGTGTCTGTGCTGTTTCTCGCCACGTCAGGGTATCCTTTCCATCACTTGACGCGGAGTAGACGCAGCAGAAGGATGCCTGACATGCAGATTTACAAGTCGCGAGAAATGCTGACTCGTGGTCGAAGAGCAGGCGTGCAAAACAGAAGGGACATTTCATACCTTAGTCACAATCCTTTCCAACCCGGTCCCGCTCAGCAAGCTTACGGCTTTCTCAACCCGGATCGAACAATTCGTACTCCTCAGTCGCAACAGATGCAACATGTGTTGCCACCCTTGCAGCCACATCAGCCTGTGGTGCAACCGCTGTTGCATTCTGTTGGCTCTCATCAGCAGGGGTCGTTGCCGCTTGATGGTGATCCCGGGACCGAGCAGAAATTCCAACCGGGATTGCAGCCAAATGATTTCCCTCCACGCCACGAAGCATCGAATATGGACGTTGGACTTTCCAACACAGGCAAGTTGCTAATTTTGGTGGATTTGGCTTGAGCTTATCGTATGCTTCGGCGGTTAAGTGCTGCAGGCGTGTTGGCTGTCATTTTGTTGTGCAGTTTAAATATAGAACACTTGTCAGTTCGTACAAACTGTAGAGATGCTGCGGTTTTTGTAGCCTGCTACATTGCTTTTGTCTCTATATTCAATGATTTTTATATGCCTTTTCTTGTAGATTTATCGCCCAAACAAATGTCAGCAAAAACATTCAAATGAGGTTGTAAGATTATTTGTTTCTTGGCCGATTTTAGGATGATTCTTAAAATACTTTGCCCTTGGTTTGTTTACCAAATCGAAGTGTTGTTTGGCCCAAGGGTGTGATTCGCCGAGTGCAGAACGTAGTTTTGTGGGAAAATGTTGCTTGCTGCCTCGAAATCGAACGGTATGTTGCGTTGGGCGGAAATTGATTCATACTTTTTGGCGGTGTGTCAGGTGACGTATTGTGCATGCACCTTTACCGGTCATTGTTCATACCAGGAACTATTTGCAGAACCTGCCCATTCGGCCCCCGTGCACCCGGTGCTGGAAAGTGATGATTCGACCGCTAACGACCCGAATGTTCCATGTGACAAAACGAAATGCGTAGAACCTACGAACTGCATCAACGTGACACAGGAAGAGTCGGATTGCTGCTCGAAATGTGTGCAACGCGGCTGTCAATGCGAAGGTTATCAGCTCTACGACTGCATGCAAAACGGATATGAGTAAGTAGCCTGTCGTCAGAGGGATCACTGACGTGGTATCATTGACATTGCCCCGTTGTATACTATTTCAAGGAAGTTACCGGCTGCAATTTGAAATACATTTGAGGGATGCATGAGATTTAACCAAAAAAACAACACTTTTGCAATGGTAGTGCGAACGAGTGAAAAATATTTTGCTAATTGCGGTTAATGGTCGCGTCGGCACTATCGCGTTTTTGAGAAATGGAAACCATCGACGTGAAAATTAAGAGAAGCTAGTGCTGCAAAATATATTCCTTGACTTGGGAACGCTGAAGCACATCAAGCAAACGAGTCTTCGGAGACAAGTATAAATCAGTTGTTTGGTTACTTTCGAGAGATGATGCTTGCGAGAAAACGCCTCACTTCTTCATGTTCACCGTAGCAAACCTTGTGACATTAGTTTTGGAACATCTGTGCATTGCAAATAATCTCCAGCCGTGAGTAAGTTACATTTCACATGGTGGAATGGCTGGTTATCCGGTTTCATTCTATGAAGTCTGTTGTAGTTACCGAACGTGTTTTGCCTGTGCATCTGTTCAATGAATTGGTCACTATATGGCAGCAGGTAAAAACAGCAGAACCAACTTTGACGCCGGTGATGTCGATAGTTATGGAGCTTTTGTCTTCATGCGGTTGGCATTGGACACAAGATTGTTTGCTAACGGCACAGTTGCACTTGGCGTGCGCAATTTTAATGACGTTTTTATATCGAACGACGGTCGTGACAGGCAAGAAAGAACAGTAGCAGCAGTAAACAAATACTCGTAGTTTTCACCGTTAGGTCACTGTGTTTGGTCCGCAACGGGAACCCCTTTTATGTACACAAGGATTGCCCTTCGCGCTGCGCTGGGTTCCGGTCAAATGCGACGTCTTCACCGCCTCAAGAGAACGCAGCTTTCCCTTTTGCGAGGCATCTCGGGTGGTGCGAACGTCGCGAGAGTACACTCGCGCCGATTGATCCCGCTCTAGCCCAACCCTTCTGCTAGCGTCAGTCGTTTGAGCGTGAAAGCGCCAAACCAAATTACGAGCATCCAGACCACCTTGCATGTCTACGATGTGCCACTTTCACCTGTATCTTTTTCTGTGGCTTGCTCCCGGCAATCGTAAGTCTCGTATAAAATCTGTTAAAGTAACAGAAGAACAATCTTGCTGTTATATGTGCCGCAGTTATCAGATATGTGCAATGCTCTGCCACTGAGTTTATTAAGTGCAGATAGATTTTCCGCGCTGAAATTCTGAATATAAAATGAACCTGCACGTCGTTATTGGAAACACATAGCTCAGACTTTGAATGTTTTTTTAATGCTTCGTAGTGCGATGCATGTGAAAATGTAAGTGAACTCGCGCATCGAACTTCGTCGTTTGCCTTCGTTTCAATCTGAATAAAGTTGACGAAGCAAACTACTGTAATATGCAAATTTTACTTAAATCAATGTGGAAAATTTGGCCGGTATTCAAACAAAATTCAGCTTTTCTAGATTACAATATCTGCAAACACCAGATAATATTTTTAACACTGCGTGATGCCTATAACAGTTAACCAGATATCAGTAAATTGGTAAACATGCGTGAAGATCTAACAAGAGATACGCAAAAGGTACCAAATGCTATACAATTCGCTATGAACACGGGCTAATTCAATTCTACAGATTCGACGTTGCTCCATACATGCACGCTTGTTCTTCCAAGCTCTTGAAGTTTTAAACTGCCTTTGGGAGTGGTTGTGCGCTAAAAAGTCTACCTCATTTTTTTCGAGATATTCGCATCAGTGAATCAGTGTCGAATGGCTTGCATTCAGTGGTTGATTCGAGCTTATATGTTGTTAATATGTTTTTAATTCCATTTTGCTTGAAACTATATTGCGCGTTTTGCACGCAGGAAAGGCCGAGTGCCGGAAGGCCAGTCGTACTCTGTAGACAGTGGAAGTACGACTTGCAGCTGTCCTGTGGGTGGTGGCGTAATTACATGCAGGTATGTTCCTATATTGTAGTGGGAAATTTGCGCCAAATATATCAGATGACGTCACAAAGTGTTGACAAAACACTTTTCTTCGAAAGATGGAAAGCAATTTGAAATGTGAATGGCGCGCAGTGTTGTGACAGATGCTTTCGTTAATTGATCTTTTGACCATGTGGCTTGTCTGACAATGACCTGAATGTAGATCATGGCTCTTGATAAGATGGCCATTTTGATATGCTCTGTTTTACGTAGCATACAAGTGAAACGCTCCGCATGAAAGGCGGTTCGTGCTTGGCGGCGTACAGTTTTTCGTTTCAGTCGTGTCAACGAAAGCCTGCGAATTCTCAATGTCTGGTTATAAAACCTAAACGTTATGTGTTTATCGCGAAAATCACGTCTTGAACTCACGCAGCCACCAAAATTGAGCCTTTTGTGATTGATTCTGGACTCACTTTGCACGCAGACGACAAGGTTTTACGTTAGGTTGAAGGTTATTGCAATATCGCAGCTTGTTTGGTATAATTTGCTTCCATCGTTGACTTGGCTTACATTACTGTAAGAAGCAGAAACCGTACATCCCACAGATGTCAGGCCCGTCGTGAGTGGGGAGGCCGGTATACTGCTTCCCGTTTTTATTAGGTTCTATCCATTGTGATGTAGTTGTGACGTTTTTAAGACTCGCTAAACGTCGCCCCATTTTCCTTTTAGGCCTCCGTCAACCAAAACTTGGCCACACCCTTGGCAACCATCAAGTAATATCTCAGCTGAACATCTTTTTTTGTGTGTTGTTGCATTACAAAGTAATGTGCATAGTGGTGCCAAACAAACAGCCTATATTCTCCCTAACAGAGCCGCAATCCTGGTGCGTTGGTTTCTGTACCTAGTCTAGCAAGTACGTCTGGTTTATTGCCTGATTGCAAACGTACATAAATTCCAACACCCCACGATAGAGTTATGGTAGCAAAGTTTTGAGACTGTAAATGAATCGGGGTTGAACTGGATCCGGTTAAGTTTTGTTCGATTTCCACTGGGCTCTGACCGATTGAAAACGGGATTAAAATTTGATGGGGTTTGCTTGTTGAATGTCAAAAATGTTGTTATCTGTTGCCACGAACTCGTGAGGTCTCGGTTTTGTTTACCTCGAATTCGAAAGTCCAAGCCAAAGTCCAGAAGCAGATATTTACTGCTTTCAGCGATGTATTTCAATTGTGATTTGCCATTCATTGCGAATGAAAGAGCTAAAACATCAAGTCATAAGAAGGCATAGGCAAGGAATACATAATATAAATTTCATATTCTCTCAATTTAAGTTTTTTTTTGAGTTACTAGGTATGTTTTCTTGTATTGCCAGTTGAGGAAACTTACTGAACGTGCAGGTGGATGATTAAATTTGTTTCATGTGGTATTCCGTCGCCTTCCTTTTGATTGGAAGGACTGATTTTACCGCAGACATGTGTGAAGGCAGTGACACAATTTCAACAACATAGCAGTAAAAAAGTAGGCAGTCTATGTAAAAGATGAAACGCCTTCTAATGATTCTTAATTTCCTAGGAATGATTTGCTATGAGTTTATTTCAACGTAAGAACTCAAATTTTTGGATTAAATGCCGTGTGATTTTTCACAGCTATCAAGACACTTTTGGCGGCAATACTGCTTTCCTGCCTCCCAACCAACCGAAATTCATATGCCCTGATTCTCCTCGAACTTGCATAGACAGTTATATTCGGCAGGATGGATGCGAGGAATGCACCGCTATCGGTTGCGTCGCTGAGGATGGGACGAAACATTTGGCTGGATCAAGGTTTGCAGATTTTTACACTTGCTATTTCATGATGTGACATGGAAATGATTAGCTAATTACCGTTTCTGCGGTGTGGCAGAGTTGCAGTATTATTCAGCAATTGCAAGATTAAGGTTCTTGCTAGTAGTGATTCCAATTCAATAAGCTGCATCTTTGTCGTGTTGCAGTTTCGAAAAACAACCTTGTTCAACGTGCTACTGCCCTCCAGAAGGAGGCACGCCGTATTGCAGTTTGGACCAGGCTTGCATGGAAAATTCCAATCAAAGTAAGTGCTTTCAACAAAACCAACACCACTGGGTTCATTACTGCAAAGTTGCAAGTGAAAATTAAAATGGCAAGCATAGGTTAACGCAGCGACAAGAGATATGTAAAACTGAATTTTCAGGAGATTGTTACGATGGTGTAGTGCTCAAAAATTATGTAGTCTCTGGGTGCGACGGGCTCTTGTGCACACCGTTTGATCACATTTTGTAAACATAGCTGTGTTGTTATAGATCCTCCTCAGACCTCCCAGGCGCTAGAAGCCACCCAACGAGTCCTACGCGACCCCATCCAGTCTGAAGGACAAACTGACGAACAGACGCCAAACTTTGGTCAGTACGGAAAATCCATGAATCTCGGCAGTAACGACAGGCCGGAGGTGGGATACGACACGAGATACTTGCAATCTGATTGGAATAAATTTACAAGCCAGAGCAACTCTTACCAGCCAGCACTTTCGGACGGATCCACCAAGACGAGCAAAGACAGAGAAGACACTGTCGTGCCCCCGTTAGTCAATCCAGATGCAGCATCTAGCGCCAGCTCTAACGGTGCTTCAGTGGATGCGGAAAACCAACTGAAAAACGGATACAATTCCTTCAGAAATCAACCTGGTTATTTGAGGCCTGGTGATCAGTCTGGAGGAGTCAATGGCTTTAATGGCTACGGTTACGGAGGCTATGGCGGGTATCAGTATCAACCACAACAGTACTTGCCATATCCCTACGGGTATCCAGGTTATGGGTCGCAAGAACAGCCTGCCGTTCCCGATTCCGGTGACGCGGTGAGTGGAGGCAGAAATTCCGAACAAGGTGCAGCTGGTTCTGTGCCATTTTCTGGTTCGCAAGGAACTTACCAAGGACAGACAGGCGGTTATTACGGTTCTCGATTTCCTAATTTTTATGGCGGTCTTGGCAATGGGAACCAACCAAAGGACAGTTCTAGAGACGACGCCGGAGTTGGGACTGGTAGCGACGAAGAAAGCAACATAGGTCAAGACTCTTCTCAGAGCCATGGTGTTGCAAACAACCTGGCCGTTGCTTTAGGCACGAAAAAACAAAATGCAAAGATTCAAGGAACAAGTTCTGCTGCCGCAGTTGAAGGAAATGATGAATCTCAAATATCGGATGACGTGCAACCTGCAGACCATGGAGATCTTGGTAGTTACGGCAACATCTTTTCTAATTATCAGCCGCCAGGCTATGGGTTAAATTACCGTGGTCAGTCCATACAAAGTGCTCAAAACATGGGCCTTGCAGGGAACGATCAGTCTCAAGGTGCCATCCGCTATGTACCTAGTTACGGTCAAAACGTTGTGCCGGAAAAACAAGCCGAACGTTCTGCCGGTGCTGCAGTTCGATCAAAAGAAAACTCGGGCAGGGATGCTGGTCAGCCCCTCGGTTCCATTCAGACATTAGGCCTTGCCTCAAATTCCTTGACCTCAGCGGGTGGTCAGGAAGCTTCTGATGGCCTGGCTAAAGCGGCAGTGGCTCCAGAAGGCCCAGCAGTCGACTCGTTAAGAAAGTCAACATCGCCGGGCAGCTATTCCGCTGAGCCTTCTGGAAACCTGCCAAAGGTAGAAAGTGGAATTCCATCTCACAGTGATCTGCAACATGGTCAACCTTTTTGGCCTACCGGTATCAACAAAAACTTTGTTTACGGAAATTCGTATTACAATTATCATCAGACGCTGCAACAACCTTATGAAAACTCACAGGTACAACAAGGCTACAATTACCAGTACCCATTACAGTCCAACAGCTTTTCGAATCCAGCTGGATCCAGTAAGGCGCACGGTCCCATAGATAACCAGCATCTTCAACAGTCAAGTGGGTATTCGAACGGCCATGGCCAGCAACCACCTTCAATCGGACCTCAAACACCACTCTTTCTAAACGGGCAACAGTAAGTAAAAAATACGCGCATATTGTGTGTAATCATTCTTGTGTTTACATCCTCTAGCTTTCTCTGCTCGAATTTTGATGGCACTGCAGTTGAGCTGACTTCAGTTCTGTTTTTGCAACACAAAATTTAATAATAAACATCGCTGATTTAGTGAGATTATCAAAATTGGATCAAAGTTTCGTGACGCTGGCCTAATCTAGTTTGTTTTGCGTGCTTGCATTTTGTGCAGTTTGCCATCGAACGAAAGCGTGGGAGGTTACAAAGCGAGCGAAAACAATGTGCAAAACTCACGCGTCACCGCTGGAGGAGTGGAATCAACGCGGGCAACTTTCACGCACGCACCGGTTCAACTTGACGCTCGGCAACCACAGCATCAAGAAGAATCAAACATCAGTGCTAGTATGTGCTTTATCGTTTGTTACAGGCGCTGTAAGAATTTTGTGCGCTGACATCGGAGATAAGTACGATTTATCTCCACTCCCAGTGATCGATCTCGACGTGCATTCAGTATCAAAGATAATAATGGTCGAATTATACTGTGGTATTGTCGTACAATTGTGGTAAATCTTGAGGTACTTTTTCGTGGCCATTAGCATACCTTTTTAGGCCACAAGCATTCTTCATCTTTATTCCACTCTTACGGCAGTGTTATGCTCAAAGTAAACATATTTTAAGTGTCAGCTTTTCTTGATACTATGCCGAATGGGTGGACGTCCCTGAACTTTCCTTGAACGTGACTCTGCATAGATTTTAGTGAGAGGAAATGGCAAGTGGTTCAGGGCATAACGGATTCGTTCACTCTTGCTATATTTGTAGTCGCGTTATTTGCCGCAACGTTCCTAGGTGGTGTGTATCATCGCGAGACCTAACCAGTGGTATATGTTCGATAAAACAACGCTCTATGTCACCTCAGTAAGCAAAAATAAAACTGGGTGCAGCTGCTGATTTTTGGATGCAGTCAGTTGAGAATAATAACGTTTGGATGTAAAACCTGTAAAAGCTGCTGATGAAACAAAGGCGAAATTATAAACAATATTTAAAATATTTCCTTCTCCAAAAAATGCACAGAGATATTTCTGTGTGATACGTGCGGTGGCCAAGCTGAATAGCGTCAATCATCAGTAAAACTATCACCGGAACTTTGGTGTACGAAGAAATAAAAGAAAGCTTTGCATGTTGCCGGGTTTCGGCTGCGCTGGCTGAGAGAGCTTGTAGGTCAGAACTTCGCTTACGCTGTTGCGACGAAGCGAACGATTACCAGTCGGTAAACACATGCTTTCTGCCTTACCACACAATTGTATTTGATGCTACCATTAAGGGCAAACTTGATATTGCATGGAGAAACCTTGGGTGATTTAAAGTAGTCTGCAGGAAACAGTCGTAGGCTATGTTTGTTGTATAGAGGTGAATATATATATGTCGTTGTGGAATATACACCTTTTTCACCTTATTATGTTCGTAGGTAACATTTCTGAATATGTCGTGGGCAGGTGAAATGTGTTCGTGGTTAACTTATNGAGCATAGTTTTTAAGAGACTTATTGCCTCCTGCTTGTGGGTACCGATAACTTTTCAAGACGCTTTTGTCCTGCTTATTTTCTTAGTGTCGCCTCGCACTTAAAAACAAGCGAAATCAATATTAAATCGTCCAGAAAAAGTTTGAGTCATTTAGGTTGACGTTGTCTAAGTACGTTTTGGGGATTTTTTTCCGCTACATTGTCATCCACTGAGCGATGGTATTTTTCTGACGCAGTCGCAAGCAGTCAATAACCCTTTGAGCAGACTTTTAAAATTTCATGTTGTAAGTAGGCACATGAAGTTCTAAAGCAAACGTTAAAGTTTTGGTGTAATGACGAGGGGCTAGCTGCAACCTGATATCCAGGAGTGTTGCTGATTGAGCACAGGTAACCAACCACAGAATGGATTGCAGCGAATCCACATGCGTGAAATGCAGCTGGTTTTCATTGTCGCGAAATATTGAGTTCCAGGTTTAGTTTTTACTCGCGAAAATTTTGGTCCAAATATTATTTCGTTTAGCTGTTTCAAATTAGTTATGGCAAGACGAAGTAAACTCCACTTAAAGATTGTGAAAATCTAGGCAGATTTTTGAACAGGGTTATTTATTGGGTGAAGCAAGATTTTAGAACTTGAGAACGCTTGG
>JGI24159J19872_10010671_pt1 | contig 12056 bp, 7 predicted proteins | sample Ectturendosymbi4_FD_19872 | JGI IMG/M metagenome (IMG submission 19872) | reverse complement strand
CAGCGCGTAATTTTTTCTTTTTGTTTCATATGTCGACTTTTGCGCAGGACTGAAGATGTGTAACACACGAAACTAGTTTCCTTACGCAATAAATTGCGATCAATTCGCTTGGTGTGGGTCACTGCTGTGGCTTTACAATTATTACTCTCATACGCATTGCACAACGCTTGTATGTTCAGAAGCGAAAGTTTCTTACGTTTCAGTTGACCAAGGTAGGACGTGTCGCTTTTCTTGGTAGGAATAAGGCTTGTCCAGCCATCGGATGCAATCCATGTGAATTTGTCTCTGGCTTCCGACGAATCTGTTGCAGCTTTCAGCACCTTTTCAGCTTCTTTCGTCACAGCAAACAAGATAACCACTATCAAACATTAAAGCTGTTTGCGGCACGACCAATCGAAGTCTACAATGAAAACTAAGAACAGATTGGCATGCAGCTGTTGCGCTTACTATATATTTGCGACTGAAGTAATGACAAAAAATAGATTATAAGCCTATTGCATTTCCGTATCGATGTTTATTCAACCAACGTACACCAAAACTTCATATAAGATTTGTTGATCGTTCCGCATGACTGAAATTGATTGCCGCTGTTTGCCCATTGCAACGGCACAATTGATTACTAGCGTCAAAACTCATGACCAGTTACTGTATGCTAAATGCGAAATGAGTCCAAAGCCGCTCTTTTTCTGCACAGCAATCATTCAAATTCTCCCGACGGCAAGCCACAAATAGAAGTCGAGGGAACATTTTATGCATTCTATTTAAGCGCACATACTGCCATTAAAATGTGATCGTCACAATAGAAGCTTTTCAAAGCAAATCATTTAGAAATGACTGTTTTCTTGTCAGTAGCATAATCTCTCATTTTACAGGTATCTTTTCAACACCTCTTGTCGCACAACATGAACTACTGATGATTTTGGGTTTTACATCACACAACAAAAGCAGAAGAAAATTTTCACAGAACTTTGACATGCAGATGCTGCTCAGCCAAGCGCATCCAACGGCAAAAAATCTTCGTGGGCGGTTTTCTATAGTTCGGGTTGAGCATTCGCCAAAAATTTAGTCATTCACGGATCACTGAGCGACTGCAGAAGCACTGAAGCCGTATAAACACTTTCTGTGCACAAACACCAGTGAAGACGACACTTTGGTCGAACGAGATAGTGCGTTGCTTATTTGTTCACATGAAAGCATTGTCGGCGGTTAAGTATTCAAAATATCCTACGTTCGTTTCCACGACTGCAAATATGGCGCGTCGGGAAGGGGGATTCTGCCTTATACCTTCCTGGCGATTAATTCAATTGGTATCATAACGTTAGAGCTTATGTTTGCTGTGCACACACGGCCTACAATAAGACCATATCGAGTCTTGCTATACGCTTTCCAAATAAAATACATATTATTGACGAATGCTTGCCACTGAGTAGGATTAGAGTTACTTGTTTTTTCTTTGCTTCTAACGAACTTTAAATGATAATTTCAAACATAGCGAGAACTGGCATAGGAGCCAGATCCTGAAAATGTTGAATTTCCGACACAATACACGCACTTGTACATGTCAGACGTCATGTCTATTGAATTAGTTTGTTTCATGTTAGAACGTATGTTTTCCATCCCTGTTAAACCATACCTATCAGACGTCAATGCATATACAGCCTTTCCCTGTAATATTCTTTACCTTCATTTTGTCTCTGTTTGAATAGATTAACAGAGGCAGGACGACGGTAAAACGTTCAGATGTTAGCGAAACTAACGGTGACGCAACGCAATGTGAGGTTTCGGCTGAATTAATTTTAGACCTTAGGTTCACAAAACAGACTAAATTCGACCAGCTTTCAATTACGTGAATAACGTTCAACGACCTCGTGGTGTTTTTTGTGATCTCATACTTGTGACTGATGCCACAGCGTTTTTTTTTCTGTTTCATAAAAATGCCGCACTATACTGAAAGAGCTGGGACAGAGATATTCATGTTGAACTTGAACTAAGAACCGACTAAAGCTTGTATAACTGCGCTCGAGTCTAAACAAAATCACAATCCGACATTTTGGACTGATTTTATACAATAAGCAGATCGCCAAACATAATGCATCGCACTAAAATCGTCAGTTGCCATCAGTTGACCTCTGCATAAAATCAAGGTACGAAAAGCGCTCTACATGTTCGTATAGAAATGTGGGTGGAAGGGCAGTATTTTCAATCTTTGAAATGCGCAATAGCTGCAAATATATTTGAAATTCCAGAAAATTAGCTTTTTTAATAGCCTACAGATTTGGAATGAATTTGTTACTTTTTCAATCAAATATCTATTTCCGAACAAGTTCGACTCAGCAATCAGCTGTGCCTCAAGCTTCAGTTGCAAGCTCAGTCGTCCATGTCGCACAAAAAGCCTGTCTTGCTTTTCAAAGTAAAGACTCAGTAACCTCGCAGTTGAAAGTATGCTCACAACCAATGGTCATGAATATGTGGTCAAGACGCTAAACTTTCGATATGTGTTTTCTACAGCGATAAATTTTGATGGATCTATAAACTCTAAAACATTTTGTTAAACGATGTTATTGTGAAGAGAAAGGCAGGTTCCTCTAAATTTCTGAAAAAGACAACAATACATTTCGACTTGTCACTGGGTTGCCAAAACAAACCAAAACAACATTTGGATGAAAACTAGGAAGTACCATTTAACAGCAGTAAAAAACTCAGAAGTGGCAACCGCGTACAACACCATGCGGTTTCGTATGATTTCAGTTGAATGTGGCGTTCGAAAAGAGATTGTAGTCTTTCTACCAGCTTTGAGTGAATCTTGCTACCGATACCGTAGTTCATTGTCGAAAAATGTCACCTCTGATGCGGAGTTAAAGTGAAAACATCTACATTTATCGTAAAAACAAGTTGCACTCTATGTTTTTTGTTTTTTTTATTTTAGTGACGGCAATAGGCGGCAGATCGAAGCCTGAATTTTTGCTTCTTGCCGGGGCGCTTGGGGTCAAGGCTTTTGCCCAAGGAGCGCTATGGTGATTCACTCATTGTTCGAAAACCCAACCTTCCTACTGAAAGGCGGACGCTTAACAACTGAGGTATCGCCACCGCTATGTTACGACTAGTGGTAACTGGTCTCAGCCTCATCTGGATCATCCACTGCCATTCGGATTAAATCATGCATCAGGTAACAGTGGTACGGAAGTAAAGAAAAGTAAATATAAAGTATACGTGTCAGAACGTGACTTTAGAATCTAGATGACAACTCTTAGCTACTAATACCAATTTTAACGTGTTGCTGAAATTACTGTACTCATAGGCCAGTGCTTACCTTTTGCTTTAGGCTCTTTAAGAAGAGCCTTAATGGCGTTGTCGTAAACAGTTTGACTGGAATCAGGTTGTATAGGCTGCTCGACAGCAATACAAACTCCGCGTCTGGATGCTTGTTCTTTGATTTCTGAACAAAATGAATTCTCGAAAATGCAAGATGTCTTACAGATCAAGATTTACATGAAGCGAAAGTGAACATAAAAGCACTTCAGTCGCCAAAGAGTTAACTGTAGTGAGGACACTATTAAGATTTTCACACTTTTTCTGTTTGAGATGGCAAAAATAAAGCTTACATGACAGGGGTCAACTGCTGAAAGAAATGCAACTGCAACCTTCAGCACAGCATTTGAATCGCTACCTGAATGTTCCTCTTGATTGATGTGCGCATAGTTAAATCAAGTTTCATTGAACTTTTATCGTAATCTTTCCTGATAAACCACACCAAGGCACCAGTTTTAACGTCATTTTAGGGTTTTCCATTTTGCGCCAGACAGCCAGTGGCTTGCATTCTCCGACGCGTTTAGATCCCATCAGGCCATAAAAAATGTCCTTCAACACTGCCATCGGCGTAAATATGTAGTTTGTTTAATCCTCCATCTCATATCAATAAGAAATAAAAAAATACGCGAAGTTGAAATATGCCATATCAGTAATAAAAACACATAAAAAGAGGTTTGACGAAAATGAATTTGATTAAGCGCAGTAGTCTGCAGTAAGTTGTAACTTACTTGATAATGTGAGATTTTGAATAAAATTCTGGAAAAGTCTAAAGCAAACCTGAAATAAAGCATCTACTACTGCATGTCAGTTGATTCACCGCTTTTGAATTTTTTTGCAGTAGAAAAACAAGGATAGAAAAAGTTGGACATAGCTATCGCCAGCGCAGGAAAACATAAACATCCTCTGTTGTCACATCAGCCAGCCAGCGGTAATTTGTATAATCAGCATTGTATCAAGGACTTTTTTAATATACCTGTCAAAACAATGAAGTCAGACAACCTTGGTAGGCACTTAGTCACGTTGAAAATATGCACCTTAGCCTGAGGTTTAAAATATCGCTGAGATTCTGACGGACGGTCTACGTATACAAAGATTTAGCTGCTTCTCCACAAAACAAGATACGCACGGTTTTTCTAAAGATTATGACGAATGTAAGTCAAATGATCTGCTGTTGCCTGATGTTATTTGAGTATCATTTGCAGTTTATAAAATATCTGCTGTTGTGTGAAACTTTCTTATCAGCCCTCACGTAGAGTAAACAAACAGGACTCAATGCACTGTTCACAAGCAAATGTTTTGAAATTTAAATAATGCAACAATGACGAATTGGCGAGATGTTTAAAACATGGAACGAAAAGATTTAAGAAGAAATAAATCAAAGAGGTCAAAATTCTGATTTCGATTATATGCCGCGTAAAAGTACTTTTCATCTATACGCGGTTCCATTTAACTACAGCCACGAAGGGTTGAAGGTGCCACTTCTTTGTATGGGCAACAAATTGCCTCAAATCCGTACTAAGCACACTGCTAGCATTTTTTGTCTTTGATGATGGGTATGTTTAGAGCAGATACAGGTTATGAAGACGTGCCTCGTTGCCGACAGAGACGAAATCTGTTGCCAGCTGTAGTGGTTTTAGCAGTGGCGTAGCCTGCCCAAAATGTTAGGGGAACAAGGGTAGAAAATGTTTGACATTAGGCGAGCAATAGCATTTTTGTTTTTGGGACGCCGCTTCTCAAAGCACAAATGAGCAGCTATTCGAAACATTCAGGGGACCATGGTGCCCTGGACCCCGCTGGAAACGCGTACGGGTTTTAGATCAAGTTGTGAAAAAACTATGGTAGTTGCAAACTTCAGTATAGCTAACAAATCGAATGTGAAAAGTGCAAGCGGAAAGGTCCGTAGAAATTACTAATAGACTTAAAGCATACATTAGTTTTAAGGTTTATACGTTCAATGATTGATGCAAAGATTTCCGAGAGGTTATAGAAACATGATTCATTGAAGAAGTTTCCCGCAAGCACATCGGTCGATTCACAAACAAACTTTTAATCACCTTTCACGACTCGGCCATAGCCCTGCTTAGCAAAAAAATGTTACGTCATACCAGTGAAACGAACACATCACGGTCTGCGTCACTGCAAGTTGATTAATGTGTTTTCGTGAAATTCGGTTTACCTAAAGCTAATAAAATTGATCGTGATTGAAACTGCGTGGAACTACCTGCAAAAACAAAATTTTGTTGAGAACTTGACAATTGGAGAAGTCATTCCACAAACTAGATTATTTCTTAGATAATGAAACGATCAAGTCAAATTTCAGAATGCACGAAGTTTTCCATGACGTAACCTTCCCATCTTAAGGACTTTTCTGTACAGGAGATGGCAATTTTGTGTATGAATGCACGTTTTAGGTTATTACGAAAGTTATAGGAATTTCGCTGAAGACCAAACATCATTTTATGAAATTTATTAAAATTATTATCATATTGATAATTTTCGGTGGAGCACAAAAAAAATAAATTGAGCATTTTCTGATTGCGATTTTTGTAAGGTAAGCATATGGTTATTTACAGTACAACCATTTCTATGAGATATTTTCCTTGTTTAAAAGATCAACAGGAAAATGTTGGACAACACGAGCAGCCAGAACAGCTGGCAAATTATTGACTTTTTGGAAGACCGCAAAATATGAAAATAGAACCGTAGACTTCAAGATAGTTTGGATGTTTCATTTGTAACCTATTTCTCTTTTGTATCTATCCTTCTAATCCTGTAAGAGGTATTGTGGGGGGAGATTTTTCATATACTGTGCATCGATTTCGATGTAAACGCATGAAAGCATTTTGTTTTTCAACTAAGTTTGTTAATACGCAAGAAGCTATCGAATTCCTTTATCTAACCTTCTGTAATTATCCTCAAAACAAAGCGGCACGTTCAACTCGAAAAACAGCTGCAGGTGATGAAATAGGTCATAAGCGGCTGATTGCGTTTAACTTACTGGAAAACGCTCGGGATCCGTACAGTGTATCGGAATAAACAACAGATATGTAGTCCCAGCCATTTTCAAGAACAAACTTGATCATTGCTTCGGCTTGATAAACATCGGAAGGCACAGTTCGAAACACGTAGGGATAAACCTTCTTGTCACTGAGTTCGGGGTTTGTGGAGAAAAAACTGATCTGTAAGCGATAAAACAACATTACATGCAATCAATCGAAAGATTCAGAGGCGCACAAGCAGGCGAGGTCATTCCGATGTACCAACGTGTGCGTTAAGACACAATAACAGCAATGGTTCACTTAATAGAGCACAACAAAATAATGAAGAAAAATTCATCAGATATGCAAGTACCTGTGGTATTTGAAACACTTGAAGTATCTTGGATGAAAGGATTGTGACAGCACTTTCACCAGCTCCAAGAAATCCAGCAAAAGGCTTCACGTTGTTGTACATCGTAGACCTATTTTTATGCTGGCTGCAGGAGCCCTCAGTTTGCCAGTAGTATTGGAAAGTTTTGCCTACAATCTGCAATCAAACAAACTTTAAGAAAACATCACAGAGCCATTTTGGAAGAACTGTTTATAGCGTTGTTCCGTTACCAAAATAAAGGTAGCTTCACACAGAACCCAGTTAAGGCTTGCGAACTGGCTTATGGTCAACGGCAGTCCCCACAATTGCTCCTTTGGCCGTATCCTGGTGAATTTCTCCCGTTCCGAACGGCTCGTGGTTTACTTAAAATTGGTTTAATAAAGCCGAAATACCGTGGTTGTCGGTGATGGTGTTATTACTGCATGTGTGAAGACTGCCGTTGGCTATAACCCAGTTCGTAAGCCGTAACCAGATCCTGTGAGAGGTCACCTTAACATTGACTTGTTTTCAATATAGCGAGGATTAAGCGGAGTGACATTTTTTTTCTCCGTCATTTCTACCTGTATATTTTTGCGTTTCGCTTTTTCAGAAAACTGAGGCACGTCGCTTTAACAAGATCTGAACTGCAATATGTTTTTTGAAGTTCATGTCAGTTTTGCATATGCTTTTGATTCCTGTTAAATAAATTCAAGTTTCCACACGATTTATGAAAACAACATTCATGAAAACATCACTGAGCGATTTTGGAAGAAAATCGTTGTTCCGTTGCCCTCAAACAACATTAACGCGTTTTCAATAAAGCGAGGATTAATTGGAGATAAAACTGTTTCTGCATCCTTAAATCCTGCAAACCAGGGTTGTTAACCTGCGGTCCGTTAACCCGTAAAGGATCCGTGAGTGTGATCTAAAGGGACATTTCGATAATTACTGCGATGATTAAAACCTAATTTCGACTATTTATTGCAACGTTTCTTCTTAGGGGGTCTGCAACTGTTATTAGGATGGATTTACTAGGGGTCCTTGACCCACAATTTTCTGAGAAACGCTGCTGCAAACCTCTGTCATTTTCTTTATCAGGAAACTCATAAACGTCGATTTTACAAGATCTGAGCTGCAGCAGGTTCAAATATGTTTATTTCAGTTTTGCATGCGTTTTCATTACCGTTAAATAAATCCAGCTTTTCCCTAGTGGGACAATATTTGATTGCTTCTTACGAAAATGATTATATTTTGCGCAGTTACAAAAATACTGTCATCTCGCATTTGTCTGACACAAAACAAACAGTCCTTTTCATGCATAATCAACGATAGTTATCTGCAAATGCTGTTGTTGAGGATGAACTTATAAACTTTATCCAATGCAAACATTTTATTTGGACTATCCATTCAGGTTCTTTTCATAAAATACTCAGAGGCATCGCTAGGGTTGCATATTTTGTGCAAATTACAAACGTTTGACAAATATTTTGGACAACTTTTCACATTTTGGTTTCTGCAACCAAAATATACGTCGCGCAATGCAATAAACGATCTGAACTTACAGTTCCTTTCGAACTGGTCTGGTCAGCGACTGCAACTACATACGTCTCAGCGCCGGCATCACTGAGATTTTGCAGAGACTGTCTTGAGGTGTTTTAAACCATTACTTTAAGCAGTTGAAAGAAACTGCCAATGTTAGGAGTGCACTTACCATTTTAACAGTATGGGTGTCAATAGTGCAAGTATCTACAGCAAGTGTTCCAAGTTTTACTCCAGGCAGAATGGAGGAATTTGCATTGACCTGTACACAATTAAAGCGAGTGACGTTTAATGAGAGTTCATAACTTCACTGATCAGTAGGGCAAGCAAACGTCAATAAAGTCAAAATTTTTCTGTCTTTTACAAAGTTTATGAAACGTCCACAAGACAAGTTTCACGCTGATACCATGACCGATTCCAAAGTTATTAGGTCAAAAAAGACAAAATTTATGGTTAGGTCAAAATTTGTTGGAGCACAGTTTTTTCTTTTGATCGACATTTTATTAAAGCTGAAACAACAGATGTTGACATACTGTTGCAAATTTAGTTGAAATTCAGACACAATATTGGATTTTCTGCGACTACTGAAGCAATAATGTCGTTTCGCCACCACTGGAAGATTGAAAGTACTGTACACTAGGCATGGTAGTACTTGATGTCAAAGTATATCAATGTAGAATCTTCTCAGTGACTTCAGGAGAATTTTTGACACTGTATATTTATCTTGTGCGTTTGGAGTGATTTTCGTCTACATTTTTTACTTTCAGTTTCGTTGGGTCTTTCACACTTTTAATTTTGTTTCATTTCATCAGCAAAAAGATTTTTAACCTATCGGTTTGATTTCTTTGTATTTCGCGTTTCAGTTGCAAACGCAGGAAATTGATAGGTCAAAATAAAGTCAAACTTTTAAATTTTAGGTCAAAAAATTGTTGCCCTCGTGAGCAGACAAAAAGAAAATACCATTTTTAGGAATCAGTTTTCGTTTTCCAAAAATCCTTTCCTCTTTATTTCGGGAAAACAAATTATGTTTTTCTTTATCAGCTACGAAAGCATATGTGACATATTCGTATTTTCCAAAACAATGTTTTTGTCGAATTTTGGAAGAATCCTCAAAAAAGCACCTTTTCAATTAGCATGTTTACGGTTTCCATCAGTTGCACGCCGTAAGTCTCAATGTCTCCACATTTTTTCTGGTTGCTCGACACATGTTGTGCTATCATCAATCCGATCACGATGTCTCCGTCACGGTATTGGGACGCAACGCCGTTCTTAATCTGTGAGATAAATAATTATAGTCAACGTCAAATTGTAATCGGTCTCATTTAGCCTCACATGGAGTAAGCAAACAGACTTTCCATTTACTGACAACTCCCAAAAGATTTTGTTCAGGTTTGATTTGCACTATAACAAACGCAACGGTAAAACAGTTTTCAAAATTATTTTTCGTATTTTCCAACATAGCACCTGCAGTAAAGGAGCAGAAAACCTTCGTGAAGGAACGTCTCTATAAAAGAACTCTTGATTCTAGGCTTCCTAGACAGCGACTGGCTTTCATAACGTATCTATTAAGGTGAACAGACTGTCCTCAATATGTTTCAAACTGAAACACATTCGATTTAAATTTATCTGCTATCAGCTAAAACCAGGCTTTTTTAGTGTGTTCATAGTTTATTTAGCGAAAGCAGACAAAAGTTTTTTCAGCCATCAACTAAAGAATGCGCGATTGCACAGCCAAGTGACGCGACATGACAGTAATTGTTACGGTGATAAACGCTGCATAAGGTTAATTCTTTGGCTAAATAATTTATTTTTGCCTGTGATAAACTGGAAGTCTCAGCCAAGAGGCCGGCACCGGGTGCAAAACAATTTTCGGATGAAATTATTAAAAGTCGTTTCATGAAAACATGACCTGTTTGGAGGAGTAAGTGACGTTCCACACAACATCCCTGAACGGAACATTCTGACTTTGCGAAAGTGCACCTGCAAGAAATCAACAGATCATTTGCTACACAGAATAGAAACTTTGTGTGATGGCACACTGATAAAACTTTTAAATGTTACAACTTTTAAAGCTAGTACGTTTTTCGGAATTCTTGTAGATTTAAAAATAAACCCTGAATACCATGTACACATTGATGCAAACCACTTTTTAGACTCAAGTTTTTAGTTTGGAAAAGAGTTTCATTGAACGTTTTCGGGCATTTGGAGTTTTTATCTGTTTACTGCAATTGATTCAGTACTGTTGAAACAATACCAGCTTGTTTCGATTTTGTGATGCCTTTCATAAATTTTTTTTAATTCATTTGCATACGCAAACACTGCAATCCGTGCTGGCTTCTTACCTTTCATGGGGAGTACCGTGTTTATTCGATTGTATGCCGCCCATGATTGGACGCCACACGTGAACAATAAAACTGTGAAATGCTTTGCAGAACAACCTCCAGATCTTTAATCTCGTGATATCATTCTCACAAAGCCTGCTGTGATCAGTGAACCAATGATGCCCACCTTTCCGCATTTTGTTTGGTACAATGTTCTGCTGTTGTCATAATGCCCCCTGTGACCGAACACAAGTTCACACGTTTTGTTTGTGTTATTATCTGTCGGCCGAGCGCACGTAAAAGCTGATACCTCACTTGGATCTTTTGACCTATTTTGCAAAAGAAGCTGAGAGAAAGGGCGAGAACGAATTTGGTCGATAAAGTGCAATAAAAGGAATACAGAGCGTCAGATAAACTTCGGTAAAAATGTAAGCCGCCCTTGATTGTAAGTCGCATCAGATAGTGAAAAAGCAGGGTAAGTCGCAGCTTCCAATCGAATAAATTCGGAGCTTCAAAACCAGATGTTCTGACTCATTTGCCCATAAACCTTCATTCTAATGGCAAGCGTCACAAACACGTGCACTGAATGTGCGAGTGCGTCTACGAGAATGTTTACCGGAAGTGACATCGTGCTGCGAACATCAAAACAATGATGCTTTGTTTGGGGAAAAAAATTTATTGAATGGCCGGTCACCGTGTCATCGTAATTTTTGTAAATGGGCATGCACTGGCACCTCAGACTAAAGCAATGTTTTGTGCATTGTGCATTCAAAATGTATTTTTGCTGCTTGGGACTATAGCTTAATTTTGACTTGCCTCATCGCCTATACGAAATGAGCTTCCATGGCTTCACATGCTACTGCGCTTAATATCGACTTATTTCTCCTCGAACAAGAAGCAAATATTGTTTGTTATATCCTTTTCAAAGCTGCGTCTCGCTCTTTTTATTGCATTTCCCTTCGCCAGCTCGTGTTTTGCTGGGCACTGGGACATCGGACTGTTACGTTGACTCTGAAGTTGCAAATAGCTTAGAATGCAAAGGCCAAAGCTCAAGCATCGCCTTGGCGTCAACAGCTTCTTCTGCAAAGGTACGTGGAGTCGCTAACTGTAATATTTCTGCCTGTAAGGGATCGTACAGCCTTGAATTAGGCGTGGTGGACAACCTTCGTGCTGGTGTGATATTAGGTCTAGGCTTAAAGATGCATCGCTCCACTACTTTTGTTACGGGAGGTCCTCGTAGGCCGATCCGAGTTGGCGACCAAAAGGTGTGCAGAGTAGCCGCTGCAAATGTTAAACCACGGCGCATCTTTCAATTCTTGAATCCGAAAGTTCGACCAATTTNCATTCCCTCCAGGCGATTCAATGCCGAAGACTCCAGATTCATAGCAGAAGAAATAAACAAATTGCTTGATCACGGGATTATANAACATTCTGAATGCCCGTGGCGTGCTCAAGTGCTGGTAACAAAGGACGAAAGGCATAAACGCAGAATGGTAATCGATTATTCTCAAACCATAAATCGTTTCACTGAGTTGGATG
>JGI24159J19872_10010669_pt1 | contig 12057 bp, 5 predicted proteins | sample Ectturendosymbi4_FD_19872 | JGI IMG/M metagenome (IMG submission 19872) | reverse complement strand
TTACGATTAAGCATGCATTGTGCAGGTTCAATCACAATCATGTGGAGTGTTAACGTTTTCATCAATGATTTCACATTAACTTGCCGGCGAAAAAAAAAGGTTTTGATAAGTAGCCTGACCTGTACATAGTCTTGAAAGTGCTTCAACTTTCGTCTGATGTTAAACCCTACAGTAAATACAGTAAATTTGAAATTATTACAGTAAATTTAGTAAATTTGAAATTATTCATCTGCAGCGGGTAGACTCAGCAGCAAAATCTAACGTAATAGGAAGAAATTTTATTTTCAAATGCTGAGGACATTGACACTGCCATCACTTACAGATAATTTGCAATCTCTGTTCTTGATAAAGCACATGTGACTAAAATAAAACTAAATTGAATTTTTTCCCAGTCGATTGGATTTTGTTATTTAAACACCCATGGATAAAAAAAGCTTCAACCGCTTACGCTAAAATGGCTAGAGCAGCGGTTTCCAAACTTTTTTGAGCGCTCCCCAAACCTGAGTTTGGAGAACACGCCTCAAACAACGACCCAATCCTTTAACAAGGTATGAAAAAATAATGATTGTAGGCCTATTGGAGATTTTTGGCAGTAAGTTGCTAAGTTTGTTTTTAATGTCAGCATTCCACTATTTTCTCAGCAAGTGCTTATGCTACAGACAAAGACAAGCAATGGTAACGTTGAAAATACACAACTCCGGTTTGGATCGCCTCGGCATGGCCCATTTTTTGACACTCCGCCACTGTTATTTCGGGTACGACCCATACCTTGGGAGCCGCTGGGCTAGATCAACTAACACATCGTTACGTTAAGCTGTGGCGACAAGTATTATTAACTTCACTCCAGAGCCGTGGTGAGAATCGATTGTGGCTTCGTTCCCGCAAATAAACAACCATTTTCACATTTTGTGGAGAGGGTGGGTGAAACATACGCAAGTTTGTAACTTTTGCATTTCAGAAGCGTTTAATTAAATCAAATCTAAACATTTTTCAAACGCGTAGAGGTATTTTGTAGCCTTTACGTTATCTGTTGCATGCGTCAATCAGTCGCTCAAAAATTGGATAAGATCCATGTCTTTTATGCGCGCAAGTTTTGTGGACCAACTTCGGGAGTCCGTGTCTTAAAGCAAAGTTGCTACTCGGCTTCGATTGAATGTGTGTTGGTGTACATCAGAAGCGCGTAAATATAAAAAACGCAATCATAATGACGGTCACAATGACTTCTTACTCAACTGGGATTAAGGCTGCAAAAAGCAAACTGCAAATCTTGCTCTTGAACCATCGAGATTTTCACCATTGGTCTTGCAAGAACGTTTTGTAAGCAAGTGGTGGCTTTCATGCAAAATCGAAACGAGGAAATTTACTAAAAACAAGCTTGAAAAACTTGTCAATTCAATGAAGATTGACTTCTATTTGCCGGCTTAAATCTGAACATAATTATTCAGAATAAAAGCGCCAGAAAAAATGCACCTTTTGTGGATGATGCTTTAAAAATAAGGGGCATTATATATTTAAATGTTGAGACTTCGTTGTTGTTTTCCCCCCCATCAAAATTTCTGGCTACGTGCCTGGCAACAGGTAAAAACTGTCCGATGGTCAATCAACTCTCAAAAAAGAAAGGAAAAAGTAGTTTGTTCCTTCAATGTATTGCAATTTTTTAATAACAAAAGAAGTTGCATAAACGGTGTCTCGTCTTGCTGAATGTTTTCTGCAGGTTATTTGCAACTTGGAGGAGAACCAGGATATCCTGGGAACAGATTACTTCAAAGATGCGACCCAGCAATGATGAATATTCCGTGTCATTCTTTGGCTGTAGACTTGTAAGAGCGGTGTGTCTTGCTGGTGTGCTACGTAATAATTTCATTGTGTACATGGGAAAAGATCAGTTCCTCATGCTTTCATTGGACAAAAATTTAAGAGCAAAGCAGTATTTTTACGGGATTATACGGAAAATAAAAAATAAACGCTCTCACGCAATTTCCACCAATGCATCAATGGCTGCAACTGATTTAATGTTTACTCCCTATTGCATCCCTACACCCTGAAAGCATGGAGCGGATGCACAAATCGTTTTCAGATTCTGTGATGAAGGTTACAAGAATCCATTTCTTGAAAAAATATCATTATGTTGAGACATGAATTGAGTACAAATGGTGGCAGTAAACGTGAATGAATTTTAACGCAAATAAAATATATTTTTAACACTCATCGTTAGATTGGAACTCACCCATTTTCTCACAACATTGTGAACATGTGTCAGCAATGAAACAAATACTCACCTGCTCTCTGTACAGGTTAAGAACTTCGACTGCTTCACTTTTTTGCCGAAACACTTTCTGACCTGAAATGAATGCTTTAAGTCACTTTCATTCTTGTCGAAGGCCAGGGGGATTGTTTGCGCCGATACTTGTTTATCCACGTCGGAAGGCTTGCCCGAAACGATAATGGATCTCAGATGTACAAAGTTACAAAACTAAATGTGTTGCTTGTTACATTAAAGCCTGTGTGATAGAGAACAAAGGAAAAAACTACAGTTGCAGTAAATATTTAATACTATCCATTGGTTTAGATTTCATGTGTTCATTGCCACTATTCGCCAACTTCTTTAGAAAACAATTTCGATTGACAATGAATGAGCGACAGAAACATGACAGTAAATTATATCAATGTGCATGTTTCGAATCACAATTCGTTGATTTGATGTTACTACGTACAACGCACCAATACATTGATTCTAAATAACATGAAATAACATATTAGATACGAAAATCTGCAATAGACATGGTCTTCCGGTTGCCTGTTTTGACTACGGTCGATATACAGGGAATGCTCTTTTTATGGCAAAAATCACTTGAAATAGGAACCGAAAATATTTTTTACTGTACATATTGGAGATGGGTGCGTTGCGGTATAAGATGAAGCAATTTCGTAACACGGATGAAGAACCTCAGTTGAAAAGTGAGGGTTTCTTTTTCAGATAACTGGTGCAGGACAATAATCTTTTCTTCATGATCATATTTAGTTTTGTCACCCAGGGTGCTTGCAAAACTTTCAATAGGACGTTGAAACAAAGCAGATGTTTCAAGATAGGATGTTTTTCAATTATTCAAGATAGTTTTTTGTTACAAATTTATGGAACAAAGCACATGTATAAGATGAGTTCCACAGAAACATCGACATTGCACACGTTTGATATTTCTTGTTTTTTTTAAATAAAAGCCGTTTCAGTAGTAGTTTGTTTATCCACAGACACTCTTGCAAGCGATATCACTGCTGCTGGGACGTTTTGAAAGAAGTCTGCTATCAATCTATATATCACAGTAAGGCATAAAAATAATTACTTTATCGCTTCAGTATCCTGTGACAACGTTTTTGGCAGATTGCATTGACATGCAGCAGGCTTTACTTCACAACAAATGACAAAAAAATCGAGCTGCTTTGAAAAGAACGCTATTGGTTTACGACGAAACCCGAAGTTAATCGAAACGAATGCAAAAGCTAAGCAACCAGTGCTGCCTCCACTACTAACATTGCCGCGTGCTGTTGGTACGACCAAGCAGGAAAGAAAACTAGCACCAAAAACACCAAAGTTTTATGTCTTTGCAGAAACACAAAGGCAGTGTGCGTTGCAGGTTAACGGCAAAACATTGTAGCAGGTGGACAAGTTCAAGTACCTTGGGGCGGTATTCACGAGTGACGGAAGGAAGAACAAGGAGATTGATACACTGAGCGATAAAGTAAACGCAGTTCTGTCTGAGCTTCATCGCTCTGTGGTCACAAAACAGGAGCTTTCAAACACCACAAAGCTGTCAGTTTTTAGATTGGTCTTTGTTCCGATCCTCACCTGCGGTCATGAATTTTGCGTAATGACTGAAAGAGTGTTGTATCAACAGTGGAAACGGGATTTTGCGAAGAGTTCACGGTGTGGCACTTCACGACAAAGTGCGCAGCTGTCAAATTCGTAAAGCCCTGAATGTCAAACCACTTTTCCGAATCGCGAGATCTCAGCGACGTTCGGCCATGTGTCCGTATAGCCCCAGGAAAGATAGGCAAGTCTTTCTGGCTATATCCACGGGAAATCGGCCCAGAGGTCGTCCAAGGAATAGGTGTCGCGACAACGTATCTGGTCTTACTTGTTAACGTCTTGGTGTGGAGAAGGCAGAACTATCAGAAGTTGCTGTTAACCGTGAGGTATTTCGAGTCTTTCTAGGGCTGCTGTCCCCGCCACCTCATCGGTACAAGAATGAATAAATGAATAAATAAAGTTTCTACTAATACGCCATAAAAGCGCAGCTCAAGCTCAAACAGCCGTCCACTTGGAAGTCCACTTGACTAAATTCAACGCTTCATTATGCGCTGCAGTGCAGTATGCTGTCAAGATCAGAGTTGTAAACGGGCCTCACTTTGAAGCCCGAACCCAGGTCGAGCCCAAAATCACGAGCCTGAGCTCTGTATTTATTTTAGAATCCCGATTTAGGCCCGAAAGCCAAATTTACCAAGTGAGTCAAAATGTGCAACTGCGGGATACTAATAGCGTACCAAACAAATTATGAATAAATAATTCACAAGTAATCATCTTTATTGAAGGTTTAATCAATTAGATTGCTTCAGCACTACTTATCGACAAACGTATCGATAGTTGCGATAGAATGTTGAATGCTGGCCTGAAGTATACGCCCGAAGCGTTTTGACTAACTTTGTCCCGAAACCTGGCCCGACACCCAGACCGACTTGCAACTTTGGTTCAGCTGTGAGTAGCGGGAAAGGTGATGGGAAAAGCGTGTGGGATTTGTGTCTTGTACCACAGTGTGGTGTGTTTCCGTTTTACTGATTCCACAAAACTTAAAACTATCAAGTGGTGCGTCTGAGTGCTACGAATACATTATACCATGAAAAACAAACGTCAGTAGAAATTCTACTCAGTGTTCATCTTTTAAATGTTAAAACTTCTTGTACTCTTAAATACGGCCATGAGCTGTGTGCAGGGAGCAAGTCAAAGAAAAGACGATACTTCGATTATCAGTAATTCAAGAAGAAAATGACCAGATCACTGAAAGCTCATGCTTGGTTTTCCAGGACAATAAACAGGGTTTCCAGCAATTACTATTTTTTAAATACTGTTGGATGCTCAACGTTCGCTGACTCGAAAAAAATCGGTTGAAAAAAGTGCATCATCACGAAAACGTCTTGTGTGTCAGTTATTTGATTCTTTATGTTGAGCATCCAAGCTTGATCTGTTATGCAGGCTACGCGTCTGAATGATGTCGATAGGCCTATGAAAAGGCCTGTAAACAAAAGTGCAAAGCAATCTTTTCAACACAGAATGCTGCATCAAAAATGGATGCATATTTGTGGACCACCCTGTAACTCAAAGCAGCACGCTTTCCTGAAGCACATGTTCACTTTTGTATTGATTTTGATACGCAATGACTTTCCGTTTTTTGTCGTTTATGTTGATGACAATTGCCAAATATGCATTTGACGTGTGCAGTGTATTTTTTCAGTCACCAGCCTTCGCAGGAAATGCCCTCCAGGTTTTCAAGATCCTCCTCAATGCAGTGGTACGTGGCAACAATAATTTGATATAGTTTTATGCTAATTTTCATGCAATTTTTTCATTTCCTTCTTCTTCGTTTCTCAGACATCGATGAGTGCAGCAGCAATCCGTGCCAAAATGGAGGCACGTGTTTCAACCAAATCGATCAGTTCCAATGCATATGTACTCCGCCGTACAGCGGTCCAACCTGTAGTTATTGTACGAATTCTGTGCTCTTTGTTGCTTCATATTTCTACCTATTAGTTATCATTTTAATTGTGTGAACGTTGAATATAAAATTTTTGACTTATAACACAACCGTTCTTTTTCAATTTGCTTTAAGGTTTTTTCATTATGCCAAAAATCTTCATTTTTCATTATGATTTTTTCATTATTTTTCATAAGATGTTTTCATTAAGCTAAAAAAATCTTTAGAAAAGAGGTTTGACAAATTTAACGTTGATTTGGTTTACTATTTGATTTCAATTGCGAATGAGTACAGGTATTCATTGACACGTATTGTTGCAATTCGTGTTTTTCAATTGTAACTTCACCAGTTCATAAAATATGAATTTCTTTCAGTTTGTCCTGCGGCCGTCAGTGCCATAAAAAACGGCCAAGGACCAGTTTATTCACCTCCACGACCCACGGGACCTCCATATGCATCTTCCACAACAGCAAAATATACTTGTAATGATGGATATCATCTTGTACCAGCCAATGCCATGCTTACCTGCGATGGTCCCAGCAATTCTTGGCTGGGCGGTCCTATTAAGTGTGAAGGTTTGATTTTGTTATCATTTGATAAACAACTGTAAGAAATGCGTGTAACGAACCGATTTTGTTTTTTTGTTGTAACGGTGTTGATGGTAGAAACAAACAGATACTTTTCTATCATTTCTTGGGCAAGAATATCTTTGACAGTTGTGTTTGTGTTCATACTCACGTTTTTTTTAATTTAGGGAAGGTGGAGCACAATGGTACACTTTAATGTTTTTGCCACTGCTATTTCAATTTAATTTCAACTAAACTCACACTTGGTTACACGATAAAGCAACCCTTCATGTACAATATCATACTAAAACACGTTAGCAATTCACTGCAGAAACAAAATCACAACCGTGTTTTTGGGGACAATGGTTACGGCTATGGGGAACAATGGACCAGTCCGTCAGTTGTATTTTTCGCGAGATGTGGAAAAATGCGTGGTTCAACAAAAAGACTGCGAGGGTTGACGAAATGACAGCGAGGTCAACACATCAGCCAACCTTTGAAAAGAATAAAAGAAAGGCAGTCAGAAGATTATGTTTATCGCAAAGAAATAGGAAAAGGACAAACACACACACACACACACACACAAAAGACAAACACAAGACGTATAACGCATCAAGTGCAAAAACACGTCACAAATATCGAACTGCAACGAGCAGCGGCAAAGCAAGGTTTTAATTACAAACAAAGACGGGTTTGTTTGTTTCGAATGTAGCAAATGCGTACATAATGCCGGGAATCAATGAAATTTATATTTAAAAGAGGAGCTGTTTATATAAGTTTATAAATGTATGGTACGGTCTGTTTAATAAGACTTTTGGAATGCCATTTCAAAGCTTGGAGCCTCTGTAAGCAGAATGGCGTTGTTGTTTTACTGTTTTGTATAAAGGAATAATTAGTACCTTATTATCCAGTTGTCACGTATGAAAATTATGATCTTTTGATTTGTATTCATATTCATCTGTGATTGCTTTTGGTGACATCCGATTGCATATTTTATACATATATTTTGCAAGTTCGTATTTATATATGTTATGTATCTCTAGAATATAAGCAGAAAGATGCATATCCCTTATGATATTTGTTCATTGATGTGAATTTTACAGACAATGCGTGTAGCTCGGTCATTTAACTTGACTAAAGAATCTAACAAGGTTTTATTTGCAGTGCCAAAATAAGAATTGCGTAGTAGAGGTGACAGTAAACAATAGAGAAATAAATTTTACGAAGCAAATCTACATTAATGTAAGGCTGCAACTTGTACAGAGTGGCACTACCACATGCGCCATTTTTAAGGTGCATTGTTCACAAAAATTTTGGCCTATTGTGTCCGAGGATAACTCACAAACTTGTCTTCCAAACAAAGCAAAGTTAACGTAAGTACCACAGCTGACAGGAGACTAAAAAAACATGAAAGCATGGCGTTTCAAGGTTTCCAGTTTTTTTAAAATCGACTTTGACCACTGTGCCCCTGGTCCAATTGTGCACCACCTTCCCCACGTCGACTTTTGACTTTGTCTGATGACCACAGGTTCAACGTTTTTGATTTAATGATACGTAAAACTTTAAAGCAAATGTCTTTAAAACCTTTTGAAAAAATGAAGATTGCCCGAGCATGATTGCTTTACTGTTCTAAGCTTAATCTCTTAATTCCCCACGGGGTTTAGAATCTTAAAGCAAACAGATTTTACATAACTCTAATCACACTACAGAATACATCTGACTACTGAGCAACTCACAGTTTTGTTCTTGGTAAAATTTTTGAAATATTTCATTGAATATATCTTTTTGCTTGTTTTTTTAATAAGTTGAACATAGATCGAATGTAAAATTGTCGATTTATAAAACAAACGAACTTTTTCAAAATATTTAAGAATTTGTCAAAGAAAGTGTAACAAGAAAACTCGTTGCTGAATGAAAGAGAATACTTGAAAGTATAGGTTTGAGGTAGCTAAATATTTGATTTCAATTGCAATGAATGCAGGGGCTTATTGACACGTTTTGCTGTAAAAGTGTGCTTTTTAACCATAACTTTATCTGTTCATAAAATCTAAATTTTCTGCAGCATGTCCTGTGGCCCCCAATGCCCCCAAAAATGGCCAAGGACCAGTTTATTCACCTCTACAACCCACAGGACCTCCATATGCATCCTTTACAACAGCGAAGTATACTTGTAACAATGGATACCATCCTGTACCAGCAGATGCCATTCTTGTCTGTGATGGACCAAACAAATCTTGGCTGGGCGGTCCAATTTATTGTGAAGGTGTTTATATTTAAAAAACATCCGTAGAAAATAGATGTATGGAGCCATTTGTGTTTATTCACAGTAACGCTGTTGACTGAGGGAGCAAACAGGCTTTGCATTTGTAACTGAGGTCTTCCTCATGTTATTTTTATAAAATACGCCGCGTTTTGATTTTTTCTGTTGATCGAACGTTTCGCTTTTTTGTTTTTCTGATGCAAAAAAACGTTAAACTACAAATATCTCACAATCGTTTGCAGGTGAAAATGAATTTTGTGCGAACATGATTGTAAAGTGTAATCTCTTGATTCCCAACGGGGTCACGAAATGTAAATCAAAGGGCTTTCATTCAAAAATCTTTACTTTCATTTTGATCAGGGGTGCACAACCTACTTGCTATTACCCGCCGTTAATGACTTCCGCCAGGCAGGAGCGTAACGAGGGGGAAAGGGGGATCAATTCCCTGGACGCCGAATGACTATGCGGGGCGCCGAAAAGTCCCAACAATATCACAAATACTTTTTCAATACAGTACATTTGCTTCCTATGACCTCAGGTTCGAACATGGGGGCGACAAACTTGCTCCTTGCAGCGGGCGCCATCTGACCTCGTTACGTCCCTGCCGCCAGGGAACTCAAGATATTTTTATTTCTACGTATTGCTGCTGTTCTGCTTCCACACACTGAGCCTAGCCTGATTCCACACGTCTGTTTGGCCACCTTTCTCTTAAGTACTTATCAATGCATGGCCGCCACAGCTTGTAATATGTCCACAGTCGCATAAATGTTGTCGAAAGCTGCGTGCGGTTGTACAGCGGCAGGTTGATCACCTCTGATTTGGATTATAACACGATATCTGAGTATTGAACAACCTACTATTTTATTCGTGGTAAAGTTGGTAAGACATTTCACTGATTAAGATTGAATATAAAATTCTCAAGTTATAAAACAAACGTGGTTTCTCAAAATAGGTCAGAATCTGTTAACACTAGAATGCCCCGATTTTGTATTCACGTAGAATGCCCGAAGGAGTCATTGTTACCCCTTGGCGTTTCTTGAGCAACAGTACTGTGATTACGGGTGAAGACTAGCTTTGTAAGACAGCAAAACTACAGATATTTTCCAAAAGTAATTTTATTGAACAAAACCAATGCAACAACACACAAACGGCGAAAATAAACCAGAATGCCGAAAAAGGACTTCTGTCGCTGTGAGGAACGCCATTTCACGCACAGATGTCGTGTTTTAGAAGTGCACTTTCCGCACAGTGACCTGATACATTCATGGCAGGTGGCCACTGTGCCATTCTTTTTACATTCGCTTTTCTCTTGGCAGTATTTATCATTTCACCATGCCTTGCATCGGATGTTTTTCCTCTTGAAACCGTCTTTTCTTATCATTATTTGGATGTTTTTTTTTATTCTAATAAGCTCAATTCATTCTTACTCTACACGACTATACACGTCTGACAACCTGCTTTTACCTAGTGTTATCTAATTTTGAGGAAAATGTTGCCTTACATTTGTTGGCCCAAAAGTGTGGTCTTCAACACCAGAATGTACAAGTCTTCTGCCGCTTTTACTTTCGAATTGAAACTTAAGAAACACCCCTTACATGAAAAAGACACACAAATATGTATTTTAGCAACACTTCACCTATCAAGAAAGAACTACATGCTGAGAGTTTCAGCAATTTAAATAATGCGATTTTGTTTGTTTTCTATAAATTTTTACTTTTTTGTTTCTTGTTTCTTCTTATGCACATCCCATTTTTTCGGCATGAAAGTACACTCCATAATATTTGTTTCATTTTCTTTTGTACCTCATCAACTACTTTTTTGTTTTTTTTACTTCATTTAAATATTTTTTCACCACACCAAATTTTTTCAACTGAATTTGAACCACTCTTTTGTGTACGTAGGCATGCTCACCTCTCCTTTAAATTTACTTCACCGTGTTCTATGTTTGTTTGTTTTTCTAACTGTGCTTATTTGATTACCATGTTCATCGCAGACCAATTTATAACAGACAACCTTCTAAACAGGTCTGTTATGAATATAGTGTATTATGAACGTGGTCTGTTAGAACGGGTCTGCTGTGAACAGGGTCTGTTATGACTAAATTTATTTTGAACGGGTCCTTTATGAACACGTCTGTTATGAACGTGGTCTGCTGTGAACGTGGTCTGTTGTGAACGTGGTCTCTTACGAACGTGGTGTGTTATGAACAGGCTTGATATGACCGTGATCGTTCCTCGGCTGGTCTGTTACGAAAGGGTCTGTTACGAATGGGTATGTTACGAACGGGTATGTTATGAACGGGCCTGTTATTAACGAAGTCTGTTATGAACGTGGTGTGTTTTGAATGGACACTAGTGAAAATATACGCCCAAGCCAACATCCCCAAGGAGACATTTTGCCTCCATTTGGCATCCCAGTGGTAAAGATACTGTAATTAGGAAACCCATTGCTGAATGAAAGAGAAAACTTGGAAAATGTGAGTCTGAGTTGGATTCCTATTTGATTTCAATTGTGAATGATTGCAGGTATTCCTTGACACGTGTTGTTGCAATTCGTGGTTTTCGTCATTTATAACTTCACCAGTTTATAAAATCTAAATTTTCTGCAGCATGTCCTGTGGCCCCCAATGCTCCCCAAAACGGAAAAGGACCGGTTTATTCACTTCAACAACCCACAGGACCTCCATATGCATCCTCCACAACAGCGAAGTATACTTGTAACGATGGATATCGTCTTGTACCAGCCGATGCTATGCTTACCTGCGATGGTCCGAGCAAATCTTGGATGGGCGGTCCTATTCAGTGTCAAGGTTCGTTCTTGTTTGTATTTGATAAATAACTGTAAAACATAAGTTTAAGGAACCCATTTTATTTTTTATTGTAAGGATGTTGGTTGCAGAAACATAATTTTATATCGTTTCCTGCGATGGATTACCTTTGAAGTTTATTGTATATTTGTGGTAGTCCTCATGTTTTTTCAAAATGCGCCGAGCTTCGACTTTGTCCGTTGACCCAAAGATAACTTTTTGATTTGATCATGCAAAAACTCACAACGTTGTGATCGTGGGCCCTGAGCACCAAGAGCGCAAAGCTCTAACACTGTGGCAGCAACCAACATAGAGATCACACACCGTATTATATCTGTTTGTGCGTGTTTGCGCCACAGACATACAGGAGCTATTCCAACAATCTTGATTTTCTCCTTTGCAAAAGGCTTAAAATGCAGTATATGTGTTTTTTGTAGAGGACGTTAAATCGGAGAGGTGTCACCTGCGCAACGCACTGCGCACGGGAATCGGTAATGACGGTTGTCCGGACATGGGTGTTTTGCCGCTCTATGCTTAAGCTCTCAATCCCAATTGGGTTCACAGCTTTAGAGCAAACGGTTTTTACTCAAAAATCTTATCGCACTTTAGGTCATAAAAAATATCCTGAATGTCTCACATTTAACTGTGAAACTCAGAAGGGTTCCTTATATTTTTGTCTTT
>JGI24159J19872_10010667_pt1 | contig 12058 bp, 6 predicted proteins | sample Ectturendosymbi4_FD_19872 | JGI IMG/M metagenome (IMG submission 19872) | reverse complement strand
GGATTGCATATTGCGTGATCTGGCAATATCGAGCGCAGGAGTGCCAGATCAAAGCCTGTCACAGAAGTGGCTGGTGGATGGACGTCAGGCAATGTAAATGGCCATTGGCGATCCTGAACGCACGCAGATTTTAACGAGCGCAACGTCAGCGGCGGCATTCGACACAGTACTCCGGACGAAGAGCACAAGGCACTCCAAATGAGTGCTTCCTCTCGGCCAGTTCGTTCAAAGGTTGGCGTTTGTTCGCGTCCCCCACTTCACATGCCTTTCGTCTTTGCGAGGGCCGCTTGGCATGCCGCCGGCGGTCGCGTCAGACCCCAGCGGCCGGCAGAAAATCGTGCGCGCTTGCACTTAGTCAAGATGCGGAAGAGTTGGGCGCAACGTCGAGGACTGTGCTCCATGTGACACGTACGAAGAAGAGTGTTGGACTAATGCGTTTGATGTCCTTGTTAAGGCCAATTATCGCCAGCGTACATGAGAAAAACTCGCTAATCGGGTTTGACGTCAGTCTGAACCGTACCAATTGTCACGATGAGGGCATATCTCACTAGAACTGCGCGAGCAATTTGCTAAAATGACGAATTTTATTGACACGCGCCGATATTGACAATCTACTTCATGCTGATGCCAGCAATTTGACGTCACATTTGCCACTAAAGGCACGATAGCCCAGTTCTCTTGTGTCAAAACTCCATACCTTGCTAATCATGATATTGATGTTTTAATCTGTTTCTCCGAGCCACTTTGGGATGTTGTTCACAAATTGAACGAAGTTGCTGTTCTCGAAACGACGAGAACTATTTCAAACAACTTGCTTACATTCAGAATCTCGCCCACTTGCGATTTACTCAGCTTTCGTTTACAAGGGTTGTTGGTACCTGCCACATTGCACAAAAGGACGCCCACACCAGATAAAGGACCGGTGCCAACGCTTGCGCTACAACAGTTCGTCTTTGAAACAGACAAACTTCGATAGGAAACGGCATGACGTAAGAGTTAACAACCATGCGACAAGGTGCATGTTTTTAGAAAAGGCGTGGCTGCGCATGCAAAGCCTACTTGAACTTGCATCAGGACAACTTCTAAAAAACTATTTCAAAGCAAAGCAAAAAGCAAACGGGTGGCTTTCGGCTTTCTTCGTTAAGAGCTTTGTAGGTGTGTGGAGAAATGCCGAAGAATGCCACTGTTGCGTTCCCCAAAACGCTTACAACTTAAGTTAGTACACTCTTCTGCGCTGATGAACGACTGACAAGATTTGCTAAGCTATCAGTTTTCGTGCTCGTTTTCGGTACCACAGCAACCAAGAACATCGGCAAAACACGGCAATTACAGTGGTTTACTACACCTGTGGCATGCATAGAAAGCCCTGGGCTAATTTCACGCGAATTGGCAACATACGAGTGTGAAGTCTGAGGGCATATTTATCGGGTGTGAAGCATTTGTAACATTGCTCCAGCGACGGGTATCGCTTCATCACTTTCTTGTGTCATTAACAGTATAATAAAGATGAAAAGCTAGATCGCGAACTACAACACAATAGAGGAACCACTAAACTGTTGCTTTTCTCACGCCCCTCGGGCATCAAAATTGTTCCGAAGTTGTTTCTTTTTTAGTGAAATAAGTATCAAAGCAACGCCGACCACGCCAAGGGCAGTCGGTTCCACTGGCCGCGGCGCAAATGTCATCGGTAAGCTTACGGCTGCAAAATCTTTGCCCTTGGTTAAGCCGATTTTACCGGGAGGCGGAAAAAAACGGGTTCGATGGGCGGCGGGTACGAAGAAAAAAGACCAAGTCACGCAAGCATAAGGCCTCTATGACGGTCACCGAAATGTCAACCCGAGTTGGTCGAGAACATTTATAAGCTCGGAGAGATAGAAGCATCGTTTTACAGCATCAAGCGATTGGACGCCTTGATAAAGGTGAGTCACGCAGTCGCAGAGCGTCATTCGCGAATCGTGCGGTTAGACGGTGCTAAACGGCCTGCAATGCAAGGACACTAAAACCATTTCGAGCAGATCGGTAATTGGCAGCAACACGAAGAACGCGAGCGATTTCGGCGGACGGTGGCGTTGGGAATAACTTTCCCACGCTTGCAAAAAACATCGGGGCATTCCTTGCCTCGCACTCCCCGGCTTCAGAGCACAGATGGGACGGCGACTTGGCAACAAGTGTTATTACTGCGGGTACATGAAAGTGGGCGGGCCACGTAGCAGGAAGCGAGCGCGAAAAAGCCTCGCGCGACTAAAAATTCCTGGTCACCAGCAGCAACATTCCGCATCTTTAAAAAAATCAAGGTTGATTTTGCGAGGTTACGGAGCGGCGGTCTGGATTAATATTCCACCGCTGTTGAATAAACAAACTGACCGAGCCAGACTGGAGCGAGGGCATGTGATGTCGCGAGGATCTGTCTGTGCAGTGCTGGAACCACTGTAGCAGCAACTATCACTTGCGGGTCCTGTCGCTTTTTCCCTGCACTGGGCATAGCAGCGAGCTGTCGTGTCCAGCTTTCAAAGCTGGCAGAGCTTCAAAATTATGCCAATTTGTAAGACGAACAACGACACTGACGTAGCAGATTTTGCACGTTGTGAACGCACCAGATCTTTGCCAATCGAGATCCAATATCCTTTTTATTCAACTGACTTGAACGCAGAATGGCCAACTGCGTGAAGATGCGTCTTTGCTGCCTCCACCGCTGGCACTGTAGCACTTGTTCTTCGCCGCGTGCGACGCGCAATCGGCAACCACGAGACATCTCTGTTGCCCGTGTGTGACACACGGCAAGCGATCCACGCGCATTTCCCACGAGAAAATGAACTTGGGCGAAAAAAGGTGCTATGTGTTTCTACGGAATGCAGACTTGGCCCGACGCCGGTTGAAAGCGTCGGGTCAGCCTCGCATGCAACGGCCTATAACCACGGATGTCTGCACGCCGGCACGTGTGTTTGGTCGCATACAACCCGGCCGAGTATGTTTGCAGGCCGTCCGACGATACCAGAAAGCAGATGGGCGTAAAGTGGATAGTTTATTAACGTCAAACAAAGCCGGTTCCCAGCGCGCTGTGCTGGTGCCTACCAGGTCGTGTTACCAGTTTCGCAGACGAGTGCGCCGAAATGCATGACCACACGCTCATACCTCAACTGTCACATGATCTCGGCAAGAAAAGCCGGCCCAGGTGGCGATTCGATGATTTTCGCGCGACCCAAACCATCCGGAATTATCCTCCGGATCGAAATTGAGGCGGTAGGCGAAAGGCTACTTCGGTTAGTTGCCTGCGTGCGTAGAAAGGGATACGCGGAATCGCTGCGGCCAAAAGGACAAGGTGATCCGCCCACACGGTTATTAGGTGCAGGAACGCGAAACGAACACTGCGAAAAGCGAAGCAGATAAGACGGACGATCCGGGCAGCAGCCGGTGCGTGTATACACGCAAGACAACATTATCGCGAAAAGACCCAAGGCCTATTCCGGCGGTCGCAGAGCGAAGAGAGCTGTTAAAGAAACAGAGTGACGGAAGTGTCGGGCGCGCGGCTATCCCACGAGTGCATCGTCGGGTGCGAGCTATTTCCATTACGTCATTGGAATGACTCTCTCGCTGCGGGGAGCTGCGGCGAGAGAAACTATTCAGTGGCCATCGCGCAAAGCCGAAGAATGAAAACGTTTGAATTAGATCACAAGCTTTTTCTGTTCGGTGTCCCAACGCACCAGCGCGCACACGAAATGCCGTAGAAGAATAATTGCACGTTTATTGAAAGGCGTCTATTAACCCTGCAGGCGTCCAGCGAAAATCTCCAGCCTTCTATTCCGCGGTCAGTACGTCACAATCCGCGACAAAATAACATCTTTTCGCAACTACCGAGAAACAGGAATTGGACAGGTCGCTCGCCAAACTCGCTGAGCCGGCAAAGAAACTAAACCCAAAGCGCAACGACAGAAAAGCTTGTGGCAGCTCCGCAACAGGGCATGCGAAGTGAAATCAGCCAGCATGCGATGCGCATTTAAAAGAGGTAACTAAACGAACGAGCCAGTGCTGCCTTTCTTTTTGCAAAAGTTCACCGAGCTGACGACACAAGACTAAGCCGGGAGACAAAAACTGGAAACTTTAAACATGTTTTCCGTAACGCCGCGCAACAGACGTATGACTACGAAAAATTGCTTGTCCCGAGGTCGGTAGCGAAAGTTGGTGGTCGGATTCGGGATAATTCGCCCTGTTTGGCACAGACCACCGCGACAACCACTCCGCTGCATTCCAGTCGCTTCCAAAGCAGGAGCGGCGCCACGAAAACTTCTGTTTCTAAATGAGCGTGACGTCACTGGCCATGTGTGAAGTCAATTCCGTTTGAAAGGAGTCCGCTGGGGATGGTATTTGCGTATCAACCGAAAGATGTGAGTTCCAGCACTTTCACAAGAAAACGTTACCCGAAATTTACCCAACACAAGGTTTCCCGAAAATGCCAGTCTGGGCTCTCAGTCTTCGCAAGCGCAACACTACTCAGTTGTGTCAGCACTAAACTTAATCTGAAATCAACGGTTCGGATAGAAAATGCCAGTCCAAAGGAATAAGTCGAATCTCAAGCTTATCCGATGGATGCAACTACTCTTTCTGTTTCAAAACGTATGTACTTATCGCAATTGAACTGGGGTGCTGACGCTTTTTTGATTCAGACCTTAGGTACGAAGATTCAAATGCAAGATTTTTACTGCAGTTGGCAATAACATCACATTTTCCTTAATAGTAAGTGTTGATTTGTTCACGCACTAGTACGATGCACGAATATCATCAACGGCAAGCTTTAACAAAACACTGTGAAACTGGAAGATGACAACAAGAGCTCGAAAAAGATTCGGAGCTCATGCGCCATACAATGGTAGGTGGGAAAGTCTGTTTTAAATTTACAAACCAACTTCCTGAGGGGTCATATCGCATTACGAACACAGCGCAGGCACACTGTGGCCAGGAAAGGAGTCCGGGATCGACAACAAGTCGACGAATTTCAGTTAGAAGCGATCCACGCGTACAAAGCCGCCAGGGCAGCAAATGTGTAACGCGAGCTGACACGAAATCGTGCTCTGTTTTAACCCGAACTGCTCGGCAATTCTTCTTGATCATTTACGATTAAACCGCAGCCTTCCGATCCAACGCAACCACAGCGACCTAATGCGCTCATTTGTTTGCTCAGTTATTTAACCTGGTACGGATGCTTTGAGCGCATGCTAGCGACTTTGAGTGTGTGTGTGCGAATGATGTGACGACAACTGTCAAGAAAAACGCAGATTAACGCTTTCTAAAACAAATCGAGGGCAGACAGAGCCCGAAGACACGACGCACTCGCATGAAGCAGCAGCAAGCGGAGTTAGTCGGGCAGCCCTGACAATCAAACGACGGCGTAGACAAAGATGGCAGCCGATGCCATCGAAGGTCCGCTTTCTTGTCATCGTCTATTCGATCTTTTGATTATCGCATGGACGTCGCCTTGGTGATTTTGCAACAAGGGTAGCTTTGGGAATGTACTTGAGTATAGCCACCGAGCTTCGAGCATTTTGTCGTACACATGTGCAACCGGAGAAAGAAACGGAGGCAGAATTTTTTGGACCGCCACGTTTCGGTCGAGGTTTCACAAATTTCACCAGTCTGCTCGCAACACTGCCAACGCGATGCTTGAGTGACACATTCGGAGGAAGACAACATTTTTGGTAACACCGCTGTTAATTTTTATTAACCCCGACATGTACATCAACAGTTTGATTGCCACAACCCCAAAGTAAATAACTTTTCAGTGGTGGTTTGGCTGCACAGCAACGTAAGCAATTTGCAATGTGAGTTGATATGCTGCCGAATTCGAACGAAGCACCCCTGATAGCCACACGCTGCTCATTGCATAAGCGCACGTTCCTTACACACCGCATGAAACAGCTCAGACGGGAAGACGTGAGTTACTCACACGAACACTAGTCATATTGCCAAAACAACGAAAAAACTTACACAGGCACTAGGTGAACGAACAGTGTAACCGAAACAGTGCAACTGTAACCGGATGGGAAGTTTTTTAAATCGTGTTTAAAACTACTTGGCATTGTTAACGAAAAACAGACAAAAATTAGAAAGCTACAGTATGAAGCATCAAACAATAACGAAATACATCTTTTTCATGCAGAAACCGAGCTTCCACTTGATTTACGTATCCATTATCTCCTCCTGCTCTGTATCTAAGTTAATTTTAGTGTTTTTTCGAAGCTAGTAGATCAACTGGGAACACTTCGCAGTCCCGACCAACCACAGTGAAATACCACACTCATTAGCGCTAGGTCCCGTGCTGTGCTTTCGAAGCCTCCATGTATATCGCCGATTCCATTACCTTAATCTCAATATTTAGTTCAGCTCGGATGAAGCTGGACTTCACGAAAGGATCAAGAAACAAGCCTTTTAAATCAAAAACAAAAAGCTGTCAGTTTGCATACATACACGTTTTTTCGAAAGCTCTGGATCGATTTTGCAGTTGGTAATGACAACCACAGTAACAGGGAAACATTTGAGCACTGGCGAGGTTGCAAACATGAGCATCGGACCTCGTGTCGCTTCACGTTGTTGACGGCCGAACGTGATTGGTTCGTCAGAGAGTTATTCAGGCGTAGCCGCACCGTGCGCTGCGCCCACGCGTGGTTTCGCAGTGATGTGAACAAATCGAGACGAAAAGGCTAAATATTTCGGGGTAACATTTACCCAGTAACGCCCAACCGGCACGTTTGAAAGGATTTACTTTTCTGAAAGCAATCTCAAGGCCTGACACGTCAAGGCATTTGCGCACAAGCTCTTCTCACGCGGCAATCGGGCGTGAACGCGATCGCGGTATGCGCACACCTGACTCGAACATGCTTTTCGTGAAGTGAGAAGCCATTACGGGAACCTAGGGGCCTTTGCAAACCTGAACTGTGTGTGGTAGTTCGGTCTCAGCAAAGTACAGCATGCGCCTCGACCGGAGATATGAAGAAAAAGCTTGTTTGCACCCACACGTCTGTCCTTAGTGCTTCAATGAGGTGATAAGCCGGCAAACAAACGAAAGCCCACCACGTCTAAAAACTTCGTCAAGGGGACCGCGCGAAAACCCAACACGAGCCAATAAATAATCTGCCTGTGGGGAATCGACGACACGTCTCCCGTCATGCAAAAGTTGCACATTCAACGGTATTTTTACAGAAAAAAAAACTAGTCGGGTTAATATCCCTTCAAGGGCTGCTTCAGCAAAACAGAACATAGGGCATTAGCAGGTAAAAAGCCAAAATTTGTCGCAAATTGTGAAAACAAAATTGGTGGAGAAGCAACATCTCACGTTCGGTTTATATGCCAACTTTGACCGTTTAACTGTGCCGAGTCCTAAGAGCAAACCGGAACCCGGGTAGAGCCACCCCATGGCAGATTACGCACTGGACTGCTCGAAGCTAACAGCATGGGAGTGCTAAAAGGGCCAATCAGGTGCAACTGCGGCGACTTAAATTACTCAAGCAGACTCTCATTTATCAACGCCCGTTTGGAAAAACCCGGAATTCCTCGAAAGCGACAGCTTCTGCAGTCTAAGATTACAAAATGGTCACAGCGCCCAGCAGAATCAGGCATTTGCGTCGAACTCGAGCTTTTATGACTGCACCGAAAGTTATGCAGATCGGTGACCACTGTACATGGCAAAGCGCAGATTTGCGGGGGATAAAGTCGCTTGTGCAAGGACTCCAAGCATCGCGAGAATGTTAAAGACCGTCTGCTGGGCAAATGTAGCTAGTTTTACGCCCAAGGCGTAGAAGCATTTTTTGCCAGCAATCGCTGCCATGCAGCAACCTGGTGCCGACCGAGATCTGACTCATAAGCGGCGGTCACGGCTATCTCCAGCAAAGGAAGTGTGATCGCATTTTAAGGCTAAACAAACGCTTACTGGAAATGCGAGTTACACATTAGCTAGGGAGCAAAGAAGATTTAAGACCATCACGGTCTCCAACGCTAACGACGCCCACAAATGCGCTGTTTTACATATGCAGCTCTGCTATTTACATTGAGTTGCAGCGCACACTCCCCGTTCAGAAACAAGACAGCACCACCAAGCATAGACCACACCGAAAATTAGCTTGTCAGAAACCCTGCAAAGCTGCGTAAAACAAGAGTTTGGTAAAAACGGGTCTTCGCTTTAGCAGCGTACCAGAACACGATCCCAATGCGCTGCTGACACCCAGGAACTGTTGGAAATGTTGCCTTAAACGGAGTTCGCATGCGAACGTCCCACGCGCAACTCTAAGTACAAAGCAAGTCTGATTACGCAGCACGGCCAGAAACCCGAAGTCTGCCCGCCGCGTTTGACCAGTAGCGCTGCTGTAAGCCGCCGGTAAGCCACCCGTGGGACTGACGTATGACCGACACCCGGCCGAATATCTGAGTTCCATCGCTTCTGTTTATGCCGCACGATCTTACAAAGGCAAGTGACCGTTTAATAAGTGACCTGGACTGACCCTGTTTGCCCGATGCAGCGTCGTCAGCCTCAAACGATGCCCGATGGGCGAGGTTATTGGGAGCTGCGTTGACCCATTTCCACTTCCTTTCCGTCGTGGCCTTTGATATGCAGGCGGCGGCTACTGACAGCTACAATGGCGCGGAAGCAATAGTCACTTGAAAACGTTGAATTCGCCGACACAACCACACTTTTTTACTTGGTACCTAGTACGAATACGCAAGCTGGGTTATTACAGGAACTTTGTATTTTCGCACAATAGGAGAGAAACTCTCTTTGCTTGAAACGCTCGTAATTACAAAACGATGTAATTCAAGAATCGACCAGTTTTATCGATAAAGCACAAAGTTTTGGGCTAGGGTAACCAGCACCTTAACGTTACGCCGCTTCAACTTCAGACAGTTTCTAGCGCTAACGCGGCCATCACATCCGCCGCAACGAAGACTTGCTAGCACTTGGGCGGATCGGGTAACGATCTTAATCAGTCGTCGGGACACTTCGAGGACTGTCAATTACAGCCAACAGAAAGGGCAGTCAATTACTGCATACAGAAGTTCGGTCTCGCTTGGCCATTTGAGGTAAATGAAACTGCCGGACGGTGCGAAGACGGCTTTAACTCGCAGTGGGTTTCGAGCGTGAAGAGATGACGATGACGAAAGCGAGGTCAGGCGACGAGGAAAACGACGCGAAACAGCGGCAAGGTGGCGGATCTTTCAGCGGCGTCAGCACGCGGTCACATGATCACGAACGCGGTCCGTGTGGGATAACGTCACGTGAAGCGCGAGAGGTATCCGGAATCGTGCAGGCAACAATCGAATGAGACGCCGCGCGGAAGGAAAACAAGAATCATGCAAATGCGACGCGGACCACTGATCCCGCAACAATACCGAATGCACGGTAGGTGTGTTAGCCGAAGACGCTTCGAATTTCACAGATTTCGGTTGAGATGCAGAACGCGAGTGACAAAAAGCTGAACTGTACCGTGTCCACGTTGATGACTGCCTGTAGTTGAGCCAGAAGACGGTGGCGTGATGACGACGAAGAACCGGACATGTGCTGTAGACCCGATATAGCGGCACCGACGCTGCCAGCAGCGATCATGGAAGGAGTGTAGACGGAGAATTTGTGATCTAAAAATGCAAACCGCCAATGTCCTTTAACGAATAAACACTTCTCACTGTTTACGTGAGTAAGTATTACAGTATTACTTCTCCAGCACTATACCGCACAGCAGTCGCCTTTCTGACACAAAGGTAGCTTTGCGAACAGTTTAATCGACCGTTGTTTTTGAAAATCTGAAATCCATAGATATCTTTCCAATAAGACTTTAACCCACATGGCCCGAACATACAAAGGTCACCACCAGCATGTAACCTGCAATAAAACGGCGACTCTTCCTTCCGCAATCAGGCACACAGAGGCCGCCTATAAATTTTCTACACGCATATGCGTGCAATAGGTTATATTAAGTCGGCGTCCTTATGTTTATCACTTGAAGACAGCGAAGAGTTTTGGACACATTGATGAGTACAGTTTCCACCCTCCCGCTCCATAGGCCCGTCATTTTACAAACTGCTTCACACGTATTATTTGACCCGCTAAGTAATTAGTTTGGATTTCTCCGTTCTGTCCAGAGCTATTAATTGACTCTGTCACTTCTACATTTCCTAGCAACGTTAAAGCACGCAGCTCCTTGTCGACGTCACGCCACTTTTCGCTTGTCGAGATGTGCTTCGAGATCGCCAACACCGAGCGCTTTCACCTTAATCTTTTTTTGCTTATTTTTCATTATTTTGTCAGCGTCGCGCGTTGCTTAGAGCTCAAGTAACAAAAGAGACGCAGGGAGCGACCGCTGCCACGGTCTTACCAACAAATTGTATTCAATCAGCCATGCGCAGAGGGCACTGATGCCCTAGCTAGAGGACAGGGGTGGGCAAACTGCGGTCCGCCGAACATTTTTGCCGCCCCTCATCTACACAATGCCCACCTTTAGTATTTTTGTGCCGATTGAGTATCAAAATATAGAATACAAAACACAAGAAAAATTTATAAAATAACCTAAGTTTGAATATTAGAAACACAAATATCTTAAAATAAATATTACAATGTCTATTTTATATTAAAGAGTATAATTTGTAGAGGCTGGCCCTTCGATGGATACTAACAGAATAATGTGGCCCGAACTGAAAAAAGTTTGTCCAACCCTGGTGAAGTATATAGCGGTGCCCATGACTGACATCGTGGTTGAAAAACAATTGTAAGGGGTAAAATAGGCAGTGCACTCTCTGCAAAAAAAGCTATTAAAACAATACGTTCAACAATCAAGCTTGGCCGAAAACCACGTGATTTCATTTTACAATAGAGCAGCCAATACGTGGCATTCGCGCGATGTTGATACTTATCGTCCCTCCTGGCTGAGGACTCCGAACGCAACTAAAACTCTTGGGGACTAATTTGGGGGCATGAAATTGCAGCCTTCACGATCTGACCAGCGAGGCACTCGTCAGTTTCCTCCATCACTCTTGTCACAAGATATCATAAAATCTGCACCCACAACGAAACTAGCTTTTCCGTTAAGACGTGGGAACAGGATCTATTGAGCTGCAAGTGTCACAGCAGTTCCGTGTATTCCATTACCGAAACTGCTAGCTGTGAAACACTGCAAGCGAGCCTTCGATGACAGCAAAAGCAGTGGTACCAAAAAGTTCCCGCCCGAACACCAGCAATACAATCGAAAAATATATTTGCCACAGTGAAAAATGCAAGCCAACAGCACGGCAAACAAATCTGTACGACTGTGTCGCGCGAAATCTTTTTTCTAGAAACGTACAATGCGATGTGCTCTACAATACCGTTACGTGAAAATCAGAGGACGTGGGAACAAAATAGTGTTTTACGCCCGTCCAAGTCTTCAGCAAAAGCGTGGTAGAAAATCCATTTCCGCAAGTTTGTCTCGTCATACATCGTACTGAGATAAGGCTTCTCGGCAGTGCATCTCAAATTCACAACTAACGATCGTGTTTGTGCAAGTGAATAACGCGGCTGTGCAAAATGAAGCATAGCCTTGTTGGTATTTTTGGCTGGCTTGGCTAAACATATCACCCTTATAAAGCTGCGTTTGAAAAGTCTGTTGTTTGCTTCAAAAACACCGCCCCAACTTACCGCTGCACAGTGCTGCTGTGGGGGTGTTCGGAACATTTGACACAAGACCACGGTATTTTAATCCGAATCTTTCTTTTTTTAATAAAGTATATTCCAAGGACGAACAATCGAACGGAACTGCATAAGCTGAACAGTATGCCAAAAGCCCGTAATGATCCGACTCGACCATGAAGGTGGCTTCGGACAGTGGACAGGACGTGGTGATTATTTACACTTCAGCGGCGGGTTTCAATGAGTGGGCTAGCTAGATCCAGTCTTGAGCGATTCAACGATCAGCAACGCAGTCGATAAGCAGCCGTTAGGTCGCATAGCTCGCGTCTTTTGCTAGAGTGTTGTTGTCGGGCAAGCTAATGCTCTCCTACGCAAGAAAAACCGAGTTGACCTTACAGCGGCGGCAGCAAGTGTCTTGAA
>JGI24159J19872_10010666_pt1 | contig 12059 bp, 6 predicted proteins | sample Ectturendosymbi4_FD_19872 | JGI IMG/M metagenome (IMG submission 19872) | reverse complement strand
TCGCCCCGCTTGCTTGCTTCGTGGGTCACGCGACTGCTTTCGCAGTGAATGCTGCGCTGGTGACGAGTCAGCGGCAGCAACATTTGTGAACTGTTTCCTTGTACCCGCCCATCAACGCCGAGCACGAGGCCGGAAAGATCGCACATACCGTTTTTGAACTCATCAACGATAACCAGGGTTGCGGAGTCGTAAGGAGTCGGAGGTTTCTGGGTGAAGTCGGAGTCGGTTTCCTAACAACACTGGGAGTGGGAGTCGTATTTTTTTGTCCGACTGCGGATGTCCAATTGGATCATTATTTACATCACCACTCTTGAATTGGGAATTCCTGTTGAAATGGTACAATTTCTTTTGAAACTTTTGTTGAAACGGAGATTTCGTGCTGTGCACCACAATTTCCATTGATTTTAACAGCATTATTTCATTCCCTTTGTGTTAAGGGGGCGGAGTCGGAAATTTTGGAAATGCCGGAATCGGGAGTCGGAGTCGGACATTTTACCCCCGACTCCGCAGCCCTGAGATAACACCGTGGAAACACGCGTTTCGAAACATCCTTTGCCAGGCCAGCAAATGGCTGAATTAAGTCTAAAACTTCACTCACGTTCACTTTTTACACGCTCTTTTTATCTTGGGAAGGCCGCGAGGCCTAGGAGGACTCGTAATACTGACGGTTTTCAGCAATCTGTTGGTAGTTGTACTCGCTCCACACCTAAACGCGACTAAACCGGGTTTGAAATGTAATTGCGTCACCTGGTCATTGGCCGGCCTACGGGTGACTTACCCGAGGGTGTAGCCAGCAGGACTTGCCTCGTCTTCTGGAGCATTCCTGTTACGGAACCGGAAACGGATCAACGTTGAAAGAAAAGAAAAAAAAAGATATTCGTCGCGTTTAAGCTTTATCTCTCCGGAACAAGCAGAGCAACATAACGAGGTGTAGTCAGTTAATTTTTTGCGAATATTAAATGGATCGCAATTCACTCATCGACGGAAAGCTGTTTGTGAAACTTGTTGTTTTTTGTTGCGTCGTCGTAAGACGCGCCACACGATGGCGCCACACGATAGACTCTATCTAGTGGTTCTTAACATTTTTTACAAATCTTATCCTTTTATCAAACAAGCTTACCGTATTTACCCCAATACGCTTAATAGTGCTCATTTATTAAAAATGCGAAATTAATAAGCTTTTGCAGTTTAGAATGATTTATAAAAACTTGCATTTGCTGCAAATTATGGTTCAGTGCATTTACCCCTTGGAAGATGAAATTTACCTCCGGGGGTAAATTTATCCCAGATTAAGAACCACTGCACTGGACCAGGGGGTGGGGAACCTATTTGCTATCACGGGCCGCATGAATTGTGCATTATCGCTGGCGGGCCGCAAAATCAAATAATTTTATAACTATGAGGAAGAGTGACTTCTCCTGACTTACTATCTAAGTACCTGATTACCATGGAACTTCGTTTTGACCTGATGTTGTGCTCTACCTTTGGTAGCGCAAAATCTGATGCGGCACGCGGGCCGCCATCCCTGCACAAGACCAATCACGCCAACCAGACCAGCAGCGATGGGACACATGGCCGACCCATTGTAGCTGAAATATCTCTTTTCGGTGGAGAAGTGGCTGGACATTCAAGGCTTCAAGAATTTGTCAGCTGCGCACTTTGTCACTGAGTGTCACGCCGTTAACTATTCGGAAAAATCGCATCTCTTCCGCTTGTACTTAGATAACACTCTTTCAGTCATTACCCAGGATCCATCAAGTGCATGGTAAAGACCCTGTTCAGAGGATACAAGCAGCACCAAGTCATCTGCATGACCCTAGGTGAGGATTCGGAACAAAGACCGATTTTGAAATTGACAGGTTTTCGGTGTTTGAAAACTCCCGTTCAGTGACCACAGAACGATGAACTCACAAAATACTGTTTGTTTTATCAATTCATGTATCAGTCTCCTTGGCCTTCCGTCACTCATGAATACCACTCCAAGGTACTTGAACTCCAGGACATGCTGCAGTGCATTGCCGCTCATTTGCACCACACACTGCCTTGGCTTTCTAGAGAAATGTATTACCTCTGTTCAGTGATATAATTGTCGTTTCAGCATGATCGCACGCAGGTGCAAACCGATCAAGTGCGTGTTGAAGACCCTGTTCAGAGGATACAAGCAGCAGCAATTTGTTTGTAAAAAGCAAGCTGTTGATCTTCAAAGTTCCAACAGTGACACACACCCTCGTCGAGTCGGCTGTGACTGTCTGTCAATTTCATATAGACTATTAAGACGGGTGGTGACAGCCTAGATCTTCTCGGAGTCGAACACCCACGGCAAACTGTTCAAACTTCACGCCGTTGACACGGACACGAAGTTCTTAGCAAGAGTACAATGACTTGATGGCTAGTAACAGGCGGCCGTCAGCACTGTGCCGCCTTTTCTCGAGGCACACGGACATATATTTTTTCTATTTCGACAAAACAAGCGTTAGACATCATTGGCGTAATGCCAAGATTTCTCGAAAATTTGTTAGAGAGTGAATATTTGGTCTGTGGTGCTACGGCCAAGACGAAAACTGGGTATCCTTCAGTTTTGGTTCAACTAGCTCTTTACAAGGCATTTGGCGTACACTTGTCCAGGGAGGCTAAGGAGGGAGATTCCCCCATAGTGTATTCCTTCCTGTCTGCCTCATTGTGTATTGGGATGACCAACCCAGTTTGCTAGTTCTTCGTTGCCCTTCTAGATTGAAGGGCCACAAGATACACTCGAGTTAGCCGATCAACTTCCCTTTTTAGAGCATTTAAAGGCTTTAGAGCATTTAAAAGTTAAGTCGTGTGATGGCGCTTTGCTTCCCTGGATTCACCTCCTGTGTTTTTGGTGGTGTTATTGTGGCCGACTTCACAAGACCTTCGAAATACCGTCTCCATGCGTCAGTGACGTCTTCCTCCTTGTTGAGTAGACACCGTTTTGGTCTTTGATGGATCTTGCAGTGTTTGACTTTTGCCGCAGAGACATGGGTGGTTTCCTTGTAATTGAAATCCAATTTCCGTCCAAAACCTCCCAACATTGCGCTTTGAGCTGTTTTACCATTTGAGCTGCGGACTTCCGCCCTTCAACTTATCGCTAATGCAAAAAACGTTCGGTTTTCTTCGGGAGCAAAATTTTTCGCTCGAATAGCAGCTTTCACCTCCTGGTTCGACCAGGGGGTTGCTTTTTGACATCTATCGTTTCACCAAGTTCTGTCCCGAACCGTCACTACTCTTGGATCCGCTGTGCATGCCAAGACCTCTCTGAACAAGGACGGTACGCTGTCTACAAAGGTCTTTCTTACATCGTTTTCAACCAGGTTCTCCCAATTTGTTGTAAGAAAGTGTTAATGATATACAGTGTGTCATTTAGCTGGAGTCTTCTATTGCCGTTTAGTTTGGCATCACCATGTCGAACGATTACACCCTTCCACAGTCCAGCATCGTTTTCAGCGTGTGCATTGCTTGCTGGGGCTTACCAGTATCCCCACCTCAGCCTGGGTAGACTGTTGGCTCAAGGCAGGAGTAGAGCTTGCACCCATCGACCGGCTCCACAGTGTTAGAGCTACGACGCTTAGTTGAACAGATGTCAATAACATCCAGGAATATCGTTTGGCTTCTTCAACCTACCCGTGCTCTTTCCCAGTGAGTGAAGTCTTGTTCCAGTTTCCAATCACCAGCTAATGGCAAGATTGCTGTTTACGCGTGGCTTTCAAGTCTCCTAGAATATAAATTACTCCGCGCTGTCCCCATTCGCTTCCCCAGATGCGTAGAGGGTGCAAAGTGTGGATGGAGGATCCTGACCGCGGTCCTTGGTCAAGCGCGACGACCGATGCGCGATGCTGATGGTCATTTTGTCGAATTTCGCGGTAGCAACTCCCCAAATTGTACCGTTGGACAAATCAGTTGCGCCTTTGAACAACAACGTTTGCGGAAACGGCGTTCTATGGGAAGGCGTTGCTGCGGGAACATTCATATAGTATAGACTTTGCGTTGAGTCTACCGCATGAACAGACATGCAGCAATCGCCACACATGGAAAGAAGAGGCTAGATGTGTTGCGTAATCAATACTGTTTTTTTTAATGGGACGGGTGGACGGTATTTTGATACTTCCTGCCTGATGCACGCGGGGTTAAAAGTTTTTCGCTTTAGTTCGCATTCGTTTTGTTTTTGCCGTTCCTAAAACCCGGAAGTTACAACTTGCTCACATGGTGAAGCGCTATTTCGACCAAACGCGGTAGAACGTGAAGATCGCACCTTCGCACGTAATGCACTGGCCTAGCAAACGTACTGGAGTTCCTGCCCTTAAAATTGAAGTTGATGGTTCTTTCAATCTAAGACCATGCTTTTATTCTCTGCTGTCGGCGCGCAAGGCCGGAAACGGTGAGCTGTGGCCAGTATGACCCCGCTTGTAGCTCCCTGTGCGTCTAGCAGTGGTGGAAATGAAACTGCACGGCCATGGGAAGATGCCATGTTGTTGCAGCAAGGCAATCAGTCGTTCAAGTAATGGCTCGTGTCTCCAATGAGACGTCTGAACCTGATCTTAATTGTCAACTTTTTACGTCCGCAGGTCCCGCAAACCGAAGCACGATGCAGACTACCAACCCTTGCGCTCTTACGATGATGGGAAACATTCCGTGTAGTCGCAATCGTCCTCCTCCACTTCGCAGAAGGTGCTGGTGCTGCTTGTGATTTGCCCGAGTGTGCGAAGAAGTTGCTTTCTGTCGAGTTCTTCACCCTCGCAGCTTCCAAAGTCTTCCTGTTTTCTCGGAAGTTCGGTACGGTTGCGTCCTATCTGATAAAACTCTCCCGCTTGTGAACGCAAACCTTCTTAGCTCTGCCGGCGGGTTGTTGACTTTATCGTGCTTAGTTCAGTTTATCCATGACCGTAAAGTATGCGATGCCATCGGTTCATTTTGTTTTGCTTCCACGGAGCGCTTTAACAAAAGATTTCGACTAAGATCTGAAGTTACAGACATTTAGGAAGCGCTGCTGCTTCCAGAATTCGTGTGTTGGGGTTTAACCAGTCGTTTTTGAAGTCTTTACGTCCTGAACTCCTGCCAGTGCCATACGCCATATGTTTACTTGCTTGGTGATATCTTCGTCGATCTTTAGGTACGTTGCCCTTGGTTGCAATACGCGACTTTTTCTCGACGTATCGTGTGTTGTGTGCTGGTGTGCAAGATACTGCGTGTTGTAAACGGAGCGCCCGCATCGCTACTGCCTTGCCCTTGCTTTTTATCCTCGTTGTCGCTGTGCACTTTCAAATAAATACCAGTTGTTTTGGAACCTGCGTTTGATACTTCCAGACGTTCTTGTGGCAGAGAACGCATCCAAAGGTGGTGCGGTCGACCGTTCTGTCTTCTTGTGGGCTGCAACGATGAATTGACGCAAGGAAAACTAAAGCAAGGCGCTGCCACATGGTCACCACCGTTGCGACATTTTTATGCATTTGACCTCGGCGCGGCGACCGCGATGCGCGACCTGGGATTGGTGCGAATTTGCTGAAAATACAATGAGATTTGGACTTCGCTTTCCGTGCAGTTCACTTCATGGCGGTGATATGGTTTTCGCGGGCACCGATTGTGAGTTGGCACACCTGTTTATCATTGCTACGAAACAGACAAGATGCTGCGGGTAAACAAATGTGTTGGAAATGCGTGTGTCAAGCATCGAACGTTGAGCTTGAAAAAGGAAAGAAAGCTTTTGAGGGATTAGGTCGCCAATTCTCTGCTTTATCAATTGATGCAATGCAAATGTGCAGTTTGAAGCCCTGAGTCATTGAGGATTAAAGGAGCATTGGCCCCTCATTTCTCAAACTTGCGTTCATGAAAGCTTTTCTGTTACCGACCCTCGTGAGAAGATGAACAAATGTTGCCAACATACAAAACAAACGAATAAAGACATTTTAGTTAAAAGATATACAATAGTTATGCCAGTTTTTTTAAGGTGTTTTAGGGACCCCATTTGGGTCCCTAGAATCAGAGAAAATTATCATCGGGTCGCTACAAGTCTATACCGGGTATCTAACATTTTCCTTAAAAAATATCCTGGTTATGCATAAGATGAATAAAAAATTTTAACTGGGAAATTTGCACCAACTATCAATCAGCAATCTTTTACTCAAGCATTGAAAATCAGCACAATTATCTGCGTACACCATGAACTCAAATATTTTTATAGGTCTTAATCACATTGTACTGCTATATTTCTGTTAATGTTGCCTAAACGGTGTGCAGACAATTGAGACCACGTTCATTTGAGACCATTCATTCGAAACCACATTCATATGAGACCACATTCATTTGAGCCCATATACATTGGAGATCACGTTCATTTGAGACCACATTCATTTGAGACCACAGTCGTTTGAGATCACATTCATTTTACGCCGGATCGCATTCATTTAGATCACATTCATTTTACATGTCAATGTGAAGCTGTTTTGATTTACTGTGAACCACATTTTTATGATTACCTTCCACTTCTTTGCGGGACTTGACGTTATCTGCTAAAACAGTCGCGTTTGTAGAGATAACGTGTCAGACGTTTTGCTCATACGCAATTGCATTTCTCTTCTAAACAGCCACGAAATACTTCTCCTGTGAGTTTTTCGACCAACGCAAAACGACATTTTTTTATCGTCCTTCATTTTTAGTTGAAAACTAAAACTATTGTGGTGCCTCGATAAAGGAAACGGGCAGGAACGCAAAACATGTGATTCTTTGACGTGGTCTAAATTACATTTTAGAGGGTGCAAGCTCCAGGTGCTCCATTCCAAGCCCCAGGTATTAAGAGTTTTCTGGTCTCTGCGCTGTTTTAAAGGGCGGGCAGAGCCGAATGAAATGGCAGGGGGCGAAATAGTTGAGAACCACTGTTGTAGAAGTAAGAAAAACCTTAACTATCACAATATCTTACTTTCTGGTCAGAATGATCAAACTGGGTCTGTAGTAGAGTAGTGATCTGAAAAGAATTGAGCTGTAATGAGTAGGTATATGATACAATACCCATAGCTTTTGTAGCTGCATGTAGTCATGCTGTTAGCAGGGAGTATGATTAAGATATGATGTCATTAGTAATTACATATTTAAGCGTGAAATGCACGGCACGCCATTGTAAAGTAGGAATGTTCACTAGAAAACATTACGTTTACAAGCAGTAGCATATAAGTTGTAAATAATTGGTAGCGAACTAGCACTGCTTTGCATAGCAGTACATTATCAGGAGGATAAAAAATAAATGTAAACAAATGCGGACTTTCCTCGTTTTCATCTGTGGAAAAAAATCTGTTTTCGGCACGGTAAACAGTTCCCACGCTAAAGTGTGCTTTACTTAGCGATTCACCACTGCTTATTATGAGCGCAAAAGATAAGAAATCAGACGTTTTCAGCTATTTTAAAAAACTCAAATGTGAATTTATTGCAAGGAGTAATACGTTTTATTCAAACAAAGGGCTTTTAAAACACTCCGCATTTGTGTTAATGCAAATATGTGCGTGTTTGAAAGAACACATGACAGTCCACTGTGTGTTTTGCGCTCTTTGCATGGTTTACCCTGGCAGCGCTGTTGCTGGAATCGTCAAGACTGCAACAGGCAAAGCATGCAACGAATGCAAATGCTCAGACACAAATGTAGTTTTCCAAAGAGCCATTTTCTTGATGTTGTTCGTAAGAAATGACAAAAGGTCCTCAGGCATTGACGGTAAAACCAGCGACTGCCCTTCCAGCAATTGTTTATATTACCGTTATCTTGAGATTCCTTTATGCCAGTAACTGTTCTCTTAATCGTCTGAACTTATGATTGCTTTTTCGCTGATTTCCTCATGGTAAGACCGCTGCTTGCAAAAAAAACTACCAGATTAAATTACTCCAAAGGGCTTGGCATATTTTCTTAGTCTTGTGCACTCGATTTAATTCATTTTCCACTGAAGTGAGGAACACCGAGACAACTAAAATATTAATGTGTGAAAACGAACAGAAGCCGGAGCCACACTCATGAAAGCCAAAAGCTCCGGAGCTGGAACCATGTTCATGAAGAAGAGCTCCGGAGCCGGAACTGTGTCATTTTTACGACGGCTTCGCAGCCCTGAAAAAATCCACACTGTCGCCGGGCACGTACACGATCCATAGTAAAATTTGATAGATAAATTGCTTTAGCAACAACCTCAAACGATTATCATAGTAAACTAACATCTGCAAGAAACTGATAAGTCATAGTAGTAGGTTACTGAAGTTAACTCAAGGATCGATTAGTGATCGAGCATTTTCGTCCCCGTTTGCGTTGTTTCGCCCCCTATCGGCCCCTTGCCCATCAAAATCTCCCCCGAGGGGGCGATTCCGCCCACTTTGAGAACCACTGGGTTAGAGAGTGACTCGGCAAGAAACGACATTAATCCAAACAATAAGAAGCCAGAGATTACAAACAAAAACACCATGTCAATATGGCCAGCCACGCGTGATTTCCACCTACATTTTGAGGTGCTCTGGTGAACACCACTGCTTTAACGTTGCTGCTTGAAGGCTTTGCTGAAAAAAAACGGTTCAGTCGCGAGGTTTTAGCTAACACCGCCAAATTCTTGCGCTTTGCGCATTTTAGCTCCTGAAGGCATTGCAAATTTCGGTATCGCGCTAGCTAAACACTGTAATCTCGTTTTCTGCTCTTTCGTTCTACCAATCGACTGATAAAAACCTTTTCTGAGGGAACACGCATAGCATATGGTGCAAATGGCTTGGCGTTATCACTTTCATTTGTTTATGATGTAACACAACGATGGTAGCCATCGGAAGAAAAGAGCGTTTCCGCCATACGTTGTCTTTATGATGAAACAAAGGCCACAGTTCGGCTGGGCAACTTCTAGAGCAGCGCTTTTCAAACTTTATTTCGTTGCGGTACACTATAATAAATACTGGATTTGGCCGCGGCATACCTACTTTAAAAAAACCTACTCTTCACAAACTTTGTAACGGAAGTGATGTAACATACAGAAGGTTTTGCCAAAAGATAAAACTTTCGCGGCACACTTCAGCCTCTTCAGCGGCACACCAGTGTGCCGCGGCACACAGTTTGGGAAACACTGCTAGAGTAGACGACAAAAGAAGTTACGGGAGCGTTTTGATATTATATAGCATATACCAATCAGGCGCGTAGCCAGAAATTTTGATAGGGGGGGGGGGCAAACAATAACCAAGCCTCAACATTCAAATATGTAATGCCCTTGTTTTTAAAGCATCATCCATAAAATGTACCTTTTTCTGGCACTTCTTTTTCTGAATAATTCTGTTCCGATTTAAGCCGGCAAATAGAAAGTCTGCTTTCATTGAGATGAAAAGTTTAAAAATTTTGTTTTTAGTAAATTTCCAAGTTTCTACTTTGAGTGAAAGCAACCACTTGCTCGTAAAACTTTCTTTCGAAAGCGTTTGCGAAAGTCTTGATTCTATAAGTGCAAGATCTGCAGTATGCTTTTTTCAGCCTACATTGCACTTTAGAAAGGATTCATCGTGGCCGTCATTGTGAATACGCTTTTTATATTTACACGCTTTTGATGTACACCAACACACGTTCAATCGAAACCGAGTGGTGACTTTGCTCTGAGACACCGACTCCTGAAGTGGGTCCACAAAACTTGCGCGCATGTAGACTGAGACGTGGATCTTGTCCAATTCTTGAGCGACTGATTGACGTATGCAGTTGATAATGTAAACCAGGGTCTCCAAACCTTTTTGTCCGAGGGTTACATAAGCTAATAGAAAATATGTCTAGGGCCGAACGTTTCACGTAATGTGATTGTTTCGGGATATGTTATATTCTACCAAATAAACAAATTTATCATAAGCACATTTCGCAGTTTTTTTTTCAACATTATTTTTTTCATCATTGACAAAATGGCTTCGTGGAGCGGATGAAATGGCTTCGCGGGCCGGATTTGGCCCGCGGGCCGTAGCTTGGAGACGCTGATGCAAACGCTCGAGTCCCTCAGCGCGTTTGAACAATGTTTTGATTTTATGTCACTAAAGTAAACGCTATGAAATGCGTCTGCGGTAGCATTTTTGTACGCTACCCACACTAAGCCTGCTTTCCATAAACAATTAGGTATTTATCTATCTAGCTTTTCAGAGTTCAAAAATAAAATTTACAAATATTATAAAGACAATTTTTTTAATTGGGGAAAGATATACATGTAAACCTGCATACGTTTGACCCACTCAGTCTATGCAAAGTGTGAAAACGGATGTGTATTTGCGAAAACGAAGCCACAATCGATTATTACCACAGCTCTGCAATAAGTTAAGTAATAGGCCTACATGTCACTGCAGCTTAATACAATGTTGGTTAGTTAATCTAGTCCAGTAGTTCCCAAAGTATGGATCAAAACCCAAAGAAGGGTGGAGAATGGTCAAAAAATGGGTCGCGCAGAGGCGATCCAAACGGGAGTTGTAGATTTTCAATGTAACCACTGCTTGTCTGTGTCTGTCTGTAGCGTAGATACTTGAGAAAAGAGTAGATTGTAGACATTAAAAACGAAATTAGCAACTTTCTGCCAAAAACCATCCACACAATCAATGTCTTTTTCACACGTTGTTTGAGGCTTGGGTCGCGAGGTGTTCACCAAACTTAGATTGGGACGCGCTCAAGAAAGTTTGGGAACTAAGTGATTGAAGTCTTTTCTAAGTCCATTAGTGTTTGAATAATAAAATCTAATCGACTAGGAACAAATTCGGTTCATAGTTTCAGTTTGGTCACATGCGCTTTATCGAAAAAACGGATTGCAAGCTATCTGAAAATGGCAGTGTCAATGGCCTCAACACTTACAAAATGAAAAGCATCTTTTTACTTTCGTTAGATACTTTCGTTAGCTGACCTTCGCTTTGGAGCTGAATGATTTCAAATTTACTGTAGGATAGGGTGGCACTGAACATCAGGTGAATGTTGAAACACTTTCTATGTACAGGTCGGATTCTGATTACTTGACAAAACCGTATTTACTCGCTAACAAGGTGAGATCATTAATGAAACCGTTAAGGCTCCACGTATTTGCATTTTGAACCGTCACGGGTCTACTCCACATCCCATCACAACGAAATGTCTAGAATAAATGCTGTTGTTGCTAAACAGTGTCTACGGCCTGATTGACGTAATAAAAAATATTTTGAAACTGATTTGCTTCTTAGCTAAGGCTTGAGCTTCAAGGCATACAAAATGTAAATCACCGCTATATTCACACATTTAGTTTTAAAACTGTACAAAAACAAAAATTTGCGATGTTCATTTAAAGCTACGGCTGATGCTGCAGTCAAGGGCAAAATATACAGTATTTGTAGCATACCAGAGTTATCAGAGAGGAATTTCTACGATGGACTTGAAATAAAGTTTATGTCACCAAGAGGTGGGATACAGAAAGTTGGTGCGCCAGAAACAGCTGCGAAAAGCGTTACTCTTCGTTTCACTTTCGGTTAGTGATTACAATCTCCTATAAGTTTGTGTTTCATTATCACCAACTTCCACACGGAGCTTAAAACCTCGGGAAAAGGTCAGTCATGACATGAATTCTCCAGCATTTGCACTACACACAATGTTTGATTAATCATGGGCAATTGGAATACAATACTGCTTTAATCAGATTCGACTTAAAGTTGAAGTAGAATATTTTTTTAAGTAGTTTCGTTGATTTGCACTGACGTACTTCTTTGGCTTACACATCAAAAGCTTGATTAACCTAAAAAATTGTTAGTGCTACTTTTGGAATTGGAGGGGAAATTGCCCCCATTGCCCCCCTGGCTACGAGCCTGATACCAATAATTCTTAACCGGGGCGGCGCGCCATCCCAGGAAGCGTGAATAAATTTCCAGGGGGCGCGAGCCCTTACGCCACTGCAACATGGAAAGTTTGATCAATAAATTTACCAATAAATACATTTGTTTGTACAACTTACTTAACGTCAGGGGTGCTTGAAACAAATGACAATCACTTTAAAACCACTTCTGTACACTAAACAGCAACCACAGCAGGACTAGCTTTAGCACGCCAGTATTATCGTGTTCGCGACTTT
>JGI24159J19872_10010665_pt1 | contig 12059 bp, 8 predicted proteins | sample Ectturendosymbi4_FD_19872 | JGI IMG/M metagenome (IMG submission 19872) | reverse complement strand
TTTTATACTTTAGTTTCCAGCTTGTCCTTCAAGTTCGGTTGTTGTGACTTTAAGTTCTTTTACATGTAGAGAACAATGTAATTGTTCTGCTACACTGGTTTTCTTGACTACCCGTGAATTTTGGCCAATGGGTCTGTTGCACACTGTTTTGCAAGTAGTCACAGACTGCTAGTCGCTCACTGTTCTACAAGTTTTTCAGGTGACATAGATTGGCATTTGAGTGGCTCTGATTATGTGTGAAAAATGTAAATTTTTTGGTGAATTCCCTAAAGTTTAAATACAACGTGCACACAGCTGTTGGTGACCCTACTGATTTAACAAAGTAATCACTCTTTATTTCGTGTTGCGGATGGTGTTTGTTTGAATCCATAAAACCAAGTTTCGAAACCAGATATCCCTTGGTTATCAGTTCCCTTTTAGATTCGGGTGTCAGATAACTGGAAATTTTATAAAAATACTCTTTATTGAACTGAAGGAGGTATAAAAGCGTACATTGAAATTTCATATGTGTTGCAGCTTGATGGCTTTGTTTGCTTGGACAAAATCCGGAAAACAACTTCAAGGGCAAGCGCCGACTTGTGCAGAACCTGAAGAACAGAAGGGAAAACGTATTCCTGACTACACGTTTGGTGGTACAAGTAACATTTTTTATTTGACAGCGAATAAACAAGTTACCAAACGAAACAGTGATGTTTAGGATGTTTCTTTTTATTAGTTTGCGGCAACGGATTCCAAAACCTTATCAGTAAAGAAATTGTTTGTCAGATTTTCAAAACATATGCGCCGAAGGTGGAAAATCCGATTCGACTGACAAAGACACAAACACAGAACCATCAATGCAAGAAAAGAAAATAATTGATGAAAGTTGTACCGGTTTTACTTCGAAACGATACATTGACATATGTTACATCAGCAAGGATATTAATGCAAATCAAGGAGCTTTTGTGAGTAAATATGCTCGCTATACAAAACGTTCTGTGAAGCCACTGCTACATACGCCAACAAACACCGAATGTCTCACTAGGTGCAGGTGTTTCCTTGACGATGACTTGAATTTTTTTCGACATTATGATTTGTCGATATATTTTAGTACTGAAAGTTATTAACGTCAATCCTTTATTCAATTTGTAACAACTTTTGTAGCCAAGTTTCAGTAACAGTTTAGAAGATTTTGAATATTGTTGACTGACTTGAATCAAAGGGGAGATATATGGACGATTTGTTGATAACAGTAGAACTCACACCAATATTCTGTGCTGTACATCTTTTAACTATACCGTTGCAGTTACCTAACACCAAAATCAGCACAATTATGTGATGCACACTCCTTGCCTTACAAACATATATTTATATTTCATGCTTATAAAGCAACAGTTGTAGCTTTAGAGCAGTTTCCAGGTGTTTGATGAGCTATAGTTGATTATTATTCATCGCAAAATACACCTTGCTCCACCAAAATTGGTCATGGAATTTTGACAAATACGGAAACATTTTTGATTTCATCCTTTTTCAAAATGATTATCAACCCTTTAAAGAACTTAGTGACTTTAAATGAACTCAATTTCACTCCTTACTTGGCAGGCTCGTTGTTATTTATGGTTTGAAACGTGAGTATTGCCATTATGTTGAAACATGCTCTGTGGATTTTACGTAATTGTTTAAATGTGTTGTGCAAAGGTCTGCCTCCACTGCATTGGTCATAAAAATGAGAGCGCGATTTCAGAAGCAATGGCAAGCAGCTCAGGTGAGGGAGCAGCAACGGAAGGTAGAAAGTTTTTCTTTATTTTTTACTAAAAATTAGGCTGGATGACAGCATCCACAACTATACAATAAAATACAAGCGTAACTAGATATTTTAGCGGGATAACTACGGTTGTTTTGACAACAACTTTCAACTAAAACTTAGTGATACAGTGATACGTCTATTGCTACGTTGGTAGGAGTTATGTATGGAGCATATAGCTTTACGTCGAAACCATCAAAGACCTTCAAATATATAAGTTTCAAAATATCTTTCCACTTCATTTGCACTTTAAATTTTTATTGTCTGTAACATTAAAACCGAATTTTCGCAAAACTTCTTGTCGATGTTTTTCGTTCGCTGCTCACGTCTGTTGCTTTGAGGTGATCTTGTTGCTTAGGCAACATTGAATTCTTATTGAGTGTTTTGCGTAAACGCAATTTTGTCAATTATCTGTGTTGTCCGGGATATAATTAGTAGCGCGTTAACATTTAAAGTTGATTTTGTCAATGTTGTATCTTGGCATGATGTAGTCAAAAATACCAAGTACAAACAACTTGATTACAAAGAATAAAAATCAAGAAAGGGTGGGTAATGCTATTTCGTCCATATTCTTTGTATAGCAACAATCACGTGAGCTTAATGTTTCTTAACATTTTGATCAAAATATAAACATGTGTGAAGTCGCATGCTTGAGAAATACTCTCTTGAGCTTCGCTTGATGCCTGTCTTTGGAAACGCGCTTTAAGTCAAAGTGCAGGAAGCAGTCGTAAGCTTAGGGCCGTTCACAAATGACGTCACGTTTTTGCCTAAAAATCACCCCCTCCCTTGTCACATTTTGTCACAAATATCCATAAACTCTTCGTACCACAATCATACCAGAAATTGTCTTAATCCGCTAACAAGAAATTTACCCCTCGCCGCAAATGCTTGCCTACATAATCTTCGCCACACATGGCCGAAACTTGTATCTCCGGCGCAAGGGTCCATTTTCGATGCATACTCGGCTACATTAGGTCCACGTTAACGCAAGAGAACGTAAAAACCGTAACCACTGCAAAAGTATGGTGAGTACTGTCATACGTTTTAGTCAAACTTCGATCACAACTTGCATTTTTCTCTGCTCATTTGCAAGTAGTCTTTGCCTTAAGCCAGTGTTTCTCAAGCTTTTTTATTCCATCGCCCCCCTTTTCACTCTCCACATGTCGTTTTCGCCCCCCAAGCCCTATAGAGCAAACACAAGGTAGTAAATTTAAAGAATTTAATTTTTTTAAAGTAAAGCTGAACCAAGCCCATTAAAAAACTGAACTAAGCAGTTGCATTACGACGCTGGTATTACGTTCAGAATTGTTGTGAAAATAATCCCGGGCTACGCAGCCAGAGCTGGGCATTTTGCCTGGAGCCGGAGCTCAGATTAAAAATCAGGAGCCGGAGCTCAAATTTACGAACGGGGCCGGAGCTATGACCATTTGAGAGGTGGCTTCGGGTACCTTCCTAGATACGAACGTATATGCCAAATAGACTTGCGTGTGCTCTTTATCGCACACTGAACGCGACTATTATGAGTTAGGACACCAGACTGCAACACTGCAACAATGGATGCAACAATGGATCTGCAAGTCTTTGATGTTTCTTTGGTTTAATCGCTAAGGCTGTGACGACGCAGATGGCAGGCGTGGTGTTATTTGTTGAAAAATGGTTCTTAAACACTGTTCTTAGAGCCGCATGCAGCTCCCCGGCATCCTTTGTACAGCTTTTAGCAATCTTTCTGCAACAGATTCTATTTGAGTAAGAGCTGATGAGGCCTCCTTCGTAGGCGAAATATATATTCTTCAGGAGCTTAGTGTCTGATTCTTTGATGGTAAATGATTCCTTTCAATAGACAGTGTCTTTCAGTAATACCTCTAATATTTTGTATAACAGACATCGTTACTGCAAAAAAGCACATCATGTCAAATGACTTGTGATAAAACTTCTTTGTGAGGCTCTCTAAAACAAAATCGTAGGTCTAGATTTGGCTTCCCTCGGCGAAATGGTTGAGAACAACTGTTGTAGAAGTAAGAAAAGCCTTAACTACCACAACATCTTACTTTCTAGTCAGAATGATCAAACCGGGTCTGTAGTAGGGTAGGATCTAAAACGAACTGATCTACAATGAGCAGATATATAATAAAATATCCATAGCTTTTGTAGCTGTGTAATCATGCTGTTAGCAAGAAGTATGTTAAGACGTGATACCATTGCACATTTTTGCGTAAAATGCACGGCACGCCATTGTAAAGTAGGATTTCTTTTAGAAACCATTAGGCTTACTAGCTAGGTTTACTAGATTATTAGCAAAGTTCACTAGGAAACATTACGTTTACAAGCAGTAGAATAACATGAAAGTAATAAATAATTGGTAGCGAACTAGCATTGCTTTGCCTAGCAGTACATTGTTATCAAAAGGGTATAAAAATCAATGTGAACAAATGTGGACTTTTCTGGAAATTTTCATCTGTGGAAAAAATATATTTTCAGCACAGTAACGAATCTTATTTTCTCCTAATTTTGCAGGTTAAATTGTGCTTTACTTTGCGATTCATCACTGCTTATTATAAGTGTAAAATATAAGAAATGAAAAGTTTTCAGCTATTTTTAAAAAGTCAAATGTGGATTTCTTGCTAGAAGTCACACTATTGCTTTGAACAAAGGGCTTTTATGTTCATCGTCGCATTTGTGTTAATGCAAACGTGTGCGTGTTTGAAAGAACACATGAGAGTCCACTGTGTTTTGCATTCTTTGCATGGCTTGCCTTTGCCCGGGCAGGGCTGTTAGCTCGAATCGTCAAGACTGTAACAGGCAAAACATGCAACGCGTGCAAAACACATGGTCAGTTGGGACTGGTCTGTGTTTAAATGCTCGGACACAAATGTAGTTTTCCAAACAGCCATTTTCTTCATTCTAATCGTAAGAAACAACAAAAGATCCTCAGGCAATGACGGCAAAACCAGCGACTGCCTTTCCAGGAATTGTTTGTATTACCGTAATCTTGAGTTACGTTTCTGCTATTAGCTGTTCTCTGAGTCGTCTAAACATGTGATTGTTGTTTTTTTGCTGATTTCCCGATGATAAGAGCGTTGCTTGTAAAAAACTAGCAGATTAAATTACTCAAAAAAGTTTGGTATATTCCTGGGGTGGCCAAACCTGCTCTACGTACGAGCCGCATACCGTAAATCCCAAGTTACAAAGCGCCGCAACATAAAAATCTAAAAACACGAATTTATTTGCAACCTACATTTCTGTGCCATAATTGTTTTGGCAAAAACTTGCAAAAGTAATACTGTACGGCCGGCCAGCTACTACAGCACCACTTTAAAATATTTCTACACTTCGCAATAGAAATAAAAAATAAAAAACAAACCTATAATTTTTCGGAAAGTTCAAAGAACCGCATGCAAAGGTTCGTAGAACCGCAGTTTGGCCATCCCTGGTATATTCTCTTAGTTTTGTGTACTTGAGTTGATTCATTTTCCATTAACTTGAGACACATCAAGACAATCAAAATATTAATGTGTGAAAGCGAACAGAAGCCGGAGCCATGAAAAAAGAGAGCTCCGGAGCCGGAGTCACACTTATGAAAACCAAAAGCTCCGGTATTGGAGCCATGTTCATAAAAAGGAGAGCTCCTGGAGCCGCAGCTGTGACATTCTTACGACGGCTCCGCAGCCCTGAAATAATCCACACCGTAGCCGGGCACGTAGACGATCCAGAGTAAAAATTCAAGAGATAAAGTGCTTTAGCAACAACCTCCAACGATTATCATGGTGAATTAATATTTGCAAGAAACTAACAAGTCATAATACTGTAGTAGGCTATTGAAGTTAACTCAATCGTGGATTAGTGGTGGAGCATTTTCGCCCNCTTTGTGTTGTTTCGCCCCCCTATCGCCCCCTTTGTTTTTTTCGCCCCCTTGCCCATCAAAATCGCCCCTAAGGGGGCGATTCCGCCTACTTTGAGAAACATTGCCTTGAATGATCACCCAATGCTAGTGAATCAAAGTTTACATCAATCTCCGCTTTAGTTGCAATTGAACTGGCGCATTTATAGCAAGTGCAATAATGTCAGACCCGTTTGCACTCGATGTAGGCAGAGTCATGTGTTACTGGCCGCTCGTTGGAAAGTTTATCCTTTGTTGAATCAAGTTGAGATTATTTGTTCTTCTCCTTTGGAGCAGAATTTGTTTGTTTTATCGAAATTTGAATGGTGTAGCCTTAATTTTCTTAGCATTATTTTTAACATGGCTCTTGAAACATTCAACTCTTTTTCGAAAATAGTCAGCTTGTTTGATGTCATTCCATATTTTTATAATCTCAGTTTGGCAGACATGCTTAGTTTTTGAAGGATGCGCCATAACACGCATTTTGAACAGCGACTGGTTTTGTTTCCCATGTTATTAAAATTGTTAAAATTAGACCTGCTCTTCAAATGCCGACTTAAGAACTAGCACTAGTCTGCTACATAATACGAAACAAGCTCTCTTTGCCACGTTCTTGTCAACTTATCAAATGTTCACACGGGCCGAATTTGTCCCGCGGACCGCAGGTCCCCCACCCTTGTTCTAAACAAGGGCGGGGGACATGCGGTCCGCGGGACAAATGCGGCCCGTGTGAACATTTGATATGGCCATTTGATCGCATCAGCATTTTCGTTACGCAAGTTAGAGTACAGCCATAGTGATAAACAACATCGCGTCAAAACGAAGCTCCATGATAAGCAGGTACGGCAGTAGTAAGTCAGGAGAAGTCACTCTTCCTCATAGCGAGACAAGGTAGAACTGTAGGATAAAATTAATTGATTTTGCGGCCCGCCAGCGAAAATGCACAATTCATGTGGCCCATGATAGTATACATAGGTTCCTCACCCCTGACATAGAACCTACAAATCTCAGTGATGTAACAATAACGCCTGTTATCTATTGTTGACTTCTCTTATCTACTTTGTGAATGAATGGGAATTGATCCACTACAGCGCAGTTCGGCACGGTCATGGCACTTCTTGTTTAGTCGAGGGTGGGCAAATAGCGGTTCACATGTGGTCCGCCACAGCGTTTGAGTGGCCCCAGGGCCGTCGCCAGCGGGGTGGCAGTGGTGTTTCGGCCCCCCATTGAAAATCTGTGCCCCCCAATTTCATGTTTGGGCCCCGGTTGCTGCATACATCCAATATTGTATTTTAAAAATGTGCCCCCTTTGTGGTTTTTGGCCCCCCTGCTGCGATATCCTGGCAACGGGCCTGCGTGGCCCGCGTTAAGCATTCAGAAAAATCTTCAAATCTGAAATTTCCTCCAACTTATCACAGCAAATGTTAGTGCTGAGGTTAACTTGGACCGAGACTTGCTTCTATTTTCATTAAAACGTATGGCCCTCTTCTCAAAGTGGCCCCGAAGCCAAATTGATTACTCACCCCTCGTTAGTCGATTGTAGTTCGACACTCATCGACGTGCGCGCGGTTCTTCAGGAGTGCTGAGTTGAGATGGAATGGTCAAGAAAATGTGCGCGCCCGAAGTCACCGTTGGGTTGCAAGTGTGAAAGGGGCAAAAGCATACAGATATCGCTGATTGCTGAGCAACCATTCGATCTTTTTTCATGACGAGGTGTAAAACTTTCATGTGCCTGAGACAATTTGTGTCGTCACAAATTTATTTAAGCCCCCTCGTCACAAAGAGCCACAAAAGTCACAATCCTTCGAAGCGTGACGTATTTGTGAACGGACCTTTAACACAGCACGTGCATGAAGAAGTGAAGGCATGTCGTACACACACAACCATGAAATATTCGAAGTCGGAAGAATGCGCAGTATCAATGAACAAAGGGAATTGCTAGCTGCTTTGCAGAATATAATTGGCGCTTTTGCAGAAAGCGATCTAGAAAGTGAAATCAAAATCACATGGAAAGTCCTCAGCGAATCTCTTGAATTTTCAAATGGAAGTACGCGGTTAATTAGTCACACGAACGGAAGCTTGTGCGTTGCAAGCACCGAGGTTGGTAATTTGTATATTGTTTATATTCTATAAATTTTTCACGATTGTAAGTTTTGGAATTGATACACTGTATTTTGCCTTAGGCTGCTTTGCATTCGTTGTACAGCATTCACTTTACATGTTTCGTTAAAATTCCATTTCATAAAACCTGCTTCACATCACAAAGAGCCATTTGCATATAATCCACGGATGCCAGTTGCTGAAAACTTCCATTTTCCTGGTGAAGTAGGAGCATTAAGTGACGCAGCGAAAGAGTAAACGCAGTTTTCTGCTCCCACGAACAGACACTGTATTTTCCGTTTGGCAATTTTGTTCTCACCGAACAACTTCAAGGCGCTGGTCTGCTTTTTCTGGTGCAGGTATCTGACAGCGGAACGTATACGTGCACAGCAGAATTGAATAATGCAACATTTTCAAAAGCAGTGAACGTTATGATCTCCAATATTCCATTGCAGGTGAAATGATTTGCTGGCAAACTTAGATGTGGCTAATCTTACAACAGCGTGTAGACTATAGGAGCGACCTAAAAGTTAGGTGACATTTACAGATTAAAGGTTAAAAAATTACACCTTCTTTGTTGTTTAATGCTGCATGAGCGTTGCGGCGGTGTGTTTCATTGCTTCAGCAATGTGAGACTGTTGGAATCGAATACTGTTTTAAATTAAAAACGAAAAACAAAATCACTGAGCGCTATAAATCTTTAACTAACATGAGCTTTAGCCAAAATACTTCCACATATATGTTAGTCTTTTGATCACCTTCTTTAAAAAATATGCCTTCCTATATAAATAGAAGGCAATAGGGTACATCGTCCGTTTAATCGTAATCAAAATCTGAGACAAGTTAAAAAATTATTCCATTATATTTTTATTTTCAGTTCACCATTGGTGTAGCCATCGCCATAGTAATCGCCTCAATTCTGTTTGCTGCAATCTTTCTGCGCTGGTGGAAGTCAGAAACGGAAAGCTTTGAAGAAACAAAATGACTATTTTTTCAACATTTTACAACGAACAAGCGATTGGCTTTTGGCAAAGATTTTGTAGATTTTTTATTTGTGGAAGAGGAAAAGACGTCTATTGTACATATTGTACCATTTTAGCAAGTTCATTTATTCATTATTTTCCGAAATGAAAAGAAGAAAACAACATATATGACGAATAGTGTTCATTTTTGCATGGTTGGATTTCAAATTGATCAAAACTGACTACGAAAATCTTTGTTCACTATTTTAATACCTTTTCTTTGTACCTTTCAGGTCAGAAGCTAAGACGCTAAGTACAGTATCATAATAGATACAGTACTATTGTAAATGAACAAAATGCTGCCTGCTCTTCGGTTGTATTACACTTATAAGCCCCATTGAACATTGTTGCATGCCTAAAACAATTACTGCATTCACTGATTTTATGATTCCCTCTCTGCGAAGCGTTTTTACGTGTTCGGATTAAACCGAATAAACTGAAAGTATTTGGGGCAGCAGCAAAAAGAGGTTAAACACTGAAAAAAATTTGTGCAGAAATGTTTCGCACCACAGCAACCAAACCTGAAGGCAGAAGTCAAAGCAGTTTGTTTCAAAGAACATTTCGCAAAGCAAAACGTTGTCTGGTCAGACACACTTGTATTAAGCACAGTGGCAATCAGTTTGGAATATTTTCTGACAACGCGGCTTCAAACACCAACGGAAAATAGACATTAGCAACCACAAACGGCAGTACTACTAAAGGTGGCTTCACACAGAATCCGGTTACGGCTTACGAACCGGCTTATGGCCAACGGCAGTTTTCACACATGCTCCGTTGGCCGTATCCGGGTGAATTTTCTCGGGACAGTGAGGCCAAATGAGATCTCAGCCCACAATTCAATGCTCATATTCCATAAAGTCTTTATTATGTTATATTTCTCAATACAGGAATCATATCTGCACATAAAAAGTAGAATATTTGACAATAAAAAGCAGGGTGCAATGAGCGCACTAGTGAGCATAGTAACAAACCTCTCTATAACTCAAGACACGAACTTTGACAACGAAGCCATCCAAAAAGTAGAACTAAGTTTGTAGAGAATTTTATGTCATAGTAGGTCAAAGTAATAAGTGTTAGAGGCATTTCCCTATTAAAAATGTTGACGGGTTTTGCGTATTAAGCGAAATACATTTAAATGCAAGCCACAGCTCATAATACTTTTGCACGCTACATTTTTTTGTCCATTCGATACAGAAAAAAAATCTCAACCGTATTCTTGTCTTAAACGTCTTGCTGACAAGCATTTATTTCTTTTCGGCAAGCAGTGATGTCAACAGTTTTTCTCTCCAGCCACTACGAAGCGTCAGCAACGAGTCGTTTGTCTTTTTCCTGAAAAGATATATCTGTAGGTAATTTAACACCAACGGTGGCGTGGAAACAGCTCTTCATTCTCTAATTGTCACAATCTGTATATTACCAAGCTATTGGCACATTAGCGAAGCTACTGTATTTATAAAAACAAATCACAGATAACCTAAAATACAGGGTAACCTGGACCAGACACAAACTTCAGGCTATTTCGGACAATGTGGTGGCAAAGGAAAACTAATCACAGTCAATTGTAAAAAGAAATAAAACTGAAAAAATGCGTTTGTTGGATTTAAGAGAGTGGCAGTAATGGCACACTGCTCATTTTAAAGTGTTTCCCGATTTTTTGTTTAGTGATTGATTGTAAACAATTCCAGTATTAAAAGCTATTTAACAATAATGTCAGGTACGCGAGGACCCTCGGCAAAGTTCGAAAACGAAATTCTGGCCTAACACTTAAAACACATGCAATATTTCTTAAATTATTTTCGAAATCTTGTCTCACTACTGGGTTTGGATTGCGTTTTGTAAACTCGTCCCTTCGTGTTTTATTTGGCTCCTCCAACAAAAAGCAGGCGATGGGTTTATTCAAGATATGAGAGAATTTATAGGTACGGTGGTGGGAAAGGAACTAGTCGCAGTCACATTCCAAGAATATTGATCTGTCGTGGAAAGTTTGACGTAAAATAAAAAAAACTTCGTGTCTGGTAACACTTATTACGCTAACCCCGATATGCCTCAACCCAAAGTTTCTTCGTCGAGTTAGCAGATATTTGCTTACATTCGTTATGAAGCAGGGGCGCAATCAGCTCTTCATTTCGGAGGGGGCAATTTTCATGAATTTTCATTCGATGAGGTCATCGTGCTTATTCAACCGTGGTACAAATTTTTCGCAAACGGTTACATATGATAATAATGTATTTTTTCCCGCAGACACGGAGTCCATAGTACAAACACACACATTGTGCACAACACTGGTTAATGAAAACAGACAAAACAGAACGTTTTACAACAGCGTTGGAGGCTGAATGACCGGTGTCAAGCGAAATTTCTAACTTCACGCCATATGCGTTTGCACAGAGCAACATTCAACATATCAAATATGCTGAGAAAACTAATGATTAGGGCTTAGGGTTTGGTGTTTAGGTACGTGTGTCGGGTTAGGGTTTATGTTACAGTTAGAAAAAGAAAAATAATTGAAGTCTAAGATTAAGTCCAATATTTTTTATTGGTTTTACTTATTCCCGAACTGTAGCTTGTTGTGGGTATCTGACATCTAACCAAAAAGTTTAATTTACACAACACACATCAAAAAAACAATCGCCATACTTTGTTCCTTTACTCTGAGAAGCAAAATAACTGACAAAAAATAATAGGTCAGAAATTTCGCAGAGTTCAGAAATTTCGCATGACACCGGGCTACAGAAACTTATTTAACAGAACGTTTTGTAACGGCGTTGGAGGCCGAGCCACAGGTTTATAGACGCTTTCTCAACACTATTTCTTCACTTGGTGCAACACCACTGCAGAGTGGGACACTAATTCCTAAACTGGTCAATCCCAGGTAAAGTACGAATGCATTGTGACATGCACACACTCAAACGAACAAACACTGCAAAGTTCGAGCACTCAGTCGCAAAGTAAAATGCGGTTGTAGTGTTCAAAGAATAAGGAAGAATATAAGCAATCTGACTGCATCAAAGCAGGCACCCATTACGTTATTAGACCTTCTGCATCTTTCGAGAAACAAGTGCATATTTTTTCTTAACGCAGCCTCAAATGCAGGAATGTTACGTTGAACCTGATGAGTCATGACTACTAACACTCGCTCTCCAGGGCAGGTTGCATAGAGCTCTGCATCCAAAATGATAGGCCACACGCAATCTTTGCATGCATGACTTTCTGAAATTCCACCATAATTGTGATGCATACATGGGCGTACAAAAGGAACGAAAAAGAACATTTTTAA
>JGI24159J19872_10010660_pt1 | contig 12062 bp, 5 predicted proteins | sample Ectturendosymbi4_FD_19872 | JGI IMG/M metagenome (IMG submission 19872) | reverse complement strand
TTCGGACTACTTGGCCTTTGCTTACCGCGCATTTGGATTTATGTACTTCGGCGATCTCCCTACAGCTGTGCTTTTTGCACTCTTAGCCTTAAACGTCATACAAACAGTTTTGTTGCAGTTGAAAATAATCCTATGCGATTCTGCATACGCCTGGCACACATCTATTATTCTGTGCAACCAACGTACACTTGGACAGAACACACAAATATCATCAGCAAACATCAAATGATTTAATAAGACTTCACCAATGCAACACCCTGCTTTAATGTCTGTTCATTAACGAACATCAATACTAAAATAATTGAAGGTAAAAACTGAGAAAAAATTATATTTCAGAAATGTCACATTAGTAGCCCTTCGCATTAATCAGTACACAAGAAGTAGCTGGGAGTTTCGAAAAGGTTGGTGACCCCTACTGTAACGCATAAGAGGTGCGAAAACATACGTTTGAACATAGAAATGCTCTGTAATGCTGCGTCAGCAACGCGTATATATGATGCAAATCTACAAGATTTTCCGTGAAAATTTGAAAACAACAATAAGTTTGAACTTTGCAAAGAAAATTAGAAAAATATCTATCTCCACTTCCGCTTCGCCTCTGCCAGCAAACAAAGTTTTTAGACTCCGTCTCCGCAAAAAACATGCGGAGTCCGCCTCCGCGGAATCCAAACTCTGCTTTTTGTCCACCTCTGGCGCCTAGCAAAAAATTGGGGACTTTTGAGTAATGACGCGTATGCAAACGTGGTGTAGATCTGCTTCTTTTGTCAAATTGAAAGAAAAATCCAAATCAATTGGTTAGGATTTGGGTTAGGTTAGAAAAATAGGTATAATTGAAGTTTAACACTAAGTCCAAAATATTTCAGTGCTTGTGGGTATCTGACATCTAACCAAAAAGTTTTTATTTACAGAACATGCATCAAAAAATAATCGCCAAACTTTATTCCTTTACACTAAGAAGCAAAATAACTGACAAGCAATAATAGGGCAGAAATTTCACGGAGGTCTAAAATTTCGTTTGACACCGGAATTAAATAATTTTGGAACATGAGCGGAGTCCTGTTCTGAAAATATGAATTGTGGCAGTCCCCTTCTAAAGAAGAAGACCACTACACATTTAGGACAGTTCCGCGAGAGCACTGTTTAATAGGAAGTGTCCATGGCACGCCCAAGTTAACAATTCAGAAACTTAGATCCGCCGGTTTCGCTCGACCCGCTCAGTTTTATCACAACAAAATTGTATTCACTCATGGTTTTATTGGTATAACTTTAAGCACTGCGATATTCATCACAAAAGGGGTTTTATATCAACAATCGTCAAGTGAAGCACGTAACACAAGTTACTGCAAACATCAGGGGTTAACAACAGGGGTTTATAATAGTAAGGTGCATTAACACACATGCATAATTATTACAGGTGACAGGGGTCAATGCGAATTATATTCTTTCACATGGGGAGAGAGAGTAAGCAATCCTACTGGGCAGTCGTACCACGACCTGCCTGAAAATTGGTTATGACCTCAGTATCTCCGTACGTCTAACCGTTCTGGGGTGTTTGTTAGCTACAAGCGTGTCCTGGTTCACGAATTTGCCAGACCCCACAAGTTCGCTAACTCGTTCTATTAAGTCTTGACCTAACCATCAGACTACCTGTAGGTTAGATGCTACTCCGATGACAGCCGTGAGCAAGACTTGACTGAACATAGCAATTCCGCTCTTTATATACACGCGACGTACGACACCAAGGTCACGTGACAAATCTCGAGCAATACACAGTGTAATTGCGACACTAGTGGTCAACCATAGTTTGCGTTCTAATCGTGAATTCCGAATCGGTATTTTACTACAATATTTTTTATATGTTTTCATCATTAATTCTATTGACAATTTGACGTTATTTTTTAATGTGATAGTTTTCTATACCGTCTTAAGTTACTCTCTCCAAAAGGTAACTCACAATAAATGTGCAAAGTACAAATTCACAATACATCCAACAGGTGCGCATTACAATGTGCTATAGAGTTGATGCCTTTAGTCGTTGTTTTAGTCTTTAGCTTCGTTTGGCTTGTCGTGAATTCGTCGGTAAACTTCTGATTTGCTTTCTTCAGTTATTCGTTTCCAGCAATCTAAGTCTTCTTTCGTTGTTGTTTCAGGATCACAAGACGTTACATGTTGAGGAACCAAAACGAACTCAATAGAATCCGGTGTCAAGCGAAATTTCTGACCTCATCGAAATTTCTGACCTGTTATTGTTTTTCAGTTATTTTCCTTCTCAAAACAAAGAAATAAGTCTGACAATAACTTTTTTGATGTGTGTTGTGTAAATTAAAACATTTTGGTTAGATGTCAGTTACCCAGAACAAGCTATAACACGGGAAAAACTTTAACGAATGAAAATTTTCGGACTCAGTCGTTGACGTTAATTGTTTTTCTTTTTTTCACCTTAATCCATACCCCATCCTGACACACTTACCTAAACACGACTTCCTAAGTCCTATTAATCAGTTTTATCAGCGTATTTGGCATGTAGAATATTCTTCTGTGCATGCGTACATTGTGTGAAGTCAGAAATTTCGCAAGTCAGAAATTTCGCTTGACTCCGGTCACCTCTGGTGTAGACGTCATTGCATTGCTTGGCAACGCACTCAGCTGGAGCGAAGCCATTTCCGCGAAAAGTATTGCTTACTAATTGATGTGTTGTTAAATTGTTGGCAATTCCATTTTACTGTGCTGGTTTCACGTTAGTGTGTAGATCGGAATTCGTGCGTTATCTTTTCATGTGAATTTGTTTTTTGAGTAGCATTTGTCTCTTGTTTATTATACTGTAAGTGTATACCATTTTTCTGTGGGCTGAAGCATGGATGGATGAAAGGGGATCTTACTTGCAGTACTAATAGACCTAGACCTGGGTGTATCCTGCAATTCAGTCAATAATAAAGTGGCCAAGTTCAGAGTGGAAATTTAATTTGTACCAGGCAAATATCAATGGTTGTTCTTATGGATTTAATTTTTAGGCAGTGGCTCTGGCTGCAGGAACGCTTGTGGATCTTAAATTTGAAAGCTTATTCAACCACCTCCCGTAATGTGACAGTAACGCACGAGGAGAATGGTTGAAAAATTGTAAATGCAAAAGGTAAACCTAAAACTTTACCCTAACCGTAGCCCTAACCTAACCTTATGCTATGCTGGCACTTAGCTAACGGCGCTAGGTTCATCATCATCGAGTCTTGTGCATGACGCCCATCGGAGCGTTGTGCGTTGAGCCAACCACATTCATGAGAGCCCACCATTTATCATGGTCCTGCACGAGGGGTTCAATTGTAGCTGGATCGAGGCCGAGCTGGTCAAGATCGCGTCTGACCACGTTGAACCAACGGTGCGTGGGGCCCCTCAGGGTCACTTGCAGTTGAACGAGCCAGGGTCAAAGTCCAGGATAGCCTGAGAAGGATGGTGCGGTGGCAGGCGAAGCACATGTCCATACCAGCGGACTCGGCAGCGGGCATCCAAAGAGGGGGCCGGGGGCTGTCCGGTAAGGGCCCGCACTGTTTCATTGGAAATGAGGTCGCACTACTGAATACCAAGAATCGATCTGAGAACCCTACTGTCAAAGCCGTCAAGCTTGGAGGAGAGGGTTCCAGTGAGCGGCCAGGTCTCCGCGCCGTACAGCAGCACAGACAGGACTGCAGCATTGTCTATGCGCAGATTCCACAATTTGCAGATTCCACAATGGCTTGCGGAGTGCCTGCATCACATTTGACGATAGTGCGCATCTGCGCTTGATTTTGGGTTTAAGGTCACCGTTGTTGGTAACTGTCGAACCCAGATACACAAATGAATCTGCAAATTCCACAGCATTCCCATCGATTTTTAGAGATGGAGGATCAGGGCCTTCAGCAACAACATGCATCAGTTTGGTTTTCGCCCAGCTGACCTTCAAGCCCAGTTGCCCTTCAAGCCCTAACACTAGGTTAATTCCCTTCTAGCCCTAACGCTAGGTTATAATGCTAAGCTAACATTAAGCTACTGTTAAACTAACATTAAACTAACTCTAAGGTAACACTAAGCTAATGCTAACCTATTCCTAATGCTATCCTAACGTTGACCTAATGCAGGGGTGGGCAAATGCAGCCCGCGGGCCAAATGTGGCCCGCCCCAGTGTTTTCAGTGGCCCATAGAAGCATTCCGGAATATCGTCAAATCTGAAATTTCCTCCAACTTCTCATAGTAAGTGTTAGTATTTTCTCATAGTAAGTGTGAGTACAGTGCAAAGAACAGATGTCCGTCAGCACAGATATCGTTAATGGATGTGTGATGATGTTACCGGAGTAGAAAAACACCTTGTTTCATACTAAATAAAAGTAAAGAAACAATACATAAAATATTTTTTAATTTTAATCTAATATAACTTTCCCCCACATGCACAATGGTAAAAAGTTGTCATGTTTTCATTTTTGGTATTTTTATAACAGTTCAAACTTAATTTGGTTCCCATTGGGGCATGTTATGAAGAATAAAAAAATCTTGGTGTGAGAGCCATGGTGACTGAAATTAAGCCTAGGCTAACAACAAATACTATTTTTACTACGATTGTGGTGTCATTGCTCACTAGAAAATATTGGTTTTCGTGACTTTGGTTATGTCATTTTACATCCGCCACCAAGATATGTGGCACAATACAGTTTTTTAGTCTTGAATGTGCTTTTCAGTTCTTCGAAAGTGTAAGCCAGATACAGTTGTTCAGACATTGCTGTTTTTGGGTCATTGACAATGACACTACATATGGATTTTTGTCTGTGGCACTAGTCAGTAGTATTTACTATACTGTAACTACTGCAACATTGCCCTAAGGTTTTGCAGGCTAGTCTTTTTATTCTAGACTGTTCAGCTAATTTTGTTAATGTTTTGTTAACAAAACATAAATTTGTATACAGTTGTCATGTAAATTTAACTTGCCATCCATATTGATGTTAATTTTTTTTACATCTCATTTGATATATTGTCAACAACCTCCATCGAATTTATATTAGAATATCCAATGTAAAAATACAGAGGAATTAGAATTGAATTCCAATAAAACTTTGCAATTAATTTTAATATCGACAGTAACTAATATGCCAACAAATATTGCATTCACTCATTATCGCACAGAAGCATTGCATAGGGAAAAATGGTCAAAAAATGGCAAAAACATTAGGTGGTTGAAGTGATCAGATAAAAAGTTAGATGAAGATGTACTATGTTAAACAAATGTGTTCAGGGCAATACATAGGCATTCATTACAAGAATGTTTGTTCTTGGTAAAAGGTGACAAAGNACAATTGTTATTTTAAAAAATATTTTTTAAATAGAAGCACTTTTGTNTATAATACTTCATATTTTAAAATAGTATTTGGCACCAATGTTTTCTTCCAGTTGATTGTGTTTAGTTTACCACTTTTTGCACCTTTGTATATTTTATATTAGTGACTAAGCTCATTTTTATGATCTGATATTTTTTGAATATCCTTCACATTGGCATGCTACATTTCATTGTTGTCAATTGTTATGATATTTATTTTATTTTTCATCTGACGCAATAGGTGAAGTATCATTTAAATCTATTCTTTTTTTGCTTCTTCATATAATTTACTATAACTATGTTTCATAATTGGATATGCATTTGCTGATAAGTTTTTTTCTGCAAGTTTTACTATAGTATATGCCACTGGTTCTCAAACTTTCATGAGCTGTGGCCTCCTTCAAAAGACTCTCAACACTTGTGGCCCCTGCTCAACAACAAAAATTACTGGACCTTGTTTTTTAACGGGTTCGCATTGTCAGAAAGGCACCTGGTGAAGGCCTCTGCTCATGGCCCCCAGAGAATCACTCCGGGGCCCCCAAGGGGAAGCTGAGGGACCCATTTGAGAAACCTTGGTATATGCAGTTATTTGTAGTTTATTATATTTTTTGGATAATCAATAAGCTAATTAGATAAATGTAGTGCAGTTTAGCTTGTATGTATATAGACGTTTGTTTGTACTGCAAAGAAGAAACAAGTTCCTACAAACTGCTCAGCAAAAGGTGAAGAAGGATATGTTTCCTATAATGTATAGCATTGCATAATCACATTGAGTAGAAACTTGGCATTGCACGCAATGATAGATGGCATAGTCTTGGCATAAAGCAAATAATTCAGATGCAAAATTTATTTGAATAGAAATCTTACTAACTATTTTCAGATAATGATAAAACTTTTGATTGATGTGATGATTATAATGTGAGTTCAGTGTGGGCCAAAGTCTATTAACAATCATTTTGTGTAGCAAATAACTCCAACATCTTTGATTTACAACTGATATATGAGTATGTTCGACAAGTTACCATAAAATAAGCAAAAAGATTTACTACATTTGTAGAAAGATTTCAGTTTCATTGACATGGAGAACACACAAACAGTATGTAGAAATATAGAAAAGGACAAATATAACCACGTCAACATTTGGAGTAAAAGCTATAGTACTGTTGCGATCGGAAATCCAAAGCAGCATGTGCGCAAAGCTTCGCACTGTGGCAGCAAGCAACAATAGAGTTTGCCCGATGAGATCACTCTATTATTGCTTGTTCGTGCCACATGTATATATGGGTGCTGTTCTTCATGCACGTTCTGTTCGTGGTGAACCACGCATTCAGCGCAACACCAGCGGAGAGGTTGCGACTGTACACTTAATTTTTTGTTAAACAGGGTATTTTAATTTCTGCATGATGTTGTTTATTCCATCCTTACTGCATACAACTTTTCAAAAATTTATGAAACTCATGCTGGAGTTGTTGCTTAGATGATCTCATTGTATCATATGCAAAAAAAGCAAATGCTTCTCATTGCTTGCCCATATGGTTCGCATCGCTGAAATTGTTAATCCAATTCAAGAGACAAAGAACAACAGTGTCAAAATTACATATCATTGGCAGAGTTCAACAACCTCAATGCTACCTGCACAGACAAGCATTTGAATAAGGATGTAGTGGTTTGATGATAGATGCCAACAAAGTAAGATACCACCAATGTCTTACCCTTGTTAAGTTTTTTCTAAGAATCCAAACCTTGTTTGGTTCATAGAAAAAGTCCAACCACATTAGTTAAACTTTTGTTTCAGCTATAGTGTTTGTTGTTTTGAGCCAATTTATGCCATATAATTATGTGTCTCACTCAAGGATGTGTTTCAATTGGTAAATCTTCCAAAAAAGTATGAGTTTTGATAAAACTTTCCTGCAACTTAAAATTTTGGTGTAACTATCCAAATCCTTAGAAAGCAATCTAACATCAAATTGAAAAGCATTGTAGATAAGATCAGTAACACAAAGTATGGATATGCTAAATGTGTTTTGAATACCAGGTTTGAATGAGAGCTGAAGTACAAGTTGTTTGAGAGGGTTTAGGCAAAATACTAGAATAACCTGAAGATTATAACTTGCAAGAATTTAACTTCGCGAAGTTATCACACACGTGATGATTATGTTTAAGAGCTGAATGCTATGTTTAAGAGCTGAAAGTATAACTTAGTTAGAGCGTTCATAGCAAAGCTTTTCATTGTTCATCAGCCATGTCAATGAGATGACAAAATCATTTAACAGAACAAACGTAGTAACCAAAGCTCAGAAAAGTTTCTTAATCAGGCAATGCTTATATTTAGGCAAGCACTCAAAGCATCATGTAGTGTATAAACCATAAAGTCATTACTTGTAGAATAATTTTTTCAGAATAATGCTAACTATAGATCAAGTAGATTATGCCCAGAACAAAAAAGCAGTGTTTGTGAAATCTGTATTGTTTATCATCCAGTAAAGCATTAACATTTTGGTCTAGAATGCGAAGGATAAAACCCTTTGATACTTATGTTTATATTGTTCTGATATGTTTGTTTCATGTACATTGGTGCACTAACTGCTACCAATAGTTTGCAATTATTAGGTAGTCAGAAAAAGTGTGATCTCTCAAATTGAACCCTAACACTAAAAAGCCTGTAATTAAATATTACCAGCAATATGAGAATGTATGTTATGAAAGCACAGATCTAATTTTATTAAGTTGAAACTGACAGTGCACTTGACATTTGTGTCTTCTATATTATGCTCTCTGTTTTTTTACAGTCAATTATGTCTTGATTAAATCCTAGTATTCTCATAAATGGCCTGCGGCTTAATTATGGAATTCTGTATCAAGTTGGTAGCTTATTAGTGCAATATCTGACTTGTTAAAACCAAGAAAAATTATTGAAACTTTGCTTCTTTGCAACTGAAAACCTGAAGTAGCAGATAGGAGCAAAATTGAGGGCCAGAGACAGTTCAATATAATAGCAAATAGTGTCTATCTTTGTCTTGAACTATTGCTTACACAGCAACAAGTAATCCAAACAAAAGTGCAGTAAATATTGCAATTGTTATAATGTACAGTTTTAGTAAAGTTCTGCCTTGTTACCTGAAACATAAAATATGCAGTTTGTGTTGATAGTACATGTTTGTGTGTTTCATGAAGTTTATGTGTAATGTAAGATAATATCACCTTATTGTTTATAAATATACACATTTTTGCAATTGTGAAAAACCTTTACTCCAGTGGTTTTCAACAAGTTTCAAATACACGTTGGTAGGGGTCTACATGTACCAACATTTTCAAAACTGATCTTATGGTAAAACTGCTATGTCCACCAAAATTGCAAGCTGCTTTCAATGCAATAGCAAATTGTAAATGTGTCAATGGTTGGCATTCTATGTATGGTAATCATACAATGTCCATAAAGTAATGTTAAAATCCATGACTGTAATCATATGACTAGACCAAGGTCAGGGGTGCACAAACCTTTTTCTATTGCCAACCGCATTACATTTATTTTTATGAATTATGGCCGTCAGTGACAAACTTTTAATTTTGGCTTTGCTTCTGATTTGCTTCACACACTGAGCCTAGCCTGCTGCCGCATGTCTGTTGGCCATCTTTCTACTAGCAGACAAAGTGTTCCATCCTGATAGAGTAGACAGATAGTTTTTATTAATTCATGGCAAGTTGGCAACCATAACTTATTTTTTGAATTACATGGGCATGGCCAAATAAATGTTTATTGAAGGGCACAGGTTGCGCATCCTTAGACTAAATGATTTTTTGCAACTTTACTAAACTGTCCTTCAATGATGGTTATTAGATCAGTAAGTTTCATGTTGAAGAATGTGAACACTTTGTATTTTTCATTCTCATAGTATTTAAACTGGTGGCCAGTGCAGTGTTTTAATTCACAGTAGCAAAGGCAGTTGACATTCGAAATTCTTGCCTATGTACATGCATAGCATATAATCTTGAAATACATTCTTTTAATATGTACCCCTGTGACCCGTTACACTCATCAACTAAGCTGCAGAACTTTGATATATGCCACCAAACAAAATGAGAGACTTTAAAAAATGCACTTTTTGTGAAGCTATAACAAAAAATAAATGTATAACCTTGAGCAATTCCTTTTCGGAGTCACCACCATCAAAGCAACTTGCTCATGCCTACTTATGTATCTTTTTTTGTTTTTGGCTAAAAATAACTACATTATAATAGTAGACAAGCAACATTTTATTGCTAATCCAGGTCAGTAATAATATGTTTGCTTGCTAATTCAGGATGGCTTGATGCACTTGTTTTTGCTTTGGTTTGCTTGTCTTGATCCTTTCATTAAAGTACAGTGTATGCCAGTAGAAAATGTGTTTGCTAAAGGGCATGTTTCTTTAAAGAAGGAAAAAGTAGGGAAGCAGTTGTTGTTTGTGAGGATTAGTAACCAAAGAAGTAGCATCATGTCTGGAGCTGGGGGAGGAAAAACTGATATGGAACGCCTTGGCCTCTTCAGTGAAGTTGGGTACACAACACTAGGAGACAAGTATCCAAAAGTCCATTTGACCAGTTGTGAGTACTTTTTCTTTAAAGTCTTTGAGCAATTTTTTGCTTGTTTGGTCTGTAGACTTGCTATGTTTCTGTGTTGTGTGTTACTGAAGGCATTACACTGTAATTGGTTGTGTGGATGCCTCTGTTTTAGTTCATTTGGATATGTCTCTAACTGATTTTGATAAAAGCAAAATTGACATAAAAACAACATGTTGTGTGCATAGAGAACTTTTGCTGTACTTCATTTATAAAAAGATCAATTGTTTGCTCACCAGAACAGAAGCTGGCATTTATTGATTGATTTGCCTGTGATAATGTCACTAATACGCAAATTTCTTAGCACATTATTCATTAATAAAGACAACAGTTTTCTGTGTTGAGAACTTTTCAGCTGCTAAATACCTTTGTTTTTATATACGAAGACAATGTACCATAGTTTAGACCAGGTTTTTTTAAGGTGTTTTAGGGACCCGATTCAGGTCCCTAAAATTTCAAATCGGGTCCGTAGAATCAGAGAAAAATTTCATCAGACCCCTAAAATCAGATGAAATCGGGTCCCTAGAATTAGAGAAATCGGGTCCCTACAGATCCAAATCGGGTTCCTAACATTTTCCTTAAAAAAAACCTGGTTTAGACCGAATTTGGTAATGCTGTATAAGAAAAATTATAGTTGAAGGTTGTACCAGAAAAAATGCTGCATATTTCTATGTCCTTGTTGAACTATGAAAATAATGTTTGTTTTTCTAAAATCTTACCATGGAAAAAATTTAAAGCAAGGTGTATAAACCACATGCTTTTTAAGTTTGTACACTTAATCACAGCCCAAACAAATACCTTCCTAAAAGATTGTATGCTCATAATTGTAGTTAGGAGATATTGCATCAGAGGGACGATAAGGTTGCTAACACTTCATGAGTGGTGTACTTACTTTTCCATTTGCAAACCAGAACTGATTCAAGTAGAAAAATTATGTTTATTCCCTATAGGTTAACAACATGCTACAATTAGTGATAGTTTGAGGCAACACTGGTAACTATGCATGTAATAAATGAACCTCGCAGGTCAATAACCTCCAAATGCAGTTGGAGGCACTTCTTCAAGATCTGTTGCAAATGAATCTTCAATAAGTTTATGTTGAAGATCCCCCTTTGCATGAAAGACAAAGTCTGTTATTAAATCATCAATGTGAATTTTTATTTTCTTAGCACAACTAATTCCTACTACCAGAAGACTCTCTGTTTTATTGTGTAGTGACCATGTTGGAAAATATATCCTCCCTCTCAAAAATTGATTTTTGAAAAGTTTCAACTTTGCTTTGAACCTGTTTATTGCAGCACGGGGTCGAAAATCAGATCTCCTTTACCTAGTAGTATAACATTGACGTCATGCTACCTTGTAACATCTAAGTGGGAAGTAATATCGCAAAGAAAAATTAAAACTTCATGCCATGATGAATCATTTAGTTCAGGATACTTCTTTGACCCTGTTTTTAAAAACTTTGATAAATCATCTTTCAGATGAATGAACCTTGGTCACTTCAGTATGATACATTATGTCAGTGTATTCTGCACCAGCCGTGATGCCTACTTAGAATGCAGTTTATAATTGAAATGCTGACAAAAATTGCATGTATCAAGTCCCAATATCTTGCTGCATTGAAACCTACTGGTGTATGATGCAGTGGCGAGTGATATCGTTCTTGCAATATGCTCCTGCACCAAAGACACAGCTCCATTATTTTTTCCACGCACAGAAGAAATAGCCTACCATCAGTGCAAATTCCAACCAAGTTGTACCAACTGTTTGAAATCACTTCATAGTTTTGTACTAATGCAATCAAGTATCATAAATCTTTTCCAGTTGTTCAACCTTCTATGGACTACATACCAGCAAATGCTTTAGTTAAATTAAATTCCTCATCCATGACCTTTCTTTGCACGATAAAGACTGTTTCTTCGGAACTTCCTGAAATCTCTAGGACAAATCAAAGCAGCTGAACTTAGCATGTCTTTCGTAACAAACTGTACTTCAGTGTTACTCTGTCATGTGGCTCCATGACATTTCAGACCAAGTTATTTGAGGTAATGGTAATGGTTTATTGTTTCATATGACTCAGCCAATAAGCAGAAGCACCATAAAAGCCATCGCATGCAGTAAACCAACCATT
>JGI24159J19872_10010659_pt1 | contig 12062 bp, 5 predicted proteins | sample Ectturendosymbi4_FD_19872 | JGI IMG/M metagenome (IMG submission 19872) | reverse complement strand
ATATGGTGATGAAAAAATATAAAAAATAAGAAATTTCACGTTTCGCAGCTTAGAAATCGTGTTCTAACATGTTGAATCACAAAGGGTTAGCGAAAGACCATCTGGGTCAAGTTCTCAGCCAGCCCTACTGCTAGCACAAACCAAATTTTAATTGAAGACGTTTTACTAGAAGTAATAAAGAGCATCAAATCAACGTCAGGTAAAATAAGCATAAAAACAGCAACAAAAAACAGTGGGGAAAAGCATGCCTATGTACAGGGGGTGGGGTGAGTAACTATAGAGGTAGATAGGAGGGAAAATAGTGGCATCAGCGCAATGTTACAGAATGTGACAAGCATATAAAAAGAACATCAAACAGAACGTAACAAGCATATAAAACGCAGATCAACAGGAAGTCTGGCAAGATAGCAGGACTTTTTTATATTTTTTGCCAAACGAATAAGGCGAAGACGATTTCAATTTTTCCGGAATGTTAGACCAAATTTTCGGACCAATATACTTTAAAGAGAGCTGACCCAGAGATGTTTTCATTCTAGGTAAATAATATATTTGCAGAGAAGCAAGTCTTGTTTGATATTTGTGGACTGATGCAATCTCAGCAAAGTAGTTATCAAAGTGATTAGGTAATCCACCATCGCTTGTCACCAGACAAGTCATCTTCCTGTTGTGAAAACTCGCTTGCATGTGTTGCTTGATGCGGTTTAGACAGTTTTGATTGCAACGTTAATTTCCCGTTAAAACACGCAGTAAAAGTGTTGCTTGTCAAATATAAATAGAACGGGCAGAAATCGTTTCATGAACCTAGACCTCTTCGCCATTTGGAACGTGTGACCAAAAGTTATTTCCTGCAAACCTGCTTAATATTCAGAAAACTCAGCTCTATTCTCTTGCTGCATGAAGTGCATGAAGTGACAAACCGTACGGTTGCATCAGGGCCGTAACCAGCTGATATTTTCGGGGGGTGGGCAAAATGACTGTAACTAGTTGATGTACCTAACAACTAAACGTGTTTTTGAAAATTTCAGGGGAAAACTGTTCGGTTACCCCCTTCCCTGGTTGCGGGCCTGTGTTGCATTCAGAAAACAAATCTTAATCTCATCACATGGCCCCCTTTTACTCTTTCGCAGGTACCTAATGAACAGTCGTCATACTACGGCGTAGCCGGGGTCAACGCAAAAACGAACGAAGTTATTCACTACGTCGAAAAACCCGACTCGTTCGTGAGCAGCAATGTCAACGCCGGACTTTACTTGTTAAGTGTGGAAATTTTCATAAGTATTGGCAGAATATTCCAGAAACGGCACCGACCAAGTTCGTCATATGAGTGAGTCACTACGCACGAAACCATTGGTTCCCGACCTTTTGTTGGCTAACGCCCCCTTTTCTGACAAACAGATTTTTTCGTCGCCTATCATGCCCAACACACATATCAACAAAATTTTCGTTCTGTATATTTATTATGGTTGAAAATGATTAAAACAAGACCGAGTGAAAAGATTAAATTAATTCATCTTGCAGTTTTAGCCATGTCCGTGGTATGGAAGGGAAATCAGCATTTAACCAAGTAATGGTTAAATGTGCTGGCAATTTCATTGATAATGAGATAGTTGTGCTTGGTGAAGAGATATCAGTTTCTCGACATCAGGTTGGAACTCATGCAAAAAAAGTCATAGATCCCCACGTTCACAAATATTTATTCCGTTTCTGTGCTTTGAAAGAAGAAAACCGACTGCACTGAAGCCTTTTTCCACTAAATATGACGTTGGGAATGCAATGAGATAAGTCCCCACTGTTTCCACAATACTGGATAGCAAATGAGACTTTCTTTTGCAACCAAAAATCCTGATAAGATTTTCTGAACTTTGGTCACAGCCCAATATCATGTCAGATTGCAAGGAGTTCTTCCTCGACCACTCCTGCTTCTTCACTATCAACACCTAGAAAGGATTGATAACCTTAATCTGGTACCTTAATCAAGATCCCTAAATCTCTGAGACTTGTCTCGTTGCAACTCATCCAGGTGGGTACAGTAAATCTGAAGGACATCATCTGGTAGTCTCCAACACGGTCTACTTAAGATATCTTAAGTAGGCCGTGGTCTACAATTCAGAAAGGCTTGGAAACGGTCAAAGTTCATGACGGGGTTGATTTCGTTTGAACAGCAGTAAACTTGGACAAGAAGGTGGATATTGCTGATGTGGCTTTAATGAGGTTAACATCATTCCCTTGCAGTTACAAATTAACCTCACTGAGCTTTTTGAAGAAATCTGACAAACAAGCAACGTCAAATTTGATGTTTCTTAGTTCATTACAGAGGGCCAACTGTATCAAACAGTGAATAGAAACGTCTCAGGCGTAATCCTTTGACAGCCACCTTCTGTGTGCAGCAACAGGCGTACAAACTCTTCAAAATAAACAGGTGTTCAAACTCTTCATCATTATCCGAGTGCCCCACATTGCTAATCTTAGCATAACACTTCTAAATCGTTTGGTGTTGTTTGATCAATCCACTAATACTCTGCCACATTTTTAGTAAATTTTGAGTTCGGAGCAATGTAAGATTGAATTTACTCTGCAGGTTTTAAAAGCATTTGAACTTAACCGCGACACTTGTAGTCGTCCACTCGCTCTGCCATCTTTCTCTCGCTAGACTTCCTTGGCATTACTCAAGCTGAAGTGCGTTCTGAAAAACATTTCTGTTTTCTGGAATCTTTTCAATTCCCTCTAAGGAGCTTATTGTTGTTAGCATCTAATACTAACTGTAAAACATACAAACTTCCTTTCTACTTTCGAATTGAACTCGTACAGGTTTATTATTGTATATATTTGTGATCATTAAAACCACTCCACCCAAAATCAGCTCAGACGTTTGGTTACGAAACGGGCATTATTAAGTAACAGTTTATCCATGCCAAAAAGTGCAGCTGACGAAAATTTCAATCATAATTATTTTATTATAGAGGAGTGCAGTTTTACTGTGCAGCTTTAGTGATGGAAACTGCAGTTCCTCAATGTATTTTCTAGAATTTCACATCTGTTTCAAAAACGCCAAGTTTTTGTTTATAAATTACATGCATACATGTTTGTTGATCATACTGTTTTTTATGACATTTGGTCACTCAAAGTTTGTAAGACAACAAAAATGTATTTACTAAAAGGATCTCCTAACGCCCCCCCAACCGCCCATTTCTCCTTCACCGCCCCCCTAGAGCTTCTCACCACCCCCAGGGGGGCGGTACCGCAGTTGGGTACCACTGCACTAAACGATTGAGGTGATAAGGGTCAAACCTTGAACAGCTGAGCATGCGTCATTTCCAAACCTAATCTTTTTCAAACTATTCTGCACGTAATGCAATAACCTATCTGCACCAGGTATGCCAGTTTAATGTGATTTCATTTCAGTGCATATACAGTAGTTTGAAGAAAAAACACAAAATCTTTATGTATTATGCATAGGCTAATGTTACAAATGAAAAACACAGAAACGGAAATAAACACGAAATAAACTTTGACAAACACAAATCCACAAGTGGACTATTACTGAAAAATATTTTTTTTGAGAACAGCAAAATTTTGTTAAAAAAGTTACTGAAGTTTTGGCAATGAAGTCGGATTACCTCAATCTACTTTAAACGCTTTTTGATCGAAACGATTTTGGTGCAACTTCTCGTGCAAGCTTTATTTTTAAGAATGTACGTTTCTTCGACAGTATTAAGAATGCTCCATTTTATCTTGGGTTTGCCATGTTTCTGTGTTTGTCACAAGCGTGTTTCAATTTGTTTTTCGCAATTATTGCTTCTAAAACAACTCGCAATTGCTGGTTTGTGAAAAATCAGTTTGTTTCAAAAACGCTACTGAGAAAGTTTAGGTCCTTTCTTAGCCCAACGATATTGCTAGCTTTAAACAATCTAAACTTTAGCGGTAGAAACCACTGGACTTTTTATGGTGAATACACTATTTTCAATCAGTTTGTTTGGCTCTATATTCTGACCAATTAAGAGTTACACGCTTGTGCAGGCACAAAGGCTTTCTCGCATTTGTTGATCTTTCACTTGTTAACTTTGTACAAACTGTAGAAAAGGCAGGTCATTTCATTCGAAACCCTTTTCAGTCGTCCAGATTACGGCGTGCATCTTTTGCAGTGATACCTACATACAAGAATCAAGCCAAGTTAACGGTTCGTTGTCCACTGGACGAATAAGCCTGGAGGACGACATACTTCCATCGTTGGCTGGATCAGGAAAGTTATTCGCATACCAGATCAACAGTTTTTGGTTGAGCATCAAGTCCGCTGGTTCAGCACTTTACGCAAATCGAGCAATTCTGGAATCTTACAAAGTGACGCACCCTGAGAGATTGAGTTTACAACCAAACTACTGTGGCAATGTTTATGTTCATTCGACAGCAGAAGTTGATCCAACGGCTGTGGTGAGTTTTGTCACGTTGCTTTAACAAGATGGTTTTCCAACTGGGTTTTTCAAACGTTTTGGTATTGGCAAGAAAGGATTCGATGAAGGAATAATTAGTTTAATTTCTGTCTATATGTACCATTGTTGTGAATGATTGTATCTTTGTGGTATTAATTCTTTGTTTAATGAACTAAAAATTGAAAGATTTTATTCAACTAAAACAGTAAACGTATGTGTTGATCAAATTTTACGTAATTTCACTTAATGGGAAATCCTACTTTGAATGTTAAATTAGCAGCAATTCCTGGCATGTGGTTTTGGGACCTTGACGGTAATAAAAGAAAACGTTTGATAACTTGAAACAATTAACAGTGTTTCCCCAATTGCAAAAAAAGTCTTAAATCCCCGCATGTGGACAGAAGTTGAATAAAATTAAATGCCATAGAGCAGGTAACGATTCAGACTGCAAATTTTGGTAATTGTCCAGTACCAAACCTTAAAGAAAGACATATATCCTCTTATTATCAGATGAGTAGAAAGTGCAGCCGGCCATTTTATTATTTTGAAAGTTTGCCCTGTGACGGAAGGGTAGCTTATTAATTGCTTTTTTTCACTGGCACATTTTTTCCGCACGCGTTTGACTTCTGTGACACACCTGTATGGCTGGCCGTGACTAGTGCATAACCTCGTTTAGTTTACAGTAAGGAGAACTTTAACGAGGAAACCACTTCACTCTAGTTTTTACCAAGGTATTTCACTAAAACTGTGACTTGTATGAGATTCTGCAAAAAAACAAAATGTTTGCGCTTCCCTCGTTTTGTATATTAAAAAATCGTAATGTGCCCTCTGTGTAGACTCCTTTTGGCATAAAATGCTATGTAATGAACTTACATTTGTGTGTCTTCCCTAGCAATACACTAAAAATTCTCACAAACAAGCTACATGCTACGTAAGCGTAAATTTTGAGATGGGAAGAGAAAAGTTTATGTTATGAATTCATACATTTATCCAAATGAAAATGAGGTGAACCAACGATTTCAACCATAACAAGGAAATTGTTACTATGGATTTGGATGGAGAAGCTAGGGTTGCTTTCCCTTCTACCTGGTGAGTACAACGTTCACAACCCTATTCACCACCCTACCTACCAAATATGAGTCACTTTCATCCAGGGTCGTAACGAGGGGGCAAGGGGTCGTAATGCCCCTGGCGCCGAGAAGTCTCAACAATGTCGCAAGTACTGTACTTTCTTCAATACAGTACATTTACTCCCAAAAGACCTTAGGTTCGAACAGGGGGCACCAAACTTGCTTCTTGCCCTGGGTGCCATCTAACATCGGTACGCCCCTACTTTCATCACTGGCCATATTGATAGTCTTGTGCAATAGGTATAATATAAACATTTTGAGCAAATGTAGGTGGGGTATGAATTGTGAAATATCAGCTTTAAGGCTCTATGCAATCATTCCCAGCATCTTTGAAAACTCTGCTGCACCAATTTGATGTAGTGGTCCATCTCTAAACGTCACACGCTTGGCATTGGGATGAATAGTGCTTGTGGTTGGATGACACCTTTTTTCTGCAATTGTGACAAAACAGTTAAGCGAGAGCATCTTTGACAAACTAGCATGCCTTCATTTGTGCAAAAGCCCAATTTTATCAAAACGAGCGGTAATGGTATGCCCTATCTTTGTAGCAAACAAATCATGTTTGAACTTTAGAAACATGCGACAAAAGTGAGTATACATTTGCTGGTTTTAACACCATTTGCATTTTTAAACTCAACGGAAGTGTTGAAACAAAAAGATCTTTAGAATTTGCCCACAAAAGGCTAATTTTTTCACTTTGAATTCATTTTAAACAGTTTTCCTATATTTTCAGCCAGATGTATTTGTCAAAAAAAATTGTTAGCTATTACCTTTCGGCAGCTGGGCCCTCACGTAACGATTGGAGCTGGAGTTGTCATCAAGTCGGGTGTCCGTGTGAAAAACTCTATCATCCTCGATGGAGTTATACTGAAGGTAGGTAAAAACAAATGCCTGCTTTCCCTATAAGCGTTTGTTCTCAACCGGCTAGAAGTTATGGTACCTGATTTAACGTCTCAGTGTCTTTTCCAAATTGTAGGACAAGACTTGCCTCGATAAACATAACTAGTTGTTAAAATTGTGCTTTCTGACTTCTAGACTGCGTGGTGCCAAAATAGTCGTTTTCGTCGTTCTACTGCCTCAAACATAATGTTAAGAGAGCTGCACGGTAACTACGTTGCTGTAAAAAACAACATATGCCAGACAACAGGTGTACGGGAGTGGATATTTTTGGGGATGCAAAAATGTTTTCCCAAATTTGATCTTGCTTTTCCTAAATAACGTGTAAACAGCAAGTATTAATGCTAAGACTTAAACGTACCATTGTAAACAAATCAAGGTGTCTGCATGCCTAATTACCAATTACCGGGGTTTAAAGCTGAACGACATCAAGTAACAATCAATATTCTGCATAGCTACATGTCAACAATGGTAATATTCATTGTGTTGAAAAATGTTAGCTAACTGCAATAAAATCCCCCTCCAAAATTGCTGTTCATGCCACTACGTGTGGAACGTGTTGTTCCGAATCTTCATTTTCAAGTTTTTATATACGTTCTTCCAACACGATCATCCCAATAGCTAAGATCGTTTCTTTCTAGCATAGATGTGTGCATTTGTGTTGGCCACAATCGCAATCAATTTGGAAAAGGAGTAAAATGTCAGGTTGCGATCTAAAGGATTACATGGCCGCAAGTAGGTCAAGTCTCAAGTAAGAAGAGGGAAAGGAGGCAATTTAATACATAGCATATAGCTTAGCCTTCGACATTAGGCAATCTTCACTGCAATGCGTTGTTCTTAAAATACTACAACTTACTTAAACGTTTGCAGCTTCTCAAGTCACATTATGAAAACCAAAAATCCATTCCAGTTTAGACAGTTAAATGTGCACTGAACACAGCATGCCAAGAAAAACTATCAATGTGGGCTGATACACGCAAATACTGCAGCCTATGTGATCAACTACCAAGAAATGTGTACAATGCACATTTCCAATGACAAATGACTTATAACCTCAACAAGAATATTTTATAAAAGTAGCAGTGCTTCACTGGACTGCATTAGCAAAGGTGAATTATGCAGTGCAATAAATAGTTCAGTTGCTACTGTTCATGAAAACTTCACTTCACAGTATTGAAGTGAAAGATTAAAATTTGGCAGGATGCAACATATGAAATTCATTGCATGGAACAAAGGGAAAATATGAAAACCTAAACAGTATAGAATCACAGCTATATTACTACCACGCAACACATTACAGCTGCAGTTATGTAGCTAATTCTGTTCATAAGTACTTCATATGGAAACAGATTCACACTTGTAAATCTCACAACATGAAGCAAGTTTGAAACACGAAAACTTCACAGTATCATATCACAACTTCACCACAAAATATTTTGCAGCTACATTTTATTTGTACATTTTACAGCATCAACAATCTGAGGTTTACAAAAATTAGGGTTAGTTGGAATGGTGAGTTACCACCACATGTTCCTAATTTTTAAATGTTTCTTACTCTACCCAAATTTAAATGAGGTTGTTTCAATTGGCCCAAATTTGAGTTGGGCTCTTGTAATTTGCCCAAACGTTTATAATATATGCAAGTCTGAATGTGAAACTCTTTCAATTTGCCCAGATGGTTCCAACAGAACCGTCGCCAGAAAGTTTTCAATAGGGGGGTTTTGCGTTTGTTTGGGGGGACTTAAGATTATAAAATTAACCAAAACTCCACTTATTCATAGTGTTTCACGCTTCAATTTGGGGGGGCTAAGCCCACCAAAGCCCCCCCGTGGCAACGAGACTGGGTTCCAATTGTATCCAAGTTTCAATGAAGCTGTTGCAATGACCCAAATATGATTTTAAAGGCTGTTGGAAGTTGCACAGTTCTTCCTAATTGTATGCAAATTTAAATGAAGCGCTTGTATATTATCACCCAAATTAGAATAAAGCTGTTTGAAGTTCCCCAAAATTGAATAAAACTCTTTGAAGTTCTCTCATAGTTCACCAAGACAAAGCTCTTATATTTCACCCAGACATTTCTAAATGTACTACAATTTCAATGGAGCTGTTCTATACACCCCACCTTTGTTCAGGACTGTTTGAATTTGCCCACAATTGAATGAAGCTGTTGCAAATTGCCAAAAGTTGATTTGGCTGATGGGCTTCACCCAAATATTCCCAATTTATTTACATATTTTTATTTTCCNCCAAAATTCAATGAAGGTTTTCTCATTTGCCCAGATTTAATTGAAGCTGTTGGACCATACCCAAATGCTCCTATTTTACTCAAATGTTTGTAATTTTACTCAAAACTTGAATGAAGTTTTTCAGTTGGCCCAAATTTGATGCAGATTGTTGGAATTACCACGTGATTCCAGTTCAATCAAGGGAAGTGCCTATTTTGCCATCAGGGGTAAAAGCGGATGGCAAAATAGTCTCAGATTATTTTGCCGTTTTGGCTGTTATTTTGCCTTCGATGGTAAAATAGACAGTACTTCACATACATGTGAATGTAGCTGCAGGCTTTGCCCAAATGTTGAAAATTTTCGCCCAAATAATGGCCAATTTTTCAGCGTTGGGTATGCAACCGCATCCCCTGCATCCCCATGCAGTACACTTNTGTGCCAGACCATTTAAAAGAGATTCTGTCGTCGGCGCAGAGAACGTTCGTGTGACTCCAGCAGTGATCAACGCAGACCCACTGATGAAAGCACTGTGAAAGTCATGTTTTTAAGCGATTGCATGCTGTTATTGCTAATGGTAACCAAAATTAACGCAGAAACAAGCAAGACTATTTATTTCTTTTCATTTTTACAGGACCACTGCTGCATATTGAACAGCATAATCGGTTGGCATTGCGTGGTTGGGGAATGGACAAGAATCGAAGGGACGCCGACACAAATCGACCCGAATGCACCCCACGCTACCATTGATAACTTTTACCTTTTTGACGAACACGGACGCCTAAGGCCTTCCATCACCATTTTAGGTTAGCGTAGTTATAGTTTCATCGACTTGTGCATATCACACAAGAATATGAAATATCTACAGGNCTCATTGTCGTTACTTCGCTGTTCAGGAAGGATTATACAGATACAGTATACCGTTTTGTTTTGAACAAAACTATTGGTGATTGNTGCAATCATTTGTGACGAGAGAAACAGCTGTTGAGGAAAATAATTCAATGCTGAGAAAAATCTACACTGTGGCACTGTTAGCTCGGTATAAAATGCTTGCAAGGTCATACCCCTAACGTTGACGGAGTAAAAAGTATTATATGAGCAATGGCTTAGTTTTTCTTTTCAATTTACAAACGGAAAATAGCAAAACTGTTGCTCATTTATATTTACTTGGTGCACAGTACTGGAAGTGAATAAAGTACTGCATTTTGCAAGTAGAGATCGAGCAGGTTTTAAATTGTGAAGTAACTTAACATTCATCAAAAAACGTAAAATGACAAAAAGCAAAGAAAAATGGACAGATGGACAAAGCAGACTTGCAAATTTTGAAAAGTTTCGTTTACCGGGTCAATTTTTCTGATTTTGTTTCTCGCATTTAGAAACAAGAAATGGGCTATGTTCTGTTACCTACCAACAATCGTCTGAGTTGTCAATGTCTATCATGCTTTTATAGATTAAAGCCCGACAAGTTGAGTGCGACTGGCAAACGTCTTTGGTATGCCTGTTTCTGATGTGAGGGTGGGTCAGCGAATGTTGCAAAAATACCACGCCCTGTATAAAATTCATAGAGGAACTGTGGCCCCTTGCCTCCCTCATTACGCCCCTGGGTGGTTGCGATTAACAAACAGGTGCACCCGAACAACGTGCAACCGAACAGCTTTGAGGTTTGTTGGTTACTTTATCTGTAAAAAAACATCTTAAGAGTTTAAATCAGGGGCCTCCAAACTTCTTTGTCAGATGGTCACATAAGCTCGCAACAGTTCGAGGGCCGGGCATCTTGCATAATGAGATTGTTTCGGAATATGTTACATTCTACCAAATCAATAAACTTTTCGTAAATATATTATTTTTGCATTATTGACAAAATGTCTTCGTGGGCCGGATGAAATGGCTTCGCGGGCCGAATCTGGCCCGTGGACAGTAGTTTGGAGACCCATGGTTTAAATCAATGGCGATTTCTTTACACACCAAACAAAAAACAGGTCTGCACTGTAGGTCGCTTTCGTGGGAAACGGCTGCAGTTATAAGTACTACAGTGACTGCATATTAAGTGTGCTTTTATTGCAGGACGTGACGTCACAATTCCCGCAGAGATTGTCGTCCTGAATTCAATCGTGATGCCACACAAGGATCTCAGCCGAGGATTCAGAAATCAAATTCTGTTGTAACCGCTTGGGCCACGCAGCTGAAAATCAACCTCGCAAGGACATACTGGATGTGCGACGATTGTCATTAAAAACGCAAGAAGCATCTTTGCACTGTTGACAACCAAGATAGGCCGGAATTCGAAACTGTTTTCAAGCAGTGTTCGATTGCTATCAGACTCAATCGTCTGTGCTTTGCAAACCATGCCACCGACCGAGCATTTATAAACTTATTATTTCAAGTAAACTGATAGCATTGCTATTTGCAACGTTCCAATACTTTTAGTGTTATCCGAGCATGATTGCTGCAGGTGCAATCGTTTTGACTTTTGAGGATAATGGTTTATCAACACCAATATCACCGCTTGACTTGATTTTTATTTGCTACGTAATTGCTGTTTTGAAATCTCCTTCAAACAGTTGTAGTGGACAAGTTATTACGTTTCGGAGAACACTTCTTGATGAAATTGTTTGAAGCCGAAATACATTAGACCAGACTTGCAGAAAAGTATTGTCCAACGAGCTATTTTTAAACGCAAATGCAGTAAACCTCGGTTGATCGGGATCTTCGCCAAAACCGGATAAAACTGGTGGTACGAATGATTTTTTCCGTTTTTCTTCATAAAAATTTTCGGTTTATCCGAATTTTTTAATCCAGTCTTCGCCAATACCGGATAAAATCTGCTCTTTTCACATCTTGTAATCCGGATTTTTCTGCACTTCCACGCTGTTGTGTTCATAAACACAATGACTGGTCTCTAGGAAAGATTCGGCAGCTTTCAGACGCAGCACAAGCGTGCTCACGATCAACAACGTGCATATAAAATTATGATAACCAGAACCGTCGCCACAAAGTTTTCAATAGGGGGGCTTTGCGTTTGTACGGGGTGCTTGACATTATAAAATTAACCAAAATTCCACTTATTTATAGTGTTTCACGTTTCAATTTGGGGGGGCTAGGCCCACCAAAGACCCCACGTGGCGACGGCACTGATGATAACAACGGCCACGACTGCGTGCAACATTCAGCTAATCGTAGAGACGATTATTACGTCACACACGGGCATAGCATATTACGTTGAACATAACGCTCAAGGCATGCCGTCCCACCATGGTTTCAGTCTATTGATCAACATTGAGTGTGCGTGTGTAGAGCAGTGTTTTTCAACCTTTTTTGCATCACGGACCACTTTATGCAATAAAAAAATTTTGGGGAACACCAAACAAAATTTTATAATCACAATT
>JGI24159J19872_10010658_pt1 | contig 12063 bp, 8 predicted proteins | sample Ectturendosymbi4_FD_19872 | JGI IMG/M metagenome (IMG submission 19872) | reverse complement strand
ATATGGCACACGTGAATTTAATTACAGTTATTCAAAACACCTTCAAAAATATTTTGGATAGTAATTGGCTTTAAACATAATTTCCTGCAAATGTGACACTTGTATGTCTCACCACAAATTCGTGAATAATTTTTTGAGTTTGAAAAACACTTACTTTCGTGGTCGTTTCTCTCAAGATTCTTTATTGTAGTTGAAACAAACTCAGAAGTTGAAGAAACGGTATCGGGAGTCTTGCTTACGGTTGTTGCGCCTTAACAAGTAAATGTTGTATCCTGCGTGGAACCTCATTTTTGAGTATGTTGTAGCTTCTTGATTATAATCTATGCAATGCTGTTTGTCGTATTGATGGTGTGAACCAACTTTTCATTATAGAAATTATAATGAGAACCCCTGAAGGGTCAACGATTTGTCAGCCAGAATTGTACGTCACAAACCTATCAAATAAATTTTTCTNCTTATGAATTTGCCTGAAGCCTCCTCAAAGTGAAAATGAATAAATATTTTTTTCACAAAAAATGCCTACATCTCAAATGTTTATCTGCCTCCTGCATGTTTTACCGTTGAAATATTGTTGGCAGTGTCAAACAAAACCTCTCCGTTTTGTCTTGATTTATCTGATTGTTCTGGTCGTTGTATTAGTTGCACTGTACACCTTTTGCAGATTAAGGCCATAGCGACACTGTTTGCAATGCAAAATCAAACCATTTGTTTACAGTTGCATAAACTTGAAAGTATTAGGAGCTTTCGTTTTTTGTTTCAGCTGAAGGTCGCCCCACAACTGTAGCGATGAACAAATTTAGGAAAAACCATTCGTTGTATTCGTTGCTTCCTTTTCCCAAACTGCACACTTCAGCAAAAGCTTTGTACAATGTTCGTGTTCAATGTAGCCAAGTCTTGCGATAAAGGTATATGGCATACCTGATTTTGAATACAGTTATTTCAAATCCCTTTCACAAATCTTTTATTAAGTAATTGCTTTTAAACATCATTTACTCTAAATGTGATGCTTGTATGTTTTAAAACCAACTCCTTGAATTCTTTTTGGACTTTTGAAAAGCACTTACTTTCGTCGTCGCTTGACTTATGGTTCTTCATTGTAGTTGAAACAAACTCAGAAGTTGAAGAAACCGCGTTGGGAGCCTTCCTTTCATTTGGTGCGCCTTGCATGGTTTGTTGGAAAGTTGACGTTAGCCATGCTTCAGATTCATTGCTTATCGTTGTTTTTTCACCAACATATTTGCTTGAATCTTGTAGCGTCGCAGCTTGTCAAAATGCACGAATTTCAGAAACCTTTTTCACGTTTGGCCTACGAAAAGATATTATGATCTTTCAGAAACATTGAGTGACAAATTAACAAGTAAATGTTTCTTTTGTGGAAGCTTGCTTTTAAGTATGCTACTGATTCTGCAATATAATCTATGCAATGCTGTATATCCCATTGGTGGTTTGAACCAACTTATCATAAATAAAAGCTATTCAAAATCACTAGAGGGTGAACGACTTGCAAAAGAGAATTTTGTATCACAAACCTATTAAATGATATTTTCTCCCCTTAGTTTTGTTTGAAGTCACCTCAAAATAAAATCGAAGAAACAATTTATTCACACAAATGATCACACCGAAAAGGTGTTTCTGCGCCGTGTATGTTTTACCATTGAAATATTGTTGGCAGTGTCAAACAAACCTTCTCACTTATGTCTTGGTATATCTGATTTCTCTTGTTGTTGTTTTTGTTGTACTGTATAACTTTTGTATATAAAGCCTATGTCGACACTGTTTGCAGTGCAAAAACAAACCATTTGCTTACAGTTTCTTAAACTTCAATCAGGACATTTCCTTTATTGTTTTAGTTGAGGGTTGCCCCACAACTTCAGTGATAAAAAAATTTAAGCAAAACAATTAGTTGCATTAGTGAATACAATTTCCCAAGCAACAAACGACAGCAAAAGCATAGTAGTGTTGCTACGTCGCCGCTGGCGTTGCATTGAATGTGCGGTTTACCACGCACGCAATGTGCGCAAAGAACAACACCATATATATGTGGCGCGAAGAAGCAATAATAGAGTGATCCCGATACAGTGACCTTGGTGAGTGACCTCTAACAATGCTTGTGAACCTGCTGAATAGTTGATTGTTCTGTACATCCTGATGGCAACGACGAGAGTAATCCCGACTGGTAAACTCTATTATGGCTTGCTGCCACAGTGTGAAGCCTTGCGCACTTGCCAGTCAGGCTTTCCGATCGCAACAGCAGAATATGCATTGTGAATGTAGCCAAGTCTTGTGATAAAGATATGACATACCTGATTTTGAATTCATTTTATTCAAAACACCTTCAAGAATCTTTTAATGAGTACTTGGTTTTGAACATAATTTACTGCATAAGCGACCGCTGGAATGTCTCTCCTCAAATGTGTGATTTCTTTCTTGAGTTTTGAAAGACACTTACTTTTGTCGTCGCTTGTCTCATGCTTCTTTATTGTAGTTGAAACAAACTCAGGAGTTGAAGAAACCGTATCAGGAGTCTTGCTTTTGGCTGTTGCGCCTTGCATGGTTTGCTGGAAAGTTGACGTCAGCCATGCTTCAGATTCATTGCTGACCGTTGTTTCTTCCCCAACATGCTTGTTTGAATCTTGTGGCGTCGCAGCTTGTGAAAAAAAAAACGATTTTCGAAAAACTATTGCACGGTTGGAATACTTCAAGGCATTATGGTTTGTGAGAAACACTTCGTGAGAAATGAACAAGTAAATGTTGCTTCTTGTGTGGAACTTTGTTTTTGAGTATGCTGCAGCTTCTGCAATTTAATCTATGCAATGCTGTATGTCCTATTGACGGTATGAACCAACTAATCACAAATAAAAAGCTAAAAAGCTATTCAGTAACACTAGACTGTGAAAGACGTGTATACCAGAATTTTGCATTACAAACCTTTGAAAAAATTTTTTCTCCACTTGATTTTCTTTGAAGCCCCTCAAAGGAGAAAATGTATAAACAGTTTATTCACAAAAATACCTACATCGAAAAGGTTTACCTACCTCGTGCTTGTTTTACCGTTGAAATTTTGTTGGCAGTGTCAAACAAAACTTCTCAGTTATGTCTTGTTTTAACTCATTTCTCTGGTCGTTGTTTTGGTTGTAATGTAGGGGAAGGTGAGGCACACAAAGACTAGGGGCACAATCGTCTTTTTTGATTTATTCAAAAAGTTGAAAACGATGAACTTTAAAGTTTCCATGGTGATTTAGTCTAATACCAGACGTAGTTCTAAAAGTTGCAGAGCAAGTTTTGTGTTTGCTCCCCGAAAGTAATTTATAAAATCGAATTATGTAGATAAATCCTATGTCGACACTGTTTACAATGCAAAAACAAACCATTTGCTTACAGTTCCTTAAACTTGAAAGAATTAGTATTTTTCTTTTTTTGTTTCAGCTGAAGGTTTCCCCACAACTGTAGCGATTAACAAATTTTAACAAAACATTTGGTTGCATTAGTTAACATCATCACTCAAAGAGCACAATTCAGCAAAAGCTTTGGAGAATATGCAGATTCAATGTAGCCACGTCTTGTGATAAAGGTATATGGCATGCCTGATTTTGATTACAGTCATTTCAAAACACTTTCAAGAATCTTTTGGTGAGTAAACGCGTTTAAACACAATCTGCAGCAAATGCTACGATTGTATGTTTTCACCTCAAACGAGTGATATCTTTGTTGAAGAAGCCGGATCAGGAGTCTTGCTTTCTGTTGATGCGCCTTGCATGGTTTGTTGGAAAGTTGACGTCAGCCATGCTTCAGATACATTGCTAACCATTGTTTCTTCACCAACATGTTTGCTTGAATCTTGTGGCGTCGTAGCTTGTCAAAACAAACGATTTTCAGAAACTTTTTGCACGTTTTGCACACTAGAAAACATTATGGTCTTTTAGAAACATTTAGTGACAAATGAATAAGCAAATGTTGTTTTTTTGTGTGGAAATTCGTTTTTGAGTATGCTGCAACTTCCGCAATAGAATCTATGCAATGCTGTATGTCCTAATGGTGGTGTGAACCAACTATTAAGTAATGAAATCTATTCACCACTGCTAGACTGTGAACGACTCGCAACGCAGACTTTTGCATCACAAACCTATGAAAAAACATTTTTCCCTGTTTGATTTTTTTAAGCCTCTTCAAAATGAGGATGAAAAAATTTTAATTCATAAAAATGCAACGAAGATGGGCAAAATTGTGGCTGGCGTGAGTGACGTATAAATTTTGTTGCATCATCTTCCAGGTTTAGTTCACGCTGGTGGTGTATTTGCTTAACGGACTACCTTTTTTCTGTTGCAAAAATACCGACCGGTTACAAAATTGCAAACAACAACGCAGATGGGATTAATCCGGAGGCACATCCAGACTTGCCTCTTGCAACGAATCGCTGCATATTTTGAGATGCAAACGTAACATGCTGCACAATCATCTGTGGTTACATCGCAGGTGATCCGGCCGGCGNCGCCTTTTTTTATCAGATTAAAACATGAAACGCCTTTTTNTATCAGATTAAAACAAGAAATATCAGATTAAAACATGAAAGGCGTTCGCTGCAGAAGCTCGAAAATANAAAAAATCTAAAATACGAAAACGGATGAAAAATATGATAAATATCACGTAAAACATTGTATGATCTTCTGCGATGNATTTCCAGTGACGAAATCGTTACCAGCGCCGGTGACAAGTTTGATAATCAATACACCTTTTTGCAATCAATGACAGGTGGGGACAGTTCATCTCTAAAATATGAAATTGATAATGAAGAAATATTACCATACCCACAAATTTGAAAATTATCAAAAATTGAAAAATATAGGTTGGGGAAGGGAGACCAGGGAAAATCCCATGACTCGTTACCCGAATCCGGACACACCCAAAACCCATACAATCTTGCGTCCGACCCCTCCTATTACTACCCACTCGATTCGTATGTTGCTGCAGAGATACTTGATTGGAAGAAAATGAAAAATATTACATCTCGCAACGCCAGATGCTTGTGATCCAAAAAAACTAAAGAAACACAATCACCCTCACTACAAACAATGAAATAAAAAATGCAGTAATAAGGTAATTGGTTTTGCGTTGTTTTGAGAACAGTAGGTATCGAATAAAACCCTTTCGGTGCAATGAATCAAACACTCTGATGTTTACCAGGTGTATATTTCACCTACTGAGCAGTCTTTTTGAGCTTTGGGATATGCTCGAATCATATAACTACATTAAAACAAACCCACAAAGAACAAAGTGACAATGAAGAAAATCTAAGCCGACCAGCACTTAAAACATAGCATAGAAAAAGGCTCTCGCAGGAACGACGAGTTTGACAAAATACCACGCGGATAGCGAGGTTTATTTCATTTACATATTTATTTATTTAGCAACACGATCGCCACAGCCGTTCCTGCAATCGTGTCGTGACGCGACGAGCTTGTTTAAACAAATTTATCGAGGTAAAAACTAAAATGCGTTGAGTACATACGATTTGCAAGTGGTATAACCTGTTTACAAAATACATGGACGCAATCACGCAGTGGGTTTATGGAATGTTGCGATTGATGATGAAGTACAAACAGACCGAAGTAGCAAAGAAAAAAGTATCTTGAAACCCTCCGTTTAGCAGCAAAACAAGGATGAAGCCACACAACATTGATCTCTCACAAAGCCAAACTTTTGTTCAATGGTGCCATTTCTCGGAAATGACTACTGTTATGGTGCTATTGTTGATAATATGAATTGTCTCTCTGTGAATGAGCAACAATTCGGAAGTAGCCTGCACAAGAACATACTGGATTTTTACATGCAGGAATTTTCGTGCAAATGATGCTCTATTCTATTGAAAGAGATGCAAAGTTAGCTGCAAATTTCTTGTGAAGCTAGCTTTTCGACATTGGTGGCAATTCTATAACTTTACCGTTGATGCATGAAACAGAAGCACAAGTGCGATTTAGTTTCATTAGGCTGTGAAAAAAATACAAACAATCTGAGAACGAACGGGATTATTATGGAGTTCAAAAAAGTAATTTGCAATCTGCGCGTGTATTGGCAAAACGCTTGCGCAAAATCAAAAAGTAACCGCATACAGAACCTTCCAACCGCAAATCATTCTGGCACGCTCGCTACAACTCTTATATTATTTGCCGTTGATTTTTTGCCCTTCAGAAAAAATGGCTTTCTTTACCGCTGCCTTGGCAGGTGGTTTTCTACCACTGCTGGGTGAGCCGTATGATTAATTTGTTGTAATTACGTTTGTACTGTGTGGATGAATGCATTGTTGCGTTTCGTTTTCATTCAACCTACCGCGAGATTATTTGGATGTTATTTGTTAGCCAACCTTGTGTGCAATAGTTCTCTGTGTTTGAATGGACCATTCGCAAATGGAAGGAATATTTTACAAAATCCTCACGTAAGAGAGCAACAAATGATGTCAACTTACCATCGTGGTAGACTACACATCTGTACATCAAAGTGCTCGGACAAGAGCAAGCTAGATATACAACTTGCATACGCGGGACGCAAAGGCTACAGAAAATTCATCTAATATTTTCAGATTAAAGCCTTAGCAACAGCAGGATTTGCCACCACTTCTGCTGTGCTATATTTCTAAGACGTGACGTAATTAGCTTAATCCTTCTTCTTCCTACCAACAGGTCCGCGGAGTGCAGAGTTCAACGCAACTTCAAAACAAAACTGACACAATCATCAAATCTTTTCACTGAAACCGCGAACAATATTTTCTTTCAAATTTGTTTCGTTGTTGGTCACTTCCCTAACCACATGTTTAGTTTCTCCGTTATCCGGACGAAACGCCTAACAAGAAGAAAGCAAAAGTTTCCGTTACAGGAGCTACGTTACACAAAAGACTTAGAAAAGTATGTAATGTACGAATGGCCTTTTAAGGAAGCGAAGACGTTGGAAGAAATGTAAAAACGCTTTCTGCAGAATTTTTTTGACCAAAACGAACTGAGTGCCCCATATGTGCCAACCTGATTTCATAAAGACCACAATGTGATGTAACAAATTGATTTCTGTCCGTTGGTGGTATTAATGCGTTTGCGACCCGTTGCACGATCGAGAAGCTCGACGTTAGCAACGTTGTAGAAACATTTTGATATTTTATGGGCGATAGGATGATGTGAAAGGCCGCTTTGGTGTGTAAACATGGTCCGCTAACTTGAAGACAGTGACAGTGAATGACGAAGCTTTGGTAGCGTTGCTTCGTCTGCAGGGTATTTATTCGTTAAATTTGGTAAACCACTGTCCGTGGCTCGGCGGGAGGATATACATAATCAAACTGTGGCAATTCATTTTTAAACTAGGTGCAGCAGCTGCAAAATAGGTGCATCAGCTCCAGCAACGAGTTTTTTTTACATTGTTACGTGCGAAGGGGAAGAAACTGGAAATTTTGGCATTTATCCTTGTTGAGTGACGCACAGCAATTGAACCAAATAGGACCACATTTTAGGACTTATGAATTTATGTATATCAAAACCATTACACCCAGTTAACAAAGGGCGATGAAAAATGATTCTAGCATCTGGGTTGGCAACATGAACACGGCAATCCTTTCCTGTTTTCTTATCTAAAAAAATCCTTGTGTATAAAACTAATATAAACTTTACTTATATAATTCATCGACAGCATGGCCAAACATAAATAAATCGTTATTTTTGTGGTTTAGGTGCATCAGGATCAACGTTGTCTTACTGATTACAGCAGTGCTTCATAACCTTTTTCGGGTTCATTCACCCCTGCCATCGATTGCTGCGTTCCCATTCACCCCACTGCGAATGCATGTCCATGTGGCAATAATAACCTAACTACTGTATACACAATGTTATTGCTGAGTTTGCTGTTTGCACAAGATCCACATAAGCTAAGCAACTCATTTAATGACAGTTGAATCCCCATCGACTGCCCAGAAATGTGGAGCTACGAATACAACAAATGTATTCATCCGATGTATTCTAACGAACGACGACTCAGAACCTGAAAACCACAGGCTCAGTAGAACTAAACTCCAGACACAATAACAAAATCACAAAAAGCAATAAGAAACTATAAATATTTACAACGGCAAGCCGTTCACTAATTGCTGCACTGCTTCCGAATTTGGTGATCAAATTTTCAAACTGTAGATGAATTAATTCCTGCAATGCCACCCTCAGCAAAGAGTCAATGCATTTCAACGCATTTTGCGTTTCATTTGTCAGCTCGGCCATAGCCATCCGAACGATTTTTTCAAAGGGGGGCTACCCTGGGGAAATTCCATTTCACCACCTCAAAATTAACCAAAAAGAAACATTTTTCTACTAAAAAGATGAATAGAAAAATAACAAATTTCAAAATCCAAGAGGTCAAAGCTCCCCTGACAACGTCCATGAACTCGAAAAAATACGAAAATCCTTTCTCCGACATGTATGTGGTAGTCATGAGCAGCAGTTGTTGCAAGGCGTTTAATGCAATTTCCTGTAAACTACAGGGATTCAAACAGGCAAATATTCTCATAGTAGAGCAGCAGTTCCCAACCGGGGATTCCCGGACCACTCAGGGTCCGAAAGTTTGAGTTTGTATGTTCTTGGATGTGCACCTTTTACAATAGAAAAAAGAACTATGAAAACGGGAAAGTCCCATTACTCAAAAGAACATTATTCAGCCTAATTATTCTAGTTAACATTACTAATTTAACTTGCTAAACGTGCGCATTGCTATTTCTGCTTCACGCTGTGGTTATCACGCTGAAGATGCCGATGAAGCAATTGTAAGCGCATTGTTGACGTCAAATGTTTATGGCACAATTAAGGAGAGATTTTTGTTTGATGCTATTCGTATAACTCAAGGTTTCTGGTGCTCAACCATGCAAAATTACCACAAATTTAGTACAGGATCCATTTCTATTCCAATGCCCTTTACAACCAGACTTGGACAACCAAATAATTGTAGTTTTTGAATTTGATGAATTAGAGCGAAATGACGGTAATTCTAGTTTTAATCCAATTTAATGAAAGCTGCAGTGCTCTAATTTTAGTTCTAATCTAATTTCCGGTTTTGCCAAAAATGCTGATTTGTCTAACGGTTTTTTAAAGATTAAACTAGAACGCAAAATCTTGCTGTAGGAGATTTATGCTCCCCTTCCTTTAAAAATCTGGTTCTATAAGCTGCGAAGCTAATGAAGTTGATTGTCCTTGACAATTTATTTTATAACTTTACATTTATTTTCATAGAAACGAAATATTTTTTACTTATTTCATAGAACCTCTGTAAGTATTGCCTGAGATATAAACGCGTATCAGATGTTGGAATCAATGCCTAAGTGGCAAAAAACAAATATCACAATTAGACTACTCATGTACTTTGACTGGAAAGACTAATCTAATCAATGTTCATGTTTCTGGTTATCAACCGAGATGGAAAGTGAAACTTTCAAACGTACTGTTGCGATTCTGCCAGATAATGTTCGCACAGGACTACAAGACGCTTATGCAGAGCATAGCAGAGATTCCATCACTCGAGAGTCATGAATAAGACATGGCATATCTCTGTAAAATCCCTTTATGTCATAAAGGTAGTTACTTGCATCAAGTTCACGCTCAAGTTTATTATCGTTTCATATGACTCAGCTATTAAACAGAAACAATACTGAGAGCAATTGCACAAAAAGGAAACCAATTGTCAGTGGAAATCAGAACAAATTAACCCCAATGGCAAAATACCTGATTAATGTAAACAGGAGTGTCACTGTGTGACATAGGAGATGGTGAAGGAGCGTGGCGGTCATAGTACGGTTTTGAAGTAAAAAATTGCTGACTGCTTTGGTAAAAAATTGCTGACTGCTTTAAGACATGATGTTAGAACATTTGGAGTTTGCCAATGCACTCATGATTGTTGATATGTATTAGGTAAAGAAACAAAAACCAGAGGATGCAAAAACTTAGCAACAACAAATTCATTCACTCTTCATTCACCCCTGTTTTTCCATTCACTCTTGCAAAAATAATATTCATCCTAGGGTGAATCATTCACCCGTTTACGAAGCACTGGATTACAGCATCTCGTTTTTTGAATAGCGTACAGTTGCAGCTACAATACATAGGTTTTATCTCTATTCTAATTGCTTACAGACAAGCTATAAAAGCTTCGACGAAGGTCCAAGAATTTGGATAGGACCGTATCGGTCTTCGTAACCCATGGAAAAAACGCCCCCTCCCAGGGGCTCCAGCTATACTCAACGCACATTCCGTTGGTTTTGCAGTTCATTCGTCTGGGGCGTACCGAGGTTAGATGGCACAGGTGGAGCGAAACAAGTTTCGCGCTCACTGGAACCAAAATGCACTGCAGTAAATAAAGTATTTGCGACATTGTTGGGATTTTTCATCGCCACCAGTGTTTCGGCGTCTGGGGCAATTTATCCCATCTTGCTGGGTCTCGGTACGTTCCAGTTACGCATTCAAAACCATTCCTAACCTATGGTTGCGTCAACAACAGTAACAAATGCGCAACATTATTTTGAGTAATACAAGCACTTGCTTTATTTAACGTTTCAGCTTATTTGTAAGAAATGATCAAGAATTTTTTTTTTCTTATTTATAAGCACTTACTTTCATCGCCATTTGACTCATCGTTCATTAATGTTGTTGAAAAAGATTCAGAAGTTAAGGAAACCGCATCGGGAAGCTTGTTTTCGGTTGTTGCGCCTTGCATGGTTTGTTGGAAAGTTGACGTCAGCCATGCTTCAGATTCATTGCTAACCGTTGTGTCTTCACCATCATGTTCATTTGGACTTTTTGATCTGTCAATTGCTGAAAGAAACTTTGATAGGATAAAAGTACAAGAATATTACTTTTCTCAACGCCTGATGTTTAAAATCAAAAAATAATTTGTCAAGATTCCTTTACGGATTGCATCACACTGACTGCAAACAATAAAAAAATGCAGTATCAAGCTAATTGTTTTTGCGATGTTTTGAGAACAGCAAGTATCAAAGCAAATCCTGTCACTACAATGAATCAAACATTCTGATGTTTACGAGTTGTATATTTTACCCACTTAGCAGTATTTTTGAGCTTTGGAAAGCACACGAATCATGAAACTACATTAAACAAACCCACAAAGAACAAATTAAACAAACCCACAAAGAACAAGTAAGACTGCGCAAACAATACAAAATTTGACAACACTGGGCAAACGCAAGGGAAACTACGTTACGCAAGCGAAGCAAGAAATATTGTGTCTNTCTAGTTGCTGTACAGCATGTTCAGAAATTCAAATCTCATTGCAGACAGACGTCGTGGNGCTCTGCATGTTCCAGGACAACTGCGAACTGGACAACTGCCACCTGCGACAATTTCCAGCACGACAACTACCAACTAAGTTTGTAAAGTAGACCCTATTGTTTTTATTGTGCCTAAGTTGCAGCCCACCAGATTGTGATCGTTCAACAGTTCTGTGCTCTTTCGCCGCAAACGTCCTGCACTGATTGGGACAAGTCAGCTGACATTATGCAAAAATCAATGCGTGTCCGTTGACCCACCTCAGCAAAGTTCTCCAGCTAGAGTTACAAGTAAGCCCATCCCAGCCTGGGCACAATTTGCTGCCAAAAGACTCAAATATAAAGTCTCCAGCCACCGTCCAGCTCAACAACGTTAAAACCAAAACGCTTAGTCAAATAGATGCCAACAACGTACAAAGAATAAAATTTTGATTTCACTACCTGTTTGTGTTCTTTTCTTTTGAATGAAGAGATTTTTCTAGTTGACAATTACTCGCTTCAGGCAAGATTGCCTTCCACACATATCTCTAAACAAACAGTATAAGTTCTTTCCTCATTCGCCTCCTCAGATGGGGTATTGGGCGCTTGTTGGGGCCTCTACTTGTAGAGAGCTGATAATGAACATTGAAATGGGCCCCTCTGCACAAAGAAAGCGTGCTTTGGTCATTCACCGGACTACCAGTGAGCGATGGTTTCGAGTGGTTTTGCGCATTAACTTCGCAAACTATACCTTTGGGAAAACGTTTCCCACTATTTTACTCAGCAATTTT
>JGI24159J19872_10010656_pt1 | contig 12064 bp, 9 predicted proteins | sample Ectturendosymbi4_FD_19872 | JGI IMG/M metagenome (IMG submission 19872) | reverse complement strand
AATGTGTGGTTGTAATTTGAAATAAATAGCTTTTTAATCAAAGTCACAATTGAAATTTTCATGGGTACACATCTTTTTGGGTCACCCTGTACATCAGTATGCTCGAACGACTTTAACTTGCTCTTGCACTGGATATAGTTGAACATTAGTCTTTATTTTTTTGTAGGTTGATTTGTCGGACATAGCTGAGAAATACTTTCCTGATGACTTCATCAAAGGTAAACATTCGGAGGTGAGTTCTGAGCATTTATCTTTGCATGCTTTTCACAGGACCCGTGACTAGTCCCTTATTGGTTACTTATGTGACAGTTGAATGGGCCATGCATGCTGCAAATTGTGAAGATTCGCAATATATCAGCTCCAAAAGCCAATGAGGGTTCAGGACATGCACCCAGAATGCTTCAAGTTCATTTGAGTGATGGACACCAGATTTGCAGCGGAATCGAATATGAAAAGTTGCAAGGCTTCAGGTACTTCGCTGAGTGTCGGCTAGTGCGCAGTGTTTATGTTTAAACTGGCGCATTTAAAATGATTTATTACTGTGTGCAGTATGGATACCGCACCTGGTTCCAAGGTTCGTTTGAATGGGCGTGTGGAGGTTCGAAATGGAATGCTGTTGCTTACACCAAAAAATACATGCTTACGCGGTGGCCGAGTGGAAAACATCTACAACAAATGGTTTGCTGCCAAAGTAAGCCACGTTCTATAACAATATTCATAGATTGGGGAAAATATGCTGAATAGGAAAGAGTCCAACGATAAAGTGCAAAAATGCATTGGCGTGAGTGCTGAGACGCATGCGTCGTGTGCTGCTTGCAACTTTGCTGCAAAAGGTCGTAGATTTGGACTTTACTTTTAATTCTGTCGGATTTTGCTATGATTTTGTTGTCGCACTTATCGTGGGCAACTTTTTTATGAAATTTTAAGGTATTCGTTTTTTGATTCTTTTAATAAACTGTTAAGTTGAATCCGTGCTGATGTACAAGAGGTTTAGAGAACTTCTGGTAAAATATTTGAATGTAGACCGATACCTACCCAAAATTATCTTAAGACCTAGTTTATTTTACTCTGACCGGAGTCGGGTTTAGGTTAATGTTTGCAAGACGACGAGCCTATCTTTGAAACGCGCCAAGAGTAACATGGCCAATCAACTTTTAATACTACCCGAACTGTTAAGTTCTTGTTTATTTTTATTATTATCAATATTTTTATGTTTATTTCGCTGTAATTGAGGTCGATCCCTGGACCGTAAGTGCAGTTTTTTAAAGAACTGTTCATTGTTTTGACATACAGTACATTTTTCTCCGGAGAACGTTCCGCATGAAAACTGTGCAAAAAGTACACTGAAAGCTCTGTTCTTTTGTGATCAGAACCTTTCCTGTAGTTAGGTCGATCTCGAGACTGCCATTGGTCTGGTAACTCATCGCTGCTGAATAAAGCAGATGATTTTTTATGCTTTATTTCAGTTAGTGTTTTGTTTTTGCTGCAGACCTGCCGGCCTGCGCATCATTAGGTTAGCATTTCATTTTTGAAGTTGGTCCCGGGTTTCTCACGAATGCGTTGTACATTGCTTTGCTTCATGGTGGTGACACGCCTGAAAGCTGTCAAAGCTCTGTTGTTAAGTTTTAATTTTTTCCTAGGTGCCGCAGATCAATACAACACAACCAGAGTGCGCAGAAACTTTGAGCGAATCGGCTAATAGAGCATTGCCGTTTCGTCTCGAGTATTTCTCAGGCTAAGACCACGTAGCTAAGCGGGTTTGCCTATTCATCAGGCTATAGAAACAGACATAGCGTTGAACTGCCCAGAAAGCTGCACTGGTAACCTCGCAGTGGAGACGCATTAAATTGAGCATTGTTTCTGCAGTTCAGGACAACACGGACCGCATGCAATCCTGCATATTTTAGTACTGTTCATTGTTGTCAGCCACTAACGTTTTTGTTTGTGAGTGTCTCAGGGCACTGGTGTAGCAGGCGGGGGTGCAGGGGTGCAACCCCACCCACAAAAGTTTTGATTTGGTGAAAATCCGGGCAGAATCCCATGAAATCCAGGCAAAATCCTCAAATCCGGGAAAAATCTCTGAGAACCTTCTAAAATTCGTTGAAAATCAGAGCAAAAATGGCGCCCAACGTGCTTTGATTTGAAAACAGTGGCACCCGAATTGACATGAACAGGTTTTTTTGGAGGTCACGTGGCCCTCGAATTAGCATGAAGAGCTGCTTTTTTTGGAGGTCAAGTATTTTTCGGGCAAGTTTGGGAGAATCCGGGCAAAATTCCTTCGCACCCCCAAAAATTTGCCTGCTCCGACACCTATGTCTCAGGGGTCCTTGTATATTGCTTTGTCATAATGGTATCAAGATCGTCCCACCTCAAAGTACAATCGAAAGCTTTGGCTTGGCCGCATCACGTAAATACACATAAGAATCAAACCGGCTGTTACATGACGGATAGCAGGTGATTCAAGGTATTGTTATTTTTGCACATTTGCATGTAAGCGTGGACGCGTTCATGTTAATAAAGACCAGTGTCTTGGTGTTTTTCTCTCGATATGCGTGCGAAGAATGCTTTTTAGTCTGGGTAGCACATTGTTGTGGGGAATTCTGATCGTAAATGTCACGACGTAATTGTTGAGCATAAGTTGGTGGGGGTTTGGAAAAAGAAATTAACTCGACTTGAAAAGACTGTGGCGGTTGTCCCTGACATTTTTTCTGCCAAACTGCTCCAGATGAATTTCTGTTCTTGCGTAAAATAAATTTCGTTTGTCACCGGTATCATCTTTAAAGCTTCAACATCACCTGCAGGACTGATAGTGGAACTGGATTATTGTCGAACCACTGCGGTACTACTGGCTTTTTGAAACCTTAGTGTGTCAGCCACAAAAAAATTCCATCTGGACGTGACACGCGAAATAGATCTATTGTAATGTGTCTGGATACAAAGGGCGCAGCGGCGCGTGTGAAAAATGTTTCTCATCACAGCAATGTGCGACATTTCCGGCCATGTATTTAATCATAATCATGAGCTCTTTGCATACTAGCACTTACACGTGCATTTTCTATGATTTTGAAGAAGTGTCAACAATTTCCGGAAGAGGTTAACATTAGTCTTCAACGTAAACACCTAACTGACTACATAAGATTGACCATTTCACGATACGAACGATCTGCTCGTTTGCGTTGTCGTGTCAGAAAGCACCTGTTTATGCTGCGATTACTAAGCAATGTTCTTTGGCTATCCGCCGCACATTCGTTTCACACTACTTGCCTTTTACGTCAGCACCTTGCGTCTAAATCTTTCCGACTTTGGTTTTTCTCGATGAACATATTTTGGAGCTGGTATTTTTTTTCAGCAGGTATAAAACATTGTTTGAAAGTTGTTACTATGTACACTAAGTGACATAAAGCTCGAATTCGAAGAATAAGAAATGTCGTTAAAACATAGTTTTTGTATATCACAATGGCTGCTTACCTATTCGTACATGGTCTTATCTCGAGATGTTTAGGCTAACAACTTACGCAGCGCACACTCCACCCGCAGGTTGTACTTGGCGATAGATGTCAGGACCACATCTTATCCGCAGGCTTTCTCAAGCACATAACGTCGCCGATTATGACATAGGCACTGCCGATATTTCATCCATTTGGTGTTCAATTGACCCAAAATAAAATTTGCAATCAGCTCAGTTGTTGGCGAAAACCAAAGATGTAATCGTTAGACTGAGTTTTTTAAGTGAGATGTCAGAGTGTTACTTGCAACAGGGCGGCAACATAGATCTAAGTAAAGCCGATTTGGAAGATTTTTAAATATAGGTAGAGCATCGAAAGGTTTTAAGTTCAAACGGTCAAATGTACCTGCGTTTGCCATGTTTGTCAGAAACCCAAGCCGATGATTGCAAATGTTGATGAAACAGCAGCAAATTTTGGAAACAAAAAATAAATACTTTCATCCATTGTGCTTTTCTGCTTATTGGTTAACACGACATAGTGTTCGACCCCGATAATTATAATTTTATGTTGCAGGAAGCAAGCGGTTTCTCAAGAGTCGCAACTGATGTTGACGAAGCCCCACCACCTTTTGTCGAGTTTGGAAAGGTACGTTTTGCATGCACCATGGCTGACAAAGATCAACGTGCATCTGGCTAAACGCTGCATCACCTGACCAGACGCTTGTGTCAAGCGATAGCAGTTTCGTTGTTGCACTGAAACTCAGGTCAAGGTTGTGGTCGTTGCATCTGCGCTGGACAGGCCGGGAACCAGGGGGTGTAACCGGGGCGATTACTCCCCCCGAAATTTTCAGAACATGTGTAGTTGATAGGTACAACATCAAGTTACAATCGATTTGCCCCCCCTGAAAATAGTACATTCAACAAGTTACAATCATTTCCCTCCGAAAATCAGCTGGCTGCGGCCGTGGTGGTCGATAATGGTTTTTCCGTCGATTTTGTGCAGAAAATTACCTACCGACACAGTACCGGCCAACATGCATCGCTGGCAAAGCCGGATAAAGGGATCGAGGATTCAAACGAATTTCAAGAGCAGCGCCAAGCAGCGATCGCCGAGGTGCAGAAGAGTAAATCAGATTCCTCCGGGAAAGTTTTCTCATCAACAGTCAAACCAGGTTCGTGCTTTGTATTTCGCTCAGACGTTTAAGTAGTTCTGCAAAGCAGTAAACTGGTTTGTCTAAGAGGGTTATCGGTCATCATTGAAACCTCTCCTTGTTAATCAGGATTGTCAGTTTGGACTTATCTTTCGAAGGTTCCATGACTGTAGAAATTTCATAGCGTCTTTACAAACGACGAGCATGAAAACGCATGATTTCAGTGTGGGGTGTAGGCTCGTGACCTACTGTCGATACGTTTTTTTGCAGATGCTAACTTTGGTCACGACAAAAAGTATACGAACAAGCAAGATTTACATAAGGTACAAGGTCTGTCGTCAAAGTCGTCTGGCAAGGTGTGTATTCTACAGTGTCCTGTAAACTAATTTGATCATTTTCACGCAATAATGCTGACCGTTCGTGCAGAAATACGAATCTGCTGAGGCTTCGTGCGAAAATCTGATCCAGATGGGTTTCTCGCGTCAGGACTCGCTGCGCGCCTTGAAAAGCAGCAGCAACGACTTTGACCTTGCGCTCGACTGCTTGCTATCCGCCGGCAATCAGCAGCAACAACGTCGGACCGATCGCTTCGCCCCGCAGGGTCGTGGCGATCAGAGAGGAGGGCGAGGAGGCCGCGGTCGCGCTGGTGGTAAGAAGTCGGCGATATGTGATTTTTTAGTTTCATTATCAAAGTCACTCCAAGCCGTACAACCGCGCAATGCCCAATACCGTTCTTGCTCATCACAGCCATATGCGATTTTTGTGTTTAACTTTTGAAGTTGTGTAAAGGTCTTGCGGCAAGTCGTCACAAATCTGTATATGTGTCGAAGCTTCAAGGGGGGAAAGGGAGCTTTTGGTTGGTGCTGGTACGAAGTTTCAGGCGAAAGCAAAAGAAGACGGCTTCGATAAATTGCTACACCCTTCTATTAGGCTCCACCGAAAATTTTAAAACCGTGCGTTTCTTAATTTTGCTTTATTAACTTATAATGCCCTACTGTGCTTGTTCCTTCTTCCTGACTTCACCAAATCTCTTGTTCGCTGCCGCTCTGCGCTGAATCACTGCAGGCGGTCGCGGCAGGAAGCGCGCGACCCGCGACGGCGACGAGGCTGACGATCAGCGACCAAGCGCGTCGGCCACCCTCTTCGACTTCCTCGAAACGAAGATCTCAGCTCCTCCTCCGCCTGCGCAAGGTAGGAAGGTTTAGGTTGATGCGCTTGACAAGTTCGTTTCGTTGAACACTGCTGTCAAGGTGTCTCAGTAAAGACCGTGCGACCCCGAGCGGCAGGCTCTTACACATGAGCCTTTAGCTCTGGACGATCTGCTACGCGACACACGAAGACTTTCACAAAGAGCAGCACGAAGTTACTCTCGTGCAGAGTAGAAGGTGAAAACAAAGCAGAACAAAAAAGCTTTCACGTTCTCGCGGTTTGAACTCACGTTTTGAACCCTTAACATCGGTCTGCACACCTGTGGACATCGGTAAGGTTTGTGGACTGCACAGCCGTATTGCGAGAGAGGTGCAGAGCGGCAGCCGTGAACCGGCGCGACGTATAAAGTGCTGTTCCCGCGTGCAACAGAAACAAACGTACTTTGACTGTCAGTGCAGCTGGAGGCGCTAAAATAATATTTGACACCTGCGCTGCAAACGTTCGTGACGTCAGTTGGTTGGAGCAGGTACCAAAGGCTAAATTTTGAACAGTGCAACCCGGTTTTTGAAACGCTTTGCTTGTTATTCAGACTCGAACATTGTTTCCAGCATATTCTGTGTATTTTGTTTCTTTGCGGACTGCTGAGTCTATGCTGGATACATTGTAAGATTCAGAATAACAAGTTTGTTTTTCAACGTTTAAGTGTACCGACATATACTAACCGTCTCAAAGGTTCTGAAAGCAGATTTATACGTATGCGTTACCAGCGCGGTTCCGGTCTGTTAACGCTCAAGCCACCGGAACTTTGGCTGCACGGGAAGGTGATAAGGATGAGTTTGCTCCTTTCTTAGCTGCCGTGCACTTCCGATTGTAATCATCTGCTCGCTTTGTCCGCGTCATTACGTAGGCTTGGTTTTGGATCACGACGTCTTGAATGAAATTTTGTAAACAGATAATTTCGTTCTTATCACAAAACGAGTGTTTGATCCACTTTCAATATTGGAATACAGCCTGTGTCATATTAGCGCACGAGCATTCGTTTATATTATTATCAAAGGGTTAAAAAATCTTCCCATGTTTCGCTAACTTTATTAAAGCTCACTTTTAATTTTTGTTTACATTCATCGACCTTTCACCAAAATCAGAAAAATTGGGCAAAAAGCTGGTGAAGCCTTGTAAAGTTTTCAAACACTTAGGAACGAAATATCTTTGACCTCACTAAGAACAAGCTCCCGTTGCAGCTATTGTTGAACTCCCGGGTCACGAACGCAACAGTTTTGATCCTAGTGAGTTGTGGCCGGGGTTTCTTTTCCAAGGCGTCACTCCATCAGCGTTCGAAAAAATATCAAGTTAGTGCCTTGGACTATGCTTCATTGTTGTCTAATCCACAAATCTGTAGGGTTAGCACTGTAGGAAACATGGTTATTTTAACAAGATTTCCAGTCGTTGGAAGCGCGTTGACCTGGGGGCAGAATTTTGTTCCGTCTCACGGCGGCATTTGATCGCTCAGCTTTTCGTAAACTCAGGGAAACCTTCGTCCTCGAATGCATGGAACAAACCCCGTCCTCCAGCGACCGACAGTATCGTTCGGGAAGGCAAGCGAACAGAGAACGTCAGCGATGATGAAAGATTGCAAGACGAGTACATCATGGAGTACGTGCGTGAGTTGAGTCTGGTTGAAACTCGCGGAGGAGGAAGTGACGTGGAGAAATCCTATTCAGCGGGTGAGTCAGGGTCCCGAATTGGCCGTTTTGGTGTGTANCAAATGTCAGAAGCAATGCACGAGTATATTTAAGGTACCGTCGCTGTTGGTTCACGGACATTGAATGTCCGTTTTTGGCCATCTTCTAGTTCAGTGGTGCTCAAATGGGGCTACCCCTTGGTACGCAAAGGTGCCCCAACACGAATTTTTTAAGTGTCTTCACAATTAAATTTTAACGTAAAAGTACTATTATAGGTCCTGTACATTTCTGGTTATTGTTCTCATCGTTACGGTCAAGGGGTACTTGATAGACAAATATAGACCGAAGGGTACATCACTAAACTGGTTGAGGACCAATTACCGGGTTCTGTGTAAAGTTTACGACCGGTGGATTGTTGGAATCCGCGGTTTAGTAAAAATAGATTGGGTCATACAGTTCACTGGTACGCAGTGCATTTCAAAGTTTTTGTCGATAAACCTCATCAAAAGCGTTGTCTAGAAGTGGTGCGATCAGTATTCAGATTAACTATTGAGAGCGCGAGAAACGGATACACGGCGCTTGGATTAAAATAGCTCAATTTTTATATGGCACTATTAAAAAAGACAGCTTGCAGTGTATGTTTGGGAAGTTGTGAAAGTTTATTGCAGTTGTTTTAATGTTTACCTACTCGTGCAGTCATACGATTTCGCTCAAAAATTATTTGCCAAGTACCACGTAAGAATGCTTTTTTAAAATAATTTAGAACAAGATACAGAATTCGGAACAACCCTACTTATCGTACTGTTATGGTCACAGGTGCCTTAATTTGCCCCAGGTAGAAGTATTTACAAACAAATATTACCATTGCCAATGCCAGCTGAGGGCTAGGAAACTCTTTGTGATTAATTAAAGGACTTTTGCGCTGTTTTGTGATAAAGCCGAATTCGTTTAATCGAGCGATTTAGAAGTTTGTCTGTCTTGGTATTGGCAGAGAACAGCGACAATGAAAGAAAAGCGGACGAAGACCGAAGACCCCGCCGGGAACAAACAGGGAGCAGGGGTGGCGGGCGCGGCCACGGGAGGAGTGAGGGTCGCGGCAGGTGATATTTTTGCGCTCGAGTTTTGTGTAGAGATGGGTTCTCGCCGATGTGATAAACGTTCACACAATGTATTGGCTGTGATCGTAAGCGTCGTGCAACGTTTTTTATCTATCGCCGGGTGCTTGCGCTTATTTCCATGCAACATTACTCCACAGCAGGGGTCTCCGCCGTTTCATGCGGTCCGCGAGGCCATTTGGTCAATCATGAAAAATTATGTTTAATTTACGAAAAGTTTGTTGACTTGTTGGAATATAACACATCCGAAAACAATCACATTACGTAGGTGTCCGGCCTTTGAACTGTTACGTAATAGCTTGCGTGGCCCTCTGCCAACAAGTCTAGAGACCTCTTTCTCTGCAATGATGAACACATTACTCTACAAGGCGGATGAATCTGGACATCATGCCGATCTTGTTTCACCATTACACGCTTCTTCCGATTGACGTATTATTGTTTTTTGTGCGAACCTTCTGCGCGCCGTGATTGGTTGTAACAACTGAAAACTAAAGTGTATCATTCAGCCACGGGTCGTCCCAGTAACTGCGGCTTCTGTTCCCACAATTCTCAGCATCGTTCTTGGCTCGCTGTCGACAGATACAGAGGCAAGTTTCGACCGCACAGGAATGACAACTTCGGCGCCGACGACCGTCCCGCTCGCTACGACTCCAGGCGCGAGGAACAGGTCAACGGTTACCCGAACCGGGATCGATCCGGAACCGAACCCGGTCGCGCCGGTTCGCACGCGAATCGCGGAGAGGACAGACGTCGAGGCAAATCGTACCAGGGTTCACGCAACGGCAGAAACGAACGCAGATTTAACCACGGGTCGCGCGACGAACCGGACTTCCGCGGCGAATACCAAACTCGCGAAGGCGAAGGCGGCGGACACGCTGATTGGTCATTCGGTTTGGGGAATCACTGCGGGAAGTATCAGCCTGAACGTCGCAGTGAGCTCCCTCCTCGTTTTCAGAAGCAGGTGGGAAATTGGCACCGGGCCAGTTTGTTAATGGTTGCTATGCTGGACCGCGGCTGCGAAACTGATTTTGAAAAAAAAACAAGACTTAGCAGCGCTGTTTACGTTTATGCTGATTTATGTTTGTTTGACGCTTGGAACGTTGTTGCATGTGGCGTACGCGGTTTTTAGCAATCATGCCTTGCACAACGAAGATGCTATCAAGCGTGTAGCGCGGAAAGTGTTGGTACAAAGATCAGCTGTTTCATAACCTTTGGTTTTCTAAGCTTAATTCCGACCCTTTACTCTGCATATCTGATCGCAAAGCGACCTTAACGGTTAAAATCCTTGTGTTTAATAACAGTCTGATTGAACTGAAAAGGCGTTTTTTTGCAACTACTGGGAAAGCAAACCGTATCATTGACTAATGTCTTTCATCCAATTTGTGCATGACGACCGAATGTGTGCCGTATCAACATTTTAGGTTTGTACTGAGATGATCAAGCGCTTCGAATCGGTGAGCTCGTCGAATATGCACTCGTTTGTTCCTTGCCAATTGCACTCAGTCAAATGTGTGCATCTTGCCGACTGCAAAGCTGCAGATGTGAACTCCAAATCTCTTCATGCGCCATTTTGTTCCGCAGAGAGAGCAGCGACGTGACAACAGGACGAGAGTCATTCCCGACCAACCGATCTACCAACCGCCCCGCAGCACCGACCCCCCGCTTTCTCGCTTCGACGATGCCGCTCGCAGCGTCGAGCCGCGAACCGCGCCCGCCCCGCCTCACGAACTGAAAAAGAGCCTGACTCTGGGAGACACCAACAGGCGGTTGAAAGAGGCGAGCCAGGCCGATGCGAGCGGCAGCCGGCGCGCTCAGCAGCTGCCTGCAGCGCACTTCGATCAAACATCCCAGCACCGTCGACCTCCCGATCGCAGCTATGCCGCCCCGACGCACGAGTACAGAATGTGGCGGAAGGGCGATCGTTGCAAGGCTAGGTATTGGGAGGATAATCAGGTGAGCGTCGCTTCTGGTTTCAGTGACTGGCTGGTGTTCGTTTCGCTCGTGTGTCAACGCAACGTCTTTGGTCCGCGCAGTTTTACGAAGCCACAGTGATGGACGTCCATCCCGAGCAAATAACCGCTGTCGTGTTTTACGTCCAATACGGAAACGTCGAGGAAGTGAAAACAGAAGATATGCTGCCGATGGATGACGTACGTATTGACAACGCTGCAAAAGCAATGACGTTATTCGAAACACCATTTTTAAATAAACGTCTGATGCTTCGGGAGAATATGGCGTCCAAAACGTGTCGGTATCTTGGGCATTCTGAAATACAACTTACATATTTAGAGCGTATTTCTTAAAGTGAATAAACTGAAAGGCAATTCGTGCTACGACACTTTTCAAAGACACGCACCAAGCCGCGTAACGCTGGCTAGGAAAAGCGTCCTGCGTATTTTTCACAAGCAAATGGCGCATTGTACTGAAACAGTGCGCTTTTTCAATAATTAACAAAAAAGACAGAATTTTTCGCCTCAACCGTCAGAGGAGCCTCGCAAATTTTGCTTTTATAATCTTGCCTCGAACATTCCAGGGGCTTAATCGTAAAACTTCAAGACACCCCTGAATTTTAACGGTCGCCTTCTCAGGTGTTGTGTAAAGGCGTCAATTTCTGGCCTTTTCCTGGCTACGCACCGATGACACCACCGATTTTCGAGGTCACCCTTGCAATGCGACCGACGCCGTTCATTCACGCAACTCCAGATACAAATGTAAATGGTACGATATGCGCATAACGCCGTGTTTGCGTAAGAAATGTATGCGCGAAAGTTTGTCTTTCTGTCTTTTTTTTTAACTTGAAAGAAAATGGTGATCGATTTATCATTCTGACAGCATACCGCTGGACGTAGCACCAACCTTATGCTCGCCCATCAGTTGGTAATGGCACGATTGCCCAAATGCTAATTTGTCAAAGCATGCACCGTCAAGACTTAATTTTTCAGAAATTGTTCCTAAAAGAAAACCATGCTAATCTGCAGTGACTTCCTAATACGTGCCTAAATCCCGAGACCCATTGTCACAGGTGAATTTTTATGCTACATTCAAGAATGCCAAAATTTAACTGATACCGCAATGATAAGAGCGCATGGTATCCTGTCCATCCCAAGCTTTAAAACAGCCTGCCATTGGTAAACTGCACTGCAGGTATTGTTGTCGGCGTTTGTCGCGAGTCGCTTGCGACCAAGAACCCAGTCGTTATTTGTAACAGTGCTCGTTTCTGTTTACCGGCCGTTGGGCTAGATCACGGATGCGGCCCTCGATAAAAAATTACTTATTTAGAATATAAGTCATGGACGCCCTGCACTTGTAACCAAAATATGAATCATGGTGGCCGTGCATTAATAAAAACTCTTGGTCTGCTGTACGAGGATGTTTAATAGAGACGGCCAAACAGACGTGTAGAAGCAGACTGTAGGCTCACTTACCCTCTTTACACGGCACTGTTATCGTGTTCGCGTTGGATTGGGAATCCCATAAATCACTCAAGCACGACCGTGAGTGTCTCACCGAGCTGCTTGAGCG
>JGI24159J19872_10010649_pt1 | contig 12068 bp, 7 predicted proteins | sample Ectturendosymbi4_FD_19872 | JGI IMG/M metagenome (IMG submission 19872) | reverse complement strand
GCAGACCCGTAACCAGCTTTGGACAACAGGGGGGGCGAATAATTTTTTGAGGGAGGCCCAAATTTTACAACGATAGCATGCACGAAAACAGTGGTTATGCATACAATATGTCCATGACATTTTTCAGTTGGGGAAAAAGTTTTTCCAGGGGAGAGAAGCCCTCCCCTTAGCTACGGCCATGGTCACCAGATGACTAGGTATGCAGTCATCACATTGTTGGCTAGATTGGTATACGGGCATGTATTCAGAAAGACTTCTGGTTCGTTTTCTTTTGGATATCTTGAAATTTTCTCAGTTGGCTTAGATAATTCTGTATGAGATTTTGATTGATGTTGGGAAAGGATATTAGACAAACGATGTTTGGACAATCGAAAGGGTACCCAACAGCATGCAGGGGCTGACAAGCGGAGATTGAAAGGGGATACAGCATCCACTCATCAACAGTAAAAATAAATTGTAACCGTTTTGTTAAGAAGCCTACGCTAATTTTGGCCAAATATTTTTGGCTACTGTAAAAGGATATCAATGGAGATTTGGCTTGGGGTGGGGCTGCATGCATGATTCCCAGTAGCTGAAGATTTGTAGCATTTTCAAACAGCGGAAATGTGCAAGAAACATATTTAGCTACTATACCTTACGATACATATATCGTACCTTGCAATTTATCGTCTTTTTAACGTTAAGCAACTTAAACAAGACATCAATTCGCGCTGTAACCCACAATTCTTATAAAATGCATGAAAATCGATGTGTTCTACTTAAAAGTGATATGCACGTGCGACCAATGCGATTCACCGTTTTGTGCACTCCAACTGACGGCTCTGATAAAACCCAATTGATGTGTTCTACTATATTGCTGTACTTGTTTATACCATAGTCTGATAGTAGCGCAACCAAGCTGAACTACAGTACCATGTCCAACAACAAAATTAAGTTTATTAATTTCTGAATCATTTGTAGGGACAAAGCAAAGCGTGATTAGTGTTGCTTTGAAAATACCTCTAAAAACAAGGTTGGGAATCTGTATTTACAAAACTTTACTTCTGCATCGGGTTGATGACTATATTGGTTTTACATCAAGCTGTCCCCCCCACATTTTACAACAAAATTTCGCCCATGCAGTCTGGCCGGCATCTAAGTCATTGTGTGTGATTTGTTGTGACTGGCCCGAGGTGATTCCGCAGTGAATAGACTTTTAGTGAAAACCTAGCTAGTTATCATCACCAACTGGAGGTTTTCCTCAAATCAAGCACTAATAATAAAGCTCCTGAATACGTTGCAGACCAAAAGAGAGATCCTTGAGAACGATTTTGAGCGTTTCACGTTAACAAGAACGCAATGGTTATGATGTAGCTTGTGGCTGGAAATGTTTTAAAAGAACTGACCTTGACATGAAAAAACCAAGCCGACCGCATGCGGAAAGGACTTGACCTGAAACACAAGTCGTCATAGCAACATTTAGGTCACCGAGAAAGCGCTGACAAATTTTGCTAAGACACAACATGGTGTGCCTCGCTACAGCAAACATGGAACATTACGAAGTACTGTTGGTGATCCACAAACGGAGGAAAATAGTCCAAGGAGTTGATCAGATAAAACGTCCCCACATTCCGGTTACGATCGAGTAGCAATGCCATAACATCCTCACCTTGCTTTTACTGATGTTGGTCGGGGTGTCGTACATGACGGACCCCGGGCAAGGGGTTGGGGCGCGTGGTCTCTCCGGTGATGATTTCGTGACAGGCTGGAAGTACGGAAAATACACGTGATTTGTGAACTTCAAAGAAGGTTTAAAAAATATATAAAAGCATCAAAGCACGTGTATTTTTTCTATTTTTAGCGGATGTGATACAAACAAGATGACTGACACACTTGGCGCTCACAACAACCGTCAACAGGATCGGATAAGAAAATGTTTCTGCACGTCTGCCAGGCTTACCAAATGTCTTTAATGAGCCGTCACTGTAAACACTTTTCGCTCAGATAGACGCATTACTTACCGAACCTCTACCGCCCATACTTTTCGAAATATCGTCGAACTCAGCGAAGAGATCATCGTCCAGAATGTGTGATAATTGGGTTGGCGAGCGATGACCGCTCAGCGGTTGCCTAGCGACCCCTGACTCCGACGACAAGGTCACTAAAGGGGGTCGTGGTTGCTGGGCTGCTGAAAAATCGCGATATAACAACTTTGAGGAACAGGGTTCCCACACCTTTTAAAAAAATTATTTTCCATACTTTTTCAATACCTTTTTAATACCAAATTAAAAAACTTCAATACCATTACTTCTCTTCATTTTTCAAAATTCTTAATCATGAAGCTCAATTTCACACATTGCATACCACTGCATAGATAATGAATCGCTTTGCCTTCAGTAAAATTCTGCTCATGTGTTTCTGATTTCTTTTCCATTTAGAATTTCCACACTTCTTCAATATTTTATGTATACTTTGGCCAAATTCAAAATTTTTTCAAGGTCTTGAAAACCGATTTTGAAATTCAATACTTTTTCAATACTTCCAATACTACGTGGGAACCCTGAAGGAATCATCAAGATTGTTCTTTTTGACTAAAGTATAGTTGTTGGTTATTATTTTGCAGCAAATCGATTTGCATCGCAGCGGACGAGGCATAAGCAGTGGTTACACCGCAAATAGATATTTGCCACTAAGTTTAACGGAGTTGGAATTTCCCGAGCAAGTAGAACAAAACATGCTGTGGTTCGAGACTATCGCCAAAGCAAGTCTGAGATGTTTTATAAAATACCGGCTGCGCTCGAAAGTTTCGATTGTGGTAATTTAAAATTGAATTCAATTTCTGAGTTAGGATTAAATAACTACACCACACCATGAACGCTGCAATCGTAAATTTGCAAAAAAGCACCGTGACGTTTAGAAAGCAAAAAACGTCAGTATTTACAATTGCAGCGTTCATGAATATGTTTGCTTTCTCAGCTCTTACGTCAGCCTTACGATTTTTCACCTAAAAGCTTTGCTCGCAAATTTCAGGACTGAGAATGCGTAATTTTACGTGAAATCGATTTCCTATTCAAATTTTGCCGATCGATTCCTTGCTTACCCCATTATGGAGAGTGCTTATTTGAATATTGCAAATTATTTTGCTTGTTGAGCATCTCGACGAAATGTAGTGCTTTGCCCAGCGCTAGATTTTAAGGAAAAGTTGACCACAAACCGATTCCAGCATGAAAGCGAACACTGACCTAGTCGCGTCCAAAGCTATGACCGCACACGTCAACGGCAGGGGACTTCCCTCTGACTTTTCATGGTTTGTGAGATTGCACATTGTGAGTGCAATGGTGCAACGGTTTACACACTGATCAATCGGCGGCTTTCTGCACCCGCGCGAAAGTCACCTCACACGTGTGTTGACATCGGGAATTGGAAACGCAACAAGCAAAGGTGTTTAGCTGCACATGGGCTCATGCTTTACTTTTGGCCGTCAATTCATCAGCAAGAAAACAAACCTTTACTGCGACTGTGTGGTAAGCTGCTTTCCGGCGTGGAGTGCTGTGTGGCGCGCATCAGGGTCTCAGCGGATGAATACGTACCAACCGCAACCAGGGATGATCTACGCAGAAATAACGGATAACACTGCCGAGAAAATGTCAACAAGAAATGTTTTTTCACACACACACATACATGCACGAATTTTGTTTCAGGAACTCCAGCTGACAATGCAGACATACATTTTTCCCAAGTATCGTAATCATTTGATGCACGCAGGTAAAAATCTTTATGCAGGAACATGAAATATGACAGCCAGGAATAGACTACCCAACAATTAAAGGTTAAAATAATTGAATTTTCCGCAAACGGCGAAATTCAATGTTCAACGCATCGCGCCTAAACACAGTCTCCTTCAGCGCCTTCCTTGGTAAAATCTTGCATGTGAAATTCCATCACAGTTGTTGTAAACGTTCAACAGTCTCAGTTTGTCGCCACACAATTTCTCTCACCTAACAACTTGCCACCATGACATCTCAACCCACGGTAAAGCGGACACCATCTCAACACGACATCCCTTATCACAAACATTCTTTCACCACAAAAGCAGGGCATATTTTGGAAAAATTATTCGCTCGTTTTCTTTCTGTACGTGCTAAATACGGAGCTCGCAAAATACATCCATGAAAAAGGCGCTTTCGGGATACGCGGCTTGTGGACTTTGCTCGTATACTCTCCGAAACATTGACCCAAACAGTTGCGTCACGGCGAGAAGTGTTGCGGTGATGAACTGTTAACTTTTTGTGGTGAGATGGTGACGAGAAGCGTTGTGGGGGCATCGCTGAAAAGCGACATTGTCGCTACATGGCGTAATGCCCACGGCCAAAACAACATCCATGCAAGTTACTCAGCAGATGGGTCGGTCAGCGAGGGAGGAGGCACGCTCGAGGTTGGCTGGGATGGTGGAGCGTGCATGATAGACAGTTCTTCAGGGTCGGCGTATTCTCCTTCGGCTGCAAAATTGAAAGCAGAGAAATTGGACTGCCACTCACTTCTGACCGAACCCCCATTGCGAGCGCCCTAGACGTTGAGCGGATTGCGGACATCAACGTTTCATTTGAATTCGTAATTTCGCAGCACCCTCGAATTCCTGCCGAACTGTCAGAACGTCCGATATGTGAAATACTGATCCGAGGCACTAACTGCCTCTTCCATTTTATCAAACAATTGCTTTAACTTTGTTAAGTCTTTTCACGCAACTTTTATGTGTTGTTGCTACATCATATTTTATTGCTATTTACTTCTCCAGTAAAGTCCTCCTGAGAATCTGTTCGATGATAAAAAACAGGAGTGCGGTTACTTATTGATATGTAAATCGTCAAACAGTTACGACAAACTGCTGTTAAGCATCAGCACACACTCACAAATTTCGTCTCCACCATACACAGCCACTTCGGGAACAAAACGCTTGCCCGGTTTGGTATCAGTGGGTGACCTGTGAAGAGAAAAAGGGGGTAACACCGGCAGGCTGTGGAAAGTGAAAAAGAAAAATGCATGGAATGGAAACAACCACAAGCGAGGAGAATGCACGAATACAACCAGGGGCATTCANTGAAGCAAACCACAACCACCAGCATGCGCAGCTTTCAGCAAATCTGTTCGGACTTCTATCCAACCGCTGTTTCTACGACTTAACATTCTTTCCAGGTAACTTCTGGTGCACTTCCTTTTAAAATGCGATGAGTGCAGTGGAGTTTACCCACCGTGTGGTTATTTGCGTAGTGCTTATGCATAGTGCGAAAAAAACAAAGAAGGCTTCATTAATTAACCAAGTTGACTCCCAACAAAACATGACGTGAAATACGAAAAAAACTTGCAAATTTTTCGGTTTAAGCACTTTTCTTTAATTCGAGTTTCACAATATGGTACACGCTGTACATGGCACGAACACATGGTCGACCTACAGTGCACGTGGACGGAACGATGGCCCGGGCTTCGGCGGGGCCTTGGCGAGCGGTTCGTTGTATTCGTATGCAGGCACTTCTTCCACCTGAACACAAAACCAAGTTTTTGCACGTGAGTCATCATGCAAGTGGCATTCATGAGTAAACATACCGCTATACGCTGCAGGCTTCACTCAGCGCCAACGCTCGACTGGTATCGCTTGCATTGGTGAAAACAAGTTAATTCGGTTGCCAGGCAACACCTTAACACATTCTGTCCCGAAACAACTCATTCTCTGATAAAGTTTTCCTTGCCGTCATCATTGCACAATTTATTCTGCCCCGAACTCCGCCTGCTCGCAATTTACCTTGCCTTAAAACACATCACCGTAAATCTTCTTCAGACACATCGACGCTAACGCAAAGACCGAGCGCGTTATTTTATGAATGTCATTCGCGTGGAGTAAAATTTTGTGTCAGTGGTTTCTGCGAAATCGCTTGAAATACACCGACATCAGTGAAACACAAACACCTCTGGATGGAAACATGATATCTGATTAACACGGTTTCGTACAAAGTTTATAGTTTAAGTGTACGGGTTAACTTCGCGAGGTCTAGACCATCTCAACCAATGGTAACTTTTTATTTACGCTTGGCGCTGTGCGCATGACATAAACAATTTGTTAAAATGATACGAGATATTTTGTTCAAAAGGGAAATCCTTTCGCTACGGAAAGTTTGACGTATTTTATTCGAAAAATGCTGTTCTTTCTGATACTCATATTGCTGCGTAGCAGTTGCCGCCAGATTTAATTCCAAACAATTGAAGTCTTGATATTTACCAACGTTTCGTCATCTGTTCAAGTAAGCGTCGTCAGGGCAACCATTATCCTGAGCAAGCTTACTTCGAGAGGTGGACGAAACGTTGGCAAACAAACGAAGCAAAAGTGGTCACCAGAATAAAGACTTCAGTGGTTTGTACTTGATTTAAATTATGATCAGACTGGATTGAAATGGACTTGTTGTTGAACAAGATCGGTTCGTTTCGTGCAACATCAATATCGTCCACTTTCCAAACCAAACCGCAGAACAGCGGCAGCACTTTTTCACTGATAAGCTTAAATCTGTCTGTTCATTCGAACTGGCAACAAGTCTTAACAAGAAAAATGACGTGAAACTACAACTCGTTCTCCTCAAAACATCACATGATTGACAAAGGTTGAGCAATGGAACAACTTGTGTAGGTAAGGATGGTCTGAGTGCCGTGATCATATCGAGCTATTCGAGGATGTGCTATCACATCGTAATTTCACACGAGGGTGCATTGTAAGGGATTCAGACTATTTGCGGCCAAGTCTGTCACATCTGCTCCGCAAGCCGCGCACGTCCCTTCTCAAAAGCTATGCCGAAGTTTCAGCAGAGGCTTTCCAACGACAAGCGGTTTGCTTACTATGAGGCAAGCATTCTTGTTGAAAGGCCTGTTGTTTTTAAAACAGACTGCGCAAGAATATTTACCATGTGAGGCTTCTTTCCCGCGTCATCTTCCTTCAGTCCACCGAGTTGTATAAAATCGTACGTCTTTTCGTGGGTAAAGCCCCTGAATGCAGAACTCACTCAATCAAGAAGGTTACCTCTGGCAGTGAAGCGGCAAATCTAACGTCATAGTCGACAACTCACACCAGAACAAGACTGTGGCTTTCCCACCGAGCAGCTTACTGACCTGGCTTTAACGCGCATGCGACCGCATATCTGCCCGGCGTCTTCACCCTTGCGCATAAGTTTTTCCTCGAACTTCTGGGGTTCGGTCCCGATCATGGAGCGCAGCGCCAACACACACTCCGCTGAGAAGAGATTTGAACGGCGTCACGAACAAGTTCAACAACACACGTGCTGCGGTAGTCACGCGTTACAGAGATGGTATTGGACTAGACAGGCGCATTAAAATGAACCACTGGCGAAATAGTGAACACATATTTGTGTGAGCACAAAACGAAAGCCAAAAAACACACAAAAATCTTGCAAAAGCACAACTCAAATTCCTCGACAATTCCAATAAAGTTGGAGATAATATTATCGCAAGTACAACAGAAGCAGGGAGTTCACGCTGCTTGGTAAAAAGTAAAGTTAAAATACAGAAAGGTCGTTTCGGATTCATTTTGTCTAATTTTCCTTTTCATTTTATCATGTTTTATTCAGCTGCATCTGCTCTTGACAGTGACCCTCATCTCGCGCTCCAGATTTTTGTTAAGTCTCGTGGGTTGGGAGATGAAGAGACAAAAAGGGGGGGCTGAGGACCCGCCAATGTTCAACGCTGGGGTGTGTTGTTTGCAACGCTGGGGTGTGTTGTTTGCAACGCTGGGGTGTGTTGTTGCATCAAAGCTACTTTGATAAGTGGCTTNCGCTAATTCTGGCTGTTGGCCAAAATTTGGGGTTGAGAAAAATTAATGTGGCGGCCACTGCAGGACTACAAAGGCAGCGTCACATCTGTTTCTTTGTGCATTTAATTCAGCGGAGTGTGTTCGATTGACTTAAGTCTAAAATTGAACGCAGCGAGGCCAATACAAGTTGCGCCACATGAGCACTTTGGGGGGTTTACGACGTTGTTCCGCTTCATATGGAACTGTTATGTCATTGCGTGGAAAAAAAATTATAATAATTGCGTTAATTTTGCAATAAAGCACTGAACAAATTTTTTGGAACAAGGGTTGCGACTTTCTTTCCTGCTCGTCCGATGGNCTCCGCAATAAACACGGCCCCGAGAAAAANAGGCCACCGTTCGTCTGTTTGACTTTCGTAANTTAAGAAAACAATGCAACGCCATTGAACATTTTCCATACATCTCAGAGATTTGCAGAAACTGGGCACGACCTCGAAAATCTGTTCTATCTTCATCAGCGCTTTTCAGCCTCAAAACGACAAGAGACGTAAGGACGTACCGTGAACCTCGTTGTCGTCTTCGGAGCGGACAGACACGAGTATGTGCTGGTCGACCAAATACTCGCGGTCAGGTATGATCGGAATCAGCTGCTCCATGGAATCTTTGGTCCAGAGCAGTTTTACGTAATTCGGGCCGAAGTCTCCGCACGTTCCGAACTTGTCGTTGCGCTTGCTCTTGACGTATTCTACAAGTGAACGCGGCGTTTTAACACAAGCAGCCAAAACAATGCTCACTAGGAAGGGCTATTTCCAATCAATGGAAATAAATTATTCACTTCGTTGCGGCACCAAAAGCTGAAATCCACTGGGGCGTAGTCGGGTGGATTCAAGTCAAGTTGGACGTTTCGGGTTGCACGCAAATCTCATTAAATAGAAGCTAGCAAGGAGACAAAGGAGACTGGGTTTATGCTTTTTTGTGTTAATGCATCCCCTTCTTCAAAATCAGGAACTATATTTTTTCATCGATTTTATTCCTAAGATACTCGAAAAAAAACAGTACAACTAGGTATTTTTCATTATTCTAATAGCTATACCGGAAAGCCAACGCAGACCCATAGCTTTTGTCATTTCTGTCTGGAAAAGCCGCATGATGAAAATTAATTTGGTACACCCCCCAGCAGGCAAGATTTTAACTGAAAAATCACGTTTGATTAAAGCAATAAGATACCTACTTCGGCTACCTTTAGCTTTAAAAAAGAAGAGAGTACAATAAAACCTTCGCAAGCATGAATTGCATTTACCTGGGCTGAACACATACATTGGCAAGGCTCAACCCCATGTAACCCAAGCAGAAAAACTCGGCTGAGAGCTGTTGCAACCTCTCGGTTGGCGTTGCGCTGAATGCGCGGTTCACCACGAACGGAATGTGCGCGGAGAACAACACCATATATATGTGGCGCGAACAAACAATAATAGAGTGGTCGCGGCGCGTGATCTCTATTGTTGCTTGCTGCCACAGCGTGAAGCTTTGCGCACATGCCGCTCGGGCTTTCCGATCGCAACAGAGCAAATTCATAAAACAACAAATCAATAGCAGCTGACAGATGATGCAACTTTATTCATATGTGCCAAGGAAACTTGGATATTGGTTCTGGGCCCACCATTGTACACAAAACGATAATCAATCACAAGCAGAACAGACAGCAACAAAAACGACACAAACTGAGCCTACTGCACGCAGGGATGCACTAGTCAGGCCCTTTTCAACCGGTGGGCCACAGTGGTAGGCCATAACGCTTTTTTCAGTGGGCCACAGAGCTTGGCATAAACCAGAATGAAAGCATTATGACATTTGTATAACGATGTCATTATGATCAAATAAGATACAAGAAAGCTATTTTCTGGAACAAATGGCAAAAATTCGACCTAAATGTTTTCTTTGTGACATAGCTCCTATTTAACAATGTTAGCTGAAGCTGTATTCACGAGAATTACTATGCTATGGCATAGCATTGCAATTGTTACAGCACAGCAGCTAATACTAAGCGCAAGTTATAGAAGTGTTAAATCTATGAGATAAGCTTTGGGCCACTACAAATATCTTTTCCAGTTTAATAGGTCATGAACAAGAAAGGTTGAAAACCCCTATAGTTTAATACAACGATACGTCCCACCAACGCTTGACCAGGCATCACGTAAGGTTAAACTAGCAATAACACGACAGCATGGAGGTATTGGACAAAGACCAGTCGTTAATTTTTGATAAGCGCACGATTTTACAATCTGAGGTCTCTATCTACATGTGACCAGCAAACACCGAACACACTCTCCTTGTTAGTGAATGAACTTCACCGCGCCTGCGAAGCGGTCTGAACTAAACCTGTGGAGTGAAGTTACTTGAATACAGAAATGTGCAAATTTGAATCATAGCAAAATGATGAACGCAGAGCCCAGCCGGATGATTCCTCGAGAGCCTATACAAAGCGTAGAGTTTTCAATTCAAACCAAATCAAGTTCCACAATGTTTTACAATGAGGAAGTTGTGCTTCAAACTACAGGGTGTCCAGCTACGACAACACGGAAATAAGAAGTCCTAGCTTCCACACCATGAAGCGCGTGCAAGAAACGCCAACGAACGTGCCGCGAGTCACAGCGCGATAGACAGAGGGAGGAACGAAACCTGTCATTTCAGGCCATTTGATTTGAGAAGCTTTCCCGGCACGCAAGCCATCGATTATGAAGCAATTGGACTTACTTGTCAGACACAGCGAATGGAATTGCAGATAGAATACACTTTTGCCGGGCGTCTTCACTATCACCTCAATCTTCTCGAAACTTATAAAAGATTGACCGGGATCGCTCTCCATGTTGTTCGAAATGCCTGGATTGCAACGTCGGCAGTCAGGAAAAATACATTGTAGACAAGTGTTTTGCACAAAGCAAACACACCGAAATGTTTTGCGTATGCTGCAGAGACAAACAGCGCCCGCCCAGTCACGTGCAACAAAACCGGCAATCGAGTTTAGTCAACTGCAACAACATCAGGCTCCTTGCATCGTCCAAAACACATACTTGACGCAACGCCAGTGGCGAGGCTAGACGCAGCGGAAATTATGTCTTGCCGTTCACTATGACATAATTAAAATCGATTTCTTTTAAAATCCTTTGCAGGTGTGGATACATAAAAATAGTCACCTCTATGTTGGAATAACAGCGCCAGAAAATTTGCACAGCTTGCTCTACTACTGTGTTTCGTCAGTCTACCCGCCAGTGTTTACCTAGATCGAAGTCGACATACGAGAGAAATATTCACATCACAACTCTGCCTTCGCACAAAATTGTCCAATTCGTTCGAGCAAACCTGAGCAAACCTAAGCACACATGCACCTCGTGATGCCGGGAACCGCTACATCAGGAGCTAAGACCGATACCTGCGTTTGACACGTATTGACCTCTGACCCCAACTTGAAAATTTGCGAAAACCGGTGAATGGTCGCTGGTCATGACGTCCTCGCTACAACCTGGTAAACAGAAAAAAATGACGTAAGCTTTTGATGATTCGTAGGACGACGCGAAAATCTTTAACAGGAGGGAGGTTACGTACGAAGTCAATTTATTTCTACTGCAAAAACCGGGACAAATACACACAATCAAGATAATTTCACTTATACTTCCACAAAAACAAATCCGTGAAATCAGTTGACGCCACTAAAAAGCAAGTACTCACAGCCATTTTAACATCAGACCACTTTCGTGAGCATTTTAAAACGTTAGGCAGCTGATTCTACTCAATGTACTGTAAAATTTATTTAAAAATTTAGTTGTTGAACTAATTTCGTGTGGGGACTATTGTCATTATCGAGGAAACAACAGGAAAGAGAACACGAACACGCGGTATAAACATGGGTAGCTAAAAATAAAGCGCTGTGCAATGTCAGTAGAGTATAAGTAAACAAAGAGGTTAAAGGCAGGTAGCGAAACGCACCGAGTGATTTTGTGGTTTTCAAAGCCATCACAACGCTTAGCAAACATACGGGAAAACTTCTGGTTGGGCAAAGTTTAACCTATTACTTTCATTCACGAAAGACTATTGCTTGCTTTCAAGTTGGTAATGTTACACTCTATTGGGGTTCAGCCTGCAAATATTGTACCTTTTTATCCGATTTTACAGTTGCCCCTTTCCTCATTTCTAACTTGCCATTCAGTGAATTGATCCCTTTATTTTTCTGGTCGCAACAGGTTGGCTACGTCATCATCGCTTGCTTGTAACGCCCTACAGTAATA
>JGI24159J19872_10010647_pt1 | contig 12069 bp, 8 predicted proteins | sample Ectturendosymbi4_FD_19872 | JGI IMG/M metagenome (IMG submission 19872) | reverse complement strand
GGGCGTGTAAACTTTTATTGGAAAATCACAAATATAACACAACAGCCAATCCAAAATGCATGGGATTGTCAAGAGTAGTTCGAAAACAGCATAGTTTAATCTGTCATTACACTGCCATACAGTATCACGCAGCCATGAAAGTATCCTGTGCGTAAATCACTCATGCATTGCATCTGTGTAGTGTACTTTTCTGTCATTGCGTGGAACACTCTGGAAGACTTGCAAAACTATTGTAACTATAGCAGGTTATACGTAATTAGCAATTACAGGCACAGCTCAGTCTTACAAACCATTCTTCATCAGAAAATTACAAAATCCAAATCCAATCCGTGTCCGGTTATTGTTAAGAAAATCTGAATCCGGATCCTTCCGGACTCAGGCGGAGTCGGTGTCCAAAAAATCCAAAATCCAGTCCATGCACACCTCTCAAAAGTTCCTAATGTAACAGTTTCCGAAAATATAATGGCGATCTTATAGCTTGCATACCATGGTAGCCTAAGCTAAGTATTAAACTAATGACCAAAACACTTCAGAATCATTAGGGCTTAGCTTGCACTGTTTAAAATAAAAAGGAATACTTTTCCAGGTAAGAATCAGATGCTAAGATCTTATAGATTATATGTTTTGCCTATTACGTAGGCATCATCACCAGCACAAACTGTATGAAAAAACTTAGAAGCAATAAATCAAGTGAAAAATATTTCCAGAGACAAGAAGTGTTTGCCTGCAAAATGCATTTACAGTTTAATCACAAGCAGAGCCTTATCAATATTCATTACATATTATTTGCACATAACTGTTGCATCGTATACAAGCGATTGTGCACTAAATATTTTTTCAATTTTTATAGTGGACAACATATATTACTTTGTGATCAAATGTTTATCAGCACGGGTTATGTTTAGACCTTCTTTGTCTTAGCCTACAAGTAAAGTCAGTCTTGCTCACAGAAAAAGTAACCGAATGATTCCTCCATTCTTCCACATTAGATGATGCAAATATTTGTGCACTTTGCATTTTACTCTTTAAGTAATTGACCGGCGGTCCACAGTATATTCGTGGCAGCTGCCTGATGCTAGAACGCTGGTATGGTTTTCACGATGGCGCTTGAGTGGGCAAGGCGTTGTTTCAAAAAGGCTCTGGATGGAAAACCTTCCACAATCGAAACCCAAATTTTGCACAAACGTTAGTCATGTTGTGTAGTTTATGAAAATCGAAATCAAATAATTTTTCCACTTCTTTTGGAGAGAAAAAAACACACTGAAACAAGGGTGGGTTGTCTGTTTTTTTACTTTGAAAATTTATTGCGCCTATTCCAAAAATGGGAAAAATAAAAAAATCGCAGAAACGGTTGCTATAGCTGTTACAAAGCATCCTGCCAAGTTTTGAATTAAAAAATTGTAGGGAAGATAAGTTATAACAGTTTTTATATCACCTGGTCCTAGACAGCATTTCTACTTTTCGACTCCGTCCAAAAACGCACATGCGTTCAGCTGTTTTTGGCGATCGCTAAATAACTCAGTTTGGTTTTGATTTGACTGAAACGTACAGCACTTTCGTTTCGATACTTAAAACTTTCATACACGTTTTCGTTGCACTAATTGAACTACGAAAAAAATTATTACACACAGTGTACAACGAAAAAACACGCAAATTTTTTTCGCATGAAAAAGCCACACAAAATTTTCTTTGCACAAAAAAACAACGCAAAATTTTACTTGNACGTGGGCTGAGCATTCGACAATTATCAGCTCTTGGATGCTGAAATGTAACGTTTCTGCTGTTGTTGTTGTTGCAGAAACAATGTTAATATCACAGAACATGTTGTGATTACCTTGTTGCAGCCGCATGTCAAGATGGTAGTGCATGAAACGAGAGGAAAAAAACTACATTTTTATCAGCTGGTCGTAAATATGGTTTGAGGTTTGTAAAAAAGTTATGCACGCACGTTCAGGTGCTTGGCGTTGTTACGATGGGAAAGGACGAGCGGCAAGGGTGCAATGCGAGCTATTGTTGGCAGCAACCTTTATTGTTCTCTGTTGAACTCTAAATCTCCATGGATATGTATTTTTGAGAAGCAGCGAAAAGATCACAAGTCACGATCACTGAATTACTGCTTTTTCGCAAATCAACGGGTGTTGTTCTTCGCGATGCCCTTCCTGCCTCACAAAGGCGTTGCGCTAACGGGCCGTTTGAAGACTGCCAAGTGCGAATGTTTGTGAAGCAGCGCGCATTGCCAAGAGCGAATGTTTGTGAAGCACGGCTAGTTGCCAAGTGCGAATGTTTTTGAAGCAGCCGAACAGGCAGCTCCAGCAGTAACTTGCTGTTGAAAATAAATTTTGCAGCAGCTAATACCGTCAACTCTTTACATGATGTTCCAACTCACACTAATTTTCTATCCACATCACACTGACTGGTATGCGTTCAAAAATGCTTTACACTGATGGATCATTTGAAATCTGCCTAGAACGAACGTTTGTATAGCAGCGTCGAAAAGACGGCTGAAGCATTTACTTGCTGCCGAAAAAAATATTTATGCTCAAGCAAAAATCGTCAAATCTCTACATGATATGTTTTAACTCAGTAAAAATGTGTTTGAGTAGTTATTTATACACTCTGCATTGGCATGCGTTCACAAATGCTTTACACAAACGGGGCATTTGAAATCTGCCAAGAGCGAATGTTTGTGAAGTAGCGTCGAACACACGGCTGAAGCACTTACTTGCTGTGGAAAAAAATATTTATGCTCAAGCAAAAATCATCAAATCTCTACATGATAGGTTTTAACTCAGTAAGAAAATTTCTGAATGATTGTTTATCCACATTACATTAGAAACCGCTCCCAATGAAATGCAATGTGACGAGTCAATCAGCCATGGTTAGGGCAGGCCGATATTATTTCCGCACTCTGCGAAACGCGTGCGTGACTGCAGGCAAAACCATAATGACTGCAGGCAAAATATACCATGGTTGCTTTGAAATGCTCTCAAGACCACACCGTACGTCAGCGAACATTATAAATATATGTTTCTGGTTGCTAGAGACTTGTACGAATATACCGTGGGCCGGCGGCCTGTACTTGGGCAAGTTTCCAGACAATCGGCGCTTGATGTGTTTTTCTTTTGAATGAGCATAAAATTGCTACAGCATACTTTACAGGATGCCGATACTAAAACTAGCATTTTTAAACGATATTTTTTTGTGTTTCCAGAAAATTGGTTAGTTATTTATTGCGAACATATAGTCACAGGCAGTCGATACTAATTCTTAAAGCTGACTTTTGCATCTTTGGCTTTGCATATGATGAAGCAAGCAATAAGTNTAATTCTGTGTAGGCAGCACAAAAATCCCAATAATTAGGGTTACAGTAATTGCTAAAGACAATGCTGCAGACCTTCTGTTGCAAAAAGTAACANAACATGCAAAAAAGCTTTAACGCGATCAAGTTTATAGCAAAAATGTTCAACTCAAGTTTATAGCAAAAATGTTCAACTTGNGNNNAAACACGAGTTGCGTCCATTTCACAACAATTTGACTCTGGTAGCTGCGCACTCGCACTCAAAAAATGCATTCGTGCTTAGAACGCTCACTCAACAGAAACTTATAACACCGTCTGAATATCGTTCTACAGGTCGGATTGGTTAAACACCGATTTCGCTACCACCGAACTGGCCGCAACAATCAACGTTTGAAACATGACGCCACACTCACTTCAAATGCTGCACCGCTAGCAAATTAAAACCACTTTTCTGAAAGTCGCATGCGGCTCCCAAGCACCTTTTGTGCGGCTCTCAGCAGTCTTTCCATAAAACCAGTAGCGTAGCCAGTCCAAAAATTGGGGTGACCAAAAAAGTTTTTGTGGGGGGGAAACTGTTGACAATATTTTGTTTGGGATACCGCCTACCAAAGCACAAAACGACTATATGTTCTAAAAATTATGGGGGGAATGATCCCATAGCCCCCCCTGGCTACGTCTATTAATAAAACCTCTAATATTTTGTGTAACAGACTTCGTTCTGCAATAAAACAAAACGTGTGAATTGACTTGCGTGAAAATTTTTTTAGTGCGACTCTCTCACAAAATCGNAGATNTGGATTTGGCTCACTTCAGCNAAAAGGTTGAGAACCACGGGCTTATACTGTGCAGGAGCGCAGGCATACCGTGATTACGCGACTTGATAACAGGAATTGCTCGACCCTGCTGTGCGAGTTACGCACAATCTTGCCGTAACACATGCGTTAGAGATTATTAAAATTTATTTTACCCGAAGGATATCGTTAGTTTGGTGTCTAGAAGTCTCTCAATGGTCTACAAACTACGATTTGTTTGGTGGTTAGAAACCTGTTACGATTTTCCATATGCCGGCGATTGTTGCGAAGCTTCAAGTAAGCAGTCCTTATTAAAAAAATTATCTAAAACTCTATTACGTAGTAAAAAAATTCCTTGTAAATTGAATAGTGACCAGAAAACACAAATTTAGGAGCGGTTTAAGCAAGGATTAGGCGCGAGAATTTGCCACTTCGCAGTGAAGATTTGCCGCTTCCATCGGTTTTGCACTTCTTCAGCATCTCGTTTTTGCGTGCCGAGCGGTAGCGTGGTACACTGCGGCGATGCAACTGTTTACACGTTGAATGTGAAACGATGCTAGTAGGCTGAATCAATCCAAGTTGATCTCTGTGTGCGCAGTGATAGTTAAGTCTCTTGAGTGCAACGTTTTTAAGAAAATAAATTTCTTTTGCGACGTCACAAATGGGCGATCGTCTTCAACTTGCGGCCCACGGGAAATTTCGACAAGCTTCCCGGGAAATTTACATTTTTTCTAGCCCTGCTGTTGGCATTCATGGCCAAGGTGGCCAAGAATATTTGTCAGACGTCCATAGAAAAAGCTTAGGCCTACTTGGCATTTGATTGTAAGTAGTTGAGTTGGAGTTTGCCTTTGAGCAAACTCTTGCATCCCGTTCCGCCAAACGCGTGCTCGCGTTCGCCCAGAGGCAATCTCTGGCACCCCGCTGTTAGAACAGGAGTTCGCAATCCGGGAGGCAACTGTTGGCAAGGGATTGGAAGTACGAATCTATTTGTACACCGACAGGCAACCGACAGAAAGATACAACGAATATACTCTTAAATTAGCAGTGAAATGCAATCAGAATAACTACGAAAAAGCGGAAGCAATAATTGCCGTCTAGGCTTAACTTTTGTGTAAACTCACAAACGCCTAAAAAATGCCAGCAAAAAGAAACGTCACAAGCCATATTTCCTTCCACTCATGGTCACGGTCGCACTAAACTCTTGAGAAACCACACCTGCCCTCAGTATGACAACAAAAATGCTTAACAAGCAAATATCCTTTGTAGTTTAACCACTGAAGTATTTCAAAAATACACTTTTTTGGTAAAAAACATCTGCGGCCACCATCGCCGAAACGTACCGTCACCGAAACGGCGTCGCCGAAATGTCCTAGACCCGGTTACCTGTGACTCTGAGATGCATTCGCGACGTTCGCGTACCCTTGCATTTCCCATGTAATTGGCAACCCCAGTATCGATGCTTCCACTACTACACCTGCCTTCTGTTTATCATAATTCCTCTTGTGACGGATGTGCACGTGATGCTCAAGAAAATCGAATGCGTAAGAAGAGTTTGGTCGACAAAACGTAGCCAAGGTAAGAATGAGTCATCTATACCTTTCGATAAAGTAAAGTAATAAAAAATGTAAGCGGTCCTGATTGTAAGCCGCATGAAATTATGAAATAAATTTTATATGCTGTGGCTTACAATCAAATAAATGCGGTTCTCAACTGCACATAGAGTTAGCTGCGAGAAGAGACTTTATGATATAAACGCTACAGTGCATTCTTACTAAGAAAAAATATTCCACAGGCTAGAGAGTGACTCGGCAAGAAACAATATTCACCCGAACAGTAAGCAGAAACCAGAGATTACAAACAAAAACACCGGAAAAATAACATGCCAATTTGGTTAGCCATGCTGAGTGTGAAAGGTCTTTGAAACTTATATCGTGATTTTCACCTACGTTTTCAGGTGCTCTGGTTAAACCCACTGTTTTAACGTTGCTGCTTTAAAAGCTATGCTGGAAAAAACGATTCAGTCGCGGCGTTTTAGCTTGCACTGCCAGATTCCTGCGCTTTTTCTCCTCAAAAACTCTATCATTAATGATACTCAAAGCAACATCGGAATATAGAGTTGTATTCTTGTACCTCCTTTGAATCACAATTTTTCAAACGAATGTTTTATTTAAAACAAATAAATGTCCTCACGGGGGGCCCCCTTGGAGCGGAGGGCCCGGGGCAATTGCCTCCGTTGCTCCCCCCTTAATCTGGCCGTGGGCGTGGCACCGTGGTTACACGGTTAATTACCAAAAGAATTGCTCGTACAGATCACGTTAAGGAGGACAGGAGATGCTAAGTATGACTAAACGAAGGAAAAGAGGAAACGGAGAGACAGTGAGTATTGTTAAGGCACAAGTAACAATTTGCCTTTATACGGAACTTCGCTGAAGGAACTGTCCTGACAAGATTCACTACTAGAGTCATTATGATTTGAGAACGTCTGCGTCTAGTTCTTTTTGCAGTTACTGCAAATTATTTATTTTCAAAATACCGGCCTTTTTTCAGGCACTGTTTTTCAAAATACCGGCCTCTGCTAAACTAGCAGTAAAATACCGGCCATCTGGCAACCGTATTCACAGTCGCTGCACCAGAATTGTTGAATAGCGTTCCCGATAAATTTGACGGTGTGGGTTGAAGAATTTGGTATACTCGGAACTGCAAAACCGCATCAGGCCAACGTATTCACGACGTTAGGTCGCAAATACTTGGCGTTCACCAACTGACAATAGACCATTGTCACATCTTCTGCTTTGCTTCAATTGATTAACTTCACTGCGGTGATGGTATTATCGCGTGCTATTTTGTCCGAGCGTCAAAGCCATATCTTGTGCAGTAACTTAAACATATGCTTGGGATAGGTGATGCATACATCGAAATACACTGAAAAGAACCAACCCAAAAAAACTGTCATATCGGCATATACTTAAAAACAAAAACCGGACCTACAAAAACTGTTATATTGCCATATCCTTAAAAACAGAAACTGGAGCTACACATGCAGTGAAATGTTGAATCCAGTGCAATAGTTCTTCCAAGCCTTCAACCCACTTATACGCAGCTATACCGAGAGCAGTAGCATATACTTCCAAGCCCCTTCTACTTTAAGTTTGTTGATGATGTTCATTTTTTTCCGAACTACATTGGAACCGATTGATCAGGTCTAAAGCAACCTGAGCTAAACATTTCCTAATGCTGCTTGCTTACCGTAAACAAATCATCCAAAATCAGCTATAGTAGAGTGATCCTCCTGTGCAAAATATGTGTTATTAGAAGTGGATGACTTCAATATACACTTTGAACTTTGTATCGCAATTATGTGGCTATGGTTTCCTCAGTTCATGATAGAGCACGTGGAATAGCATAAAATGTGACATAAACGTTTATGGAATAGCTTCCAGTTGTAATTTGGTGAAATGCAGTGCCTACTGTTCATAGCCTGCGACTTACAAAGTGCCGTGAATCCTCATATTTGACACTCTGCTGTACTGAACCGCAGAAAATAGGCTGGTTGTTGATCCTGACTGAAATCAACCAAGTGGCTTTGAAATGTCCGGGAATAAAACAAACTCCCATTTCCTGCCCTGAGGAAGCTGTTCAGATTCTATGAAAGTCATATGAAGAGCACAATTGCGATATGTGAAGGCAGCGATGCGTTTTTTTTTTTGACCTCATTGCCTGGCATTGCTCTACGATTCTCTCTGTTGGCTCTTATTTTTCGGACTGTACTGAATTGAATCACGTCTCGGCGATTCCAACCACACCTACCAAAACCACATTTCTATAGTGGAATCAACTTTCACCTTTTATTTTCAGCTATTCCGCAGCTTTCGCAATACCACAGGCCAAGCGCGCGAAGCGAAGCTTCGAATTCGTTGAAGTATATAAACGCCCCAGCATTGAATTCGCAAGTGCGTTCATGATGGTAAGCCAAGGGCAACGAATCGCTCACGCATCAATTCAATGCAAACCCGACCACAGTGCAGTGTAAAGAGGGTAAATGTCTCCCTGCAATACCTGCCAAGAATCAACCAATTCACTCTCAAGTTTCGCGGTCTGCCTCTGCAGGCAAAGGAGCGGACATGAGTGAACCACAAGCTCATCACCAGATGACACCAAAACTGCAAACCTGGCTCACGTGCAGCGTGAGTGTCATACCGGCAAATAAACTGTCATTGCAAGAACTAAATCAAGTAATTAGTATTACGCTACTGATTTCAAGTTTTTAAGAAACTTTTGGTTCTGATTCTTAGTCCCAATATCCAGGGGAGCAACTGCCCGTTTTGCCCCCCTTCTGACGCCCAGGGGCCACCTTTGGCACATTTGCACATATTTTTTCCTTTATTTGGAAAAACAAAACTTGCTTCAGAGCTTATTTAAGGTTGCCCTGAGGGTTTATCAGCTTTTAAACAAAACAATGCAAAAACTAAGTGCGAAAATCTCAAAGATGGGTCCCACGGCATCTATGTAAAAAGAGGGGCTCGAGGTGACAGCCTAGTTCGCCTCTCCAGATGTCACCCCTGCTCTCAACTACATACAACAGAAAGAACTGGCTTCATTATATAACACCACTGAGCTGTTTAAATTCCTATGTGACGTCATAAAGCTTATTTTTCGACTGTTCCGACACGTCACACAGTAGTCTATTGAGTGCATTGGGCTAACAATGAAACAGCAGCAGTTTAGATAAATTCCCAAACACATACCAAAAGAAATGGCGATACATTGCATATGGACCAGAGGTGTACACGAGCCGGCGTGTCGCAGTGGACTCCGGCCGGAGTCTTAACGAATTTCGAAAATAGGAGTGGAGCCGGAGTTGATTTTTTAAGGAAGGCCGGAGCCGGAGAGGAGCCGGAGTCATTTTATTAATATGAGGTTAGTTTGCTTATTACCGATTATATTATCGCAGGTTGTTTTTTTTTACAAAGCATGTTATGATGTAAACTTCAAATGTGAAAAACTACTTCACAGGAAGTCTTAAAATTTAAAACTTGAATGTAAGCAAGGTTAGGTTGGTGAGTTTCATGTGTGTAAAGATTTGGACAATTTCTTGTTCATGGTGATACGTTGAAAATCTATTGGTCAATAAAATTTAGCTCACATAAAAAGTTTAGGTAGCGTCTCAACAACCATATCCAGTTTTTCGTTTCGAAAGACAAAAAGGCTGTATCCCGCATCCATTTTTTCTGCCAGATCTAAAACTGAGTTGGAGAAATTCTCACTACTGTCAACATGGCGGAGCGGGAATTAAGTGACTAGACAACACTTAAAAGCACTAGTGTTTCTGTATGCTTTCGAGGAATCAGTCGACTGCCATCTGCTTTCGTCTTTTTGCCATGATTCAAACTTGCACATAACTCTATTCAAATATGTACTTTCCACGATGGGTGTAAGCAAGGAATCGAAAAACAAATTTTTAATAGGAAATCGATTTCACGTAAAATTACGCATCCTCAGTCCTTATTCAAATAATGACTAGACAATTGTCAGTTCGTGTCATTTCTTTGTTGTATTTGAATTTTCTTTTGATGTAGCCTATTTACACAAGACTGCATGCCAAAATTTTTAGACCCCTTGTGATGAACATTTCGAAAAGCAGACAAGCGTCTACAATTAAGCTTTTGGACTAGGTTCAGGTTTAGCATTCAGGGTTAAGGTTTTGTGTTAGTGTTTAGGGTTATCATTTAGGGTTAAGGTTCAGTGTTAGTGTCTAAGGTTAGCTTTAGGGTTAGCTTTTGGTGTTGAGGGTTAGGGTTTGCGGTTAAGTTTAACGGTTAAGATTTAGGGTTGAGGGCATTGGGTTACAAAAAATTAATAGCCACCTTAATCCTTTAATCCAGCGGTTCCCGAATTTTCTCTAGCCATGTACCCCTTCAGCATTTCGATAGATGAGCATGTACCCCTAATAAAATTTATTTTGACAAAAAGGCTGAGGAAAATAACAAAAATATGTTTACCAACATGGGCGTCCGCAGGGGGGCAAAACGGGCATTTCCCCCCCTGGAAATTGGGATTAAGAACCAACATATTCTAAAAAAACTGAAGTCGGCAGCTAAATTCTGATTAATTGATCTAATTCTTGCAATGACAGTTTGTTTTCCGGTATGACACTCACACTGCGCAAGAACCAGGTTCACAGCTCTGGTATTACGTATTGATGAGCTTGCAGTTCTTTCGTGTCCGCTCCTTTGCCTGCAGAGGAGGTTGCGAAAGTCGCGAGATGGTTGTTCTGCTGTTGATCTTTATTGTGTAACAATAACATGGCAGCAAATCTTCAAAAGTTCCCTTCAGTTATTACGGACTACGCAGAAGGCGTTTTGTTGCATGTGTCTGATGAACGCAGACATCTTGCTAGGTAGCTGAATTTAATTTATTTGTTTATCAGCAGACACGAAGTCCATAGTATGAACACGCACACTCTGCAGAACGCAGGTTGATAAAAACAGACAAAACAGAACGTAGTACAAGGCATGATGCAGCGAGACAGTCCACGTAGTTTTATTCTGTGTGACAAGAAGCATGAGTGAATCTGTAGCAATGCTTCAACAACTTTGAAAAATCTATTGTTAGTGTGAGTGTGACCAATCACCAATGTGCCTTAGTGAATAGCTTAAACTACGCTCATGCAGGCTTCTCACACACAGCATAAACTATGTGGCTTGTTAGAATATGTCTATGCAGGTTTGTGGGAATACATCTAAGTCGTTAAGGTTTATTTCTGACTTCTGAGTGAGTACTGAGTGCAAAACTATATTTGCTGTGTCACGTTTATATAAATTCATCTCAATTTTTAAAGCCTGCGTGGGGTTCTAATTTTAGCAGGTTGTTCGTAGTCATGTCATCATACAGGTCTACTTACCTGTAGGCCCGTAGCCACTAGGGGGCATTCGGGGACAGTTCCCCGCAAATTTTGTTGTTTTAAACATATAGTAAAACAAAAATATTTCCCCCTAAAATGTATTTTGCCCCCAAACCTTGAAACCTGGCTACGGGCCTGCTTATCCGGTTTGTGCATGATGAGCGCCCATCGTGAAAAAAAGAGCAAAGACAAACAAGGTGTCATTGATCGCATTGATCGATCTCAGACGTATGTAGCTCTTGTTTCTAAGTGACGTTGACAAGTCTTGCTAGGTAAAGTAAGTTCATAATTTGTGGTTTCGTTAAAGAGCATGGCCATGCTTCTTTCCTTAAAGATGATGACAATACATCCTTGAAAAGAAGTAGGCTACCCTGCTTTGAAAATCTGCAGATAGCTTATTGTGTAAATCAGGGGTCACCAACCTTTGTGTAACTGAGAGCTACTTCTTGAGACCAATTAACGCTAAGGGCTACTATATTTTGATACACACTTCTGAAATAAAAATTTAGTTCAATTTACCTATTATGTTATAATTAATGATGTTAATCTATGTGACGATACTCATCATCTTAATGCTATTTTGAAAACAGGCCCGCGGGTGACCAACGTGGTCTATGCGGGCGACCTGGTTCCCGCGGGCACCGTGCTGGTGACCCCTGGTGTAAATTATCGTAATATATCTGGATATTGCTGCTAACGAAGCGCATTTTTTATTGTTGCCCTAATATGGACATTTTCTTTGTGGTGTAGAAAGGATAAAACGTTTGGTGAACGTCCCTTTGCATTGCATCGTCAGCAGTGGCGTAACCAGAGGTTTGAGTCAGGGGAAAACTTATCTAAATGGTCCCACTGGCCACTTTAGGGGCCCACNAGCCAACATTCTGAAAAAAACGTGAGAAATGATAGTGAAGTCGGATGTGGATGGCTATACCAAAACCCTAAATCACCGGAAAATATTCCGANAAACGCAAAAAAACAATCTACTGAGAAACGAAAGAAAAATGTAACCGAAGTATAAGCTAAGTAAGTGACCGAATTTTACATTTGACTTGCCAGGTGGAGGCGGTTCGCCACCCTTC
>JGI24159J19872_10010646_pt1 | contig 12070 bp, 2 predicted proteins | sample Ectturendosymbi4_FD_19872 | JGI IMG/M metagenome (IMG submission 19872) | reverse complement strand
AAAGCTAAATTGAAAGAAGGAATTTTGTAGGCCTGTAGATTTGTAGAGGTTTTGACAGATCAGAACTTCAAGTTAAGAATGCATTGGAGTTACAAGCTCAGAAGGCATTCAGGTGGATATGCTCGATCTTTATACGATATATTAAAGGCTCATTGTTTTCAAGCAGAAGTTGCAGAATTGCTTTAGCTCACATGGAGATGGGCTTGGATATATCTCTGAAGATGCATTTTTTTCATTCACACCAATGTTTTTTGGAAAACCTTGATGCCATGACCATGAGTGACTACCAGGGTGAATAATATTCAAGGTATGGAAACAAGATACCAGGGTTCTGAAAAGAATCAATCACGGTATCGCCTGCTGGATGTTGCCTTGTGGTGATCCAGCCACGCTTTTTAAAATAAAATCTTGTTCAAAACACTTACAAAAGTTTTATGAGTTCCACTACCAAGGCCAGGAGTCCTCTACTTGTTTGTTCAACTGTTTTTTTTGATCATTTCTAATAAATTAACAAAGTTTACGTAGACTGAATTATCAGGTCATTTTTCACTTGGAAACAAAAGCCAATATATTAGCATAAAACTGTTTATATACCCAAAAAAAGCCTTTCATTGTAACTCCAAAATTTTATGTGCCACAAGAAAATGAATGCCAAATTTGGAATCAGCACCCTAAAGTTATGTCACGTTCTCGTTTAATACAAAAAATATTTTTTTGGTGACCTGTGCATTGATGTGTTTACAATTGTTCATCAGACTAGTAACTGCCATATCCAGTTAGTGTGAGCAATCTTAAGTTCATAATTTCACATTACTTGGCTGCGAAAAAATCTGGGTTTTGAACTGACGCAGAGATTTCTGCGACTGGTCCATAAGCAGTCACTCAATTTGGAAGGTAATGTCATCCAGACATCCTACTGGGTACAGTACACCCAAGGATAATGTTCGACACAAGCACACTAAATATTGACCAATAGACCGAAACCGTGGTGCGGCGGCGTGCCTTGAGTGTTATATTCAACATGATAAGCCCTGCCTGTGTGTGACGTAATAAACGTCTCTACGATTAGTCGAATGTTGTGAGCAGTTGCAATGGTTGTTATGGTAATTCTATACGTTCGTTGGTGATCGCGAGCACGCTTGTGTTGCGACTGAAAGCTGCCAAATCTTTCCTGGAGAAAAAAATCCAGATTACGAGATGCGAAAAGAGCAGATTTTATCCGGTATTGGCGAAGATCCGGATTGAAAAATCTGGATAAACCGAAGATTTTTCTGAAGAAAAATGTTAGAAATTACTCGTACCACCAGTCTTATCCGGTTTTGGCAAAGATCTGGATTAACCAAGGTTTACTGTATGTCGTTTTGGTCAGAAGGTTTGAAAATATAGGCTAAAAAACACTTACATGGCACGTTTCAATACAACTGTTGAGACAATTGCCTGAAATGTTTCAGTGACCAAAATATTTCAGCTAAAAATGACTGAAATATTTCAGTGAAAAAAACCCAGATATAGGTACATGGGCCATTAGAAGGAGTGTTAAGTATGCAGTTCAAAATTTCTAGCAGATTTAATGTCAATAAAAATTAAATAAACCTTGTTAAATCATTTCTTACCATACCACGCAAAAATTTGTTTGGTAGTGAAAGTTAAAATAAAAGTCAGTGGAAAAGTACAAACCCTTCTTAAAGAAACTAAAATGCAAATAACCATAACTGCTTTTAGAGGCTCTTACCTGCAGCACAGCCAAAGTTCGTAAAAGATTGCTTTCTTTCAGGTATTGTTCAATAAGTCTAACAACATCAGCTGATTCTATTTCTAGTGTCATTGCAACAATTACACTTGCTTGTTTTCATTGGCCATGCAAACCTGGAAAAATAGCACATTGGACATGAATTGTAAAGTTAAAGCAAGTGGAAAGAGACATTATGATGCATGGACAAGGTACAGGAAACCATCGATAGTGGTACATGCTTTTATTAAAAATTTGTATTCATTTTTACAGGTCATTTTGAAGATTCTTGACATAAGGCAGTTTTATCATTATTTAAAACACAACATCACATTAAATTTAAATTCAGCATTTTTATGGCAGCAACCACAAAACACTGCAAAGCCGTGCAAGATACTGATTGATACTCCAGCAGCCAATCTAAATCAACATTTTTTCAGAAATTTGATCAGATGTATGAAGTGAATGTTGCTGGTCTCAAAATTACACCACATTTCACAAAAAATTTGCACCACGCTCAGTTTAACTGTTAAATATCTGCATATGGTACACTCATTGGTTGATGAATATGTTGACAGACTACTTGGTTTTTAATCTGTACCACAACCATGCAACCAGGTATTGATTCTTGCAGTCAAAATAGTGAGAAGTTAATTCAACTACAGTTACTTCCAGTTGAATTCTGGCACCATCATGAGATTAAAACCAATGTGCACAGGTGTGCCATCTGCAATTAGTTTATCACTCTTCCTCAGCATAATTTTGTATAGATACTCCTAAATAGAGATAAGAATGAAAAAGCGTAACACAATGTTGAAAAATTGTTACTGCTGTCCAACCCAGTATGTCATAAAAATTAAGCGATACATACAGTACTTTTTAGATACATACAGTAAGAAAAAGGAACAAGCACAAGAAACCAGCAGTTCTAACAATTTTTTATTTGCCTTAGCAAACTGTTGGTTATTACTCTCATCCTGGATAAGCTATTGCTCTGGCTAAGCCACCAACAATATTATGATGATATGCTAATGAAAAAACAAGATTAATTCAATGAGTAGGGTATTCTCATCCATGCACAGTCTATATTTAGGAATGCATTGCTAGAAAAAACAACCTAGCGCAAATATCAAAATGATCCAAAAGTAACCAAAACTAGCAAGTGCAATCATCACAGATACAGTCTATTTATTATCCACAAATTAACAGTTTAAGACAGCATGAAGAACTATTGCAGTAATATCACTTTGGACCTAAACGCTTCAATCTTGCAAATTTGTCACTATAAGAGTTTTTTCCAGTTACTTTAAAATTTGAGCTGGTCACACTTGAGAACTTTATACCAGTGTTTTTATTAGCAAGAACATGGCGGGGTTTCAGCTGGGGTATGCGTTTTTTCTGCCCACCATATCCATCACACCCTGCTGATGCACTAATTCTAGAATTAACCAATCTCCGTCTAATAATTGCAGCATAATTTTGGTTAGCATTTACAGTTGTCTTTGCAGTATTAACATCAATGTCTTTGCAACTTGCATGAACCATTACTTTCACAAGATTTTGTGAACAACTTTCACTTTTGCAGGCTGAGGTGGCAGGCATGTTTTCATCACCAATGAACAAATCTTCTGAACTTTCATCAAAAGAAGCACTTAGCCTTGGCTTCTTTATAGATAAAGGGGTATCTTTGGGGATTAATCGTTTTGTTCTGCTGGGGTCACAGGGAGTGAGAAACTCTGGAGCTGGACTTTCACTTAGCAATCTACTGACAGCAGAGCTTTTGCTGTCTCTTGGTGATATAATTGCATCTTGCAATGACTTCACTTTTCTTTGCAAACTGCGATTTTCTTCAATAAGAGCATCTTCACTATTTTGGTAGTTCAGGTTTGCTTTTTCCAAGTTTTCTATCATTGAAAGCTTAGAAACTAGCAGTTCATCTTTTTTATTCATTTCTCGCCTTAATTTCATTAGCTCAGCATTGTATTTCCTTTTTGATTCTTTTACTGATTCATACTCTTGCTTAAGAGCGACACAGAATGTTGCAAGTTGCTTCATCTCTTGGGGGATAGAGCTATTACTATTGGTGTATTGTTCAAGCATAGCATCAACCTGATGTTTCTGCCCATTCAGTAAAATTTCAACTTTTTCAAGAAGCCGCAATTGACTTTTAAGTCTTTTAACTTCTCTTTCTGACAATCTTGCCTCAGCTACTTCTTGTTTCATTAGAGTCATATCACTTTTAAGCAAGCACATTTTACTGCGTTCTGACTTCAATTCATTTTTCAAATTTTGTATAATTTCTTTATACCCAAGCTCTGCATCTTCAAGGCACGCAACTACTGATTTTAAGTCAGCATTTTTAGATTCAACTTGCTTTATCTTTGTATCAGCTTCATCCAGCTTGTTTTTGAGACGGCAAGGATCAAGTTCTTTGTTAGCATCTTCAGGAGTATTAACATATATTTTGTTGACAACCTGTCTAGAAGTGATACGAGTTCTACACTGAGGACATGTTTTTTGTGTTCCACAAGTTTTAATCCACTGGTTAAGGCAAATGGAATGAAAAAGATGCCCACAGAAAGTGCAGCTAATGTCACTGTCCAAATCGAAATAATCAGTACATATTGTACATGTTCCATTGAAAGACATATTAGATGTCAGCACTTAGCAATTTAAGTAGCTATATATCTTGATCTTTCCTTCAATAACAATATTAATCTGAAAAACAAATTGTCTACAAAATTTACAAGTGTTTTTAGTCAGATGGTTAATAGCCTGCGCAAGAAAAATAATACTGAATATGTGAACAAGACAAAAAATTTAGGTGGACAATACATACACAGATCTACTGAACTCAAAACCAAGAGGTGGCACATACACAACATGCACCAACACCACTAAATCATAAATGCTAATATTTTACATAAATGTATACAGTAATCGCAGTGCATCTCCAAAAACACTGCAACCATAAACAAAAAAACTTTTTGTTAAAAAAATTCAAGAAGTTTGCAAACAAGCCAAAGCACATAATATTCAAACATTCATGCAAATTTTTCATAAAATCTGACTATACTGTATGTGGTATAGTTTTTGTTAATCATGTTTTGTTTCTAGTCTGAGGTAATGCACCCCTTTTTAATGAAGCATACAACTAAAGACTTGGTAAAATCCATGGCATCTTACTAAAAACTAACCAAGTAGATTTTCCACAGTACTGTAGCAGGCGTACATAAACAATTATCAGATTAATGTTTGCTGCTAAATGTTTTGTAATATGTTTTTACTGATGTTTCTTCAACCTCATCTCATGATGTCATGTGTCTGGTGGGACAGATTCATGGATAGTACTCACTCCATTATGGTATGGTCTGTGGGTAATTGTGTTACTTTTTCCCAATTTGTGTGAATAAAATTGTTTTTCTGTCCTTGTTATTTGTCTTTTTAATGAAATTACATGCTTCACCTAGTCAGCTGTACATACTTCAACTCTTCACCCATTGCTTCTGTATTGCTTCTTCATGTCTTCATTCTGTTTACTGTATGTGATGGTGATATTGCTGTCTTTTATTGGTGTTGTTGAACCATATCGGGACAACTGTTTTTCATTATCCCTAACTGGACGTTCTGTACTGGTGTTCATCTTTTCCTGTTCCAACTGTTCCTTTTTACTCTATAATAATGTTGTTCCATTGAAGTGTCATGGGATTATCATTTGGTTCATGTTATATAATGGACATGTGCACATAGTTGTTCTGCTTTGACCTACATTTGTCATTTATTGTTCGCATTGTGTACAACTTGAGAAAAAATACATAATAGGCTACATATAGTCATGTACTCCATCAAATTCTACAATCCACCACCACAAGTGGCGGCTATAGTTCTAAAGTGCCGGAGACTACTTTGGCAGCAGAGGTAATGGAGTCACTTTTATGACTCCTGTTCCAAAAGTGACTCTAGCTCCTGCTCTGGATCTCATTGAAAATTTACACTCCAACTCTTGTTTGTACTCCGAAAACTCGAAAGCAATGTATATTTTGCTTCATGAGGTAAAATAGACTGCTGAAGCTATTTTGCCATAACTCATTTGAACAAGTTATGTCATGGTTTCAGTGCTAGCAAGCATTAAGTAGCTTTATGTCTACTTTGCATTACTGTAGGTAAACTCTAACCCTAATCCGTTGTCTCATTATGTGTCATATTGCATTGTCATATTAAGGCAAAATAATCCCAGCACAGCTTTTTGTCTCATGAGGCAATACACAATTAAACTACCAAGCTTGAAACCAAGAAGTAGAATCATGTTCTTGTCACCTGAACCAAATCTCATTCAACTTTTTCAGTTCCAACCTGAACCAACTTGTTTAACTTTTTCATGTAACTCTTTGTTTTAAGGACAAGAACAATCAGTGAAACAAGAACTACTTTTATATGTTCACTTAGGCTATGCTTACGAGTCTCCACAAATATTAAGCCACACAGGCTACACTGAAAACACTTCATCCCACTTTATTCACACATTTAAATTATGTCCTTTATGATATGGACATGGCTACAGAACCACCTCGCATTAGTAGTACCATCTTGGTAGTGTAGCGTAGGGGTCGGGAACCTATGACTCATGAGCCAGATGTGGGTCTTTTGATGATGGCATCTGGCTCGCTTGAGATTTTCTTGACACAATTGTTACAAATGAAGCTTTTTCTGCAATTTTCCTACAAAGTCATCAGCAATACCATGCATCACCAGACGTCGTATTAACAGAAAGAAGCATGTTACTAAAAAGAAAATTCAGTCATTTACCATTGTTTAAAATTGTTGATTTTGCAAAAAAATACACAGATTAATTAGTTGCATTAAGTGTTCAAAAATATTATATTGCTCTCACGGAAATACAATTAAAAATATGTAGGTTTCATGGCTCCCTTTGCCAAGAAGTTCCCTGACCTCTGGTGTAGCAGATACGTATACATCTGCTGCGCCAATGGTTTCAGTTCTGCTCTCACCTTGGCGACTTTAATTTTGGTAGTAGTGCTTGCACATTTCAATTCATGAGACCAGTTTTTCTTTACTTTTTCCAAAAGTTTCCCAAGTCAATGTTTAGGAGTGAGGGTTATTGCACTCTCATCATGCATTACTGTCACATTATAGGAGGCACTCGAATAAGGTTTTAAATATGAAGATCCACAGGCTGTTCTGTAGCCACTGTTTTATTGTATTCTCAACTCACAAGATAACAATGGCATGTTGTTGAAGAATAGCCTGAAGTAAACTGAATTTTACTTGGCTTGGTAGAAACTGTGCTGTTGTTGTTGTATTGTAAAGGTACATACTGTATACTGTTGTCTTGTGCATTTCCTTAAAAATAATACATGGTGAATACCACTTAAACAAGACACAGCACAGAAGCCGAACTTCCCGTATCTGACGGATCCACAAAATTAGCAGAAAGTGGCTACGGAACCACCCATGGATCTTCTTATTCAAAAACTTATTCTGCCATACTGCCTGGCATGACATGGTTTGAATAAAGTGGTCAGTTTGTCACTCAAGTGGCGTCGTCTTTGTAGCATAACAGATAGGTTTCAAATCTGCAATGCCAATGGTTGTGGGTTAGCCTCTTACCTTGGTGCCTTACGTTTTTGTAATAGTGACTGCTTGGATGTTTGAATTTATGGGACTAGTTTTTTTTTACTTTTTTTCAAAATTTTCTAAACTTTTACTTTAGGGGTTAGCGTTAGGTTAGCATTAACATTAAGTTAAGGTTAGGTTAGTGTTAAGTAGGGTTAGGTGAACATTACCTTTTGCATTTACTGTGTTTCTACTAAGCCTACTGCATTCTCCTCATGTGTTACTGTCACATTAGAGGTAGAGTTGCAAAGTCAGATGCAAAATATCTGACTCTGACCTTCATAAAATTTCAGTGCTGTTAGGTATCCGACTTTCAATGTTGTAAGGAATCTGACTCCACCCATAAACCTGGCTTCACAATCCTGGTTACACAGAAGGTGGTCAAATAAGTGTTTCAAATTTAACAATCCATGGACAGTTTTATATCCACTGCCAAATTAAAACAACATAGACCTGTGATCAGCAGTTGAGCATTTGCTAACAATAGCTATGTGTCAGAGGTGATCAGAGTCACTTGACTTTTTTGACGGAAGTGACTACGGATACGCCTGTCCTGACGCAATTCACATAAAAAGATCAGTTTGTCATTGAAAGTGCGTGTAGCTCGTAGCCTATGGGTTATGCGTTACAGCTACTACGCCACGCCCAATGGTTTTCAGTTCAACTCTCACCCTGCCGACTTTTGTTTTGTTTTATTTCTTTATTTTTTTCAGGCTTAGGTATTACGTTTAGGGGTTAGTGTTAGGTTCAGGGTTTATCTTTTACTTTTGATAGTGTCTATTTTACTGGCGATATTTTGGCGGCAACTGGCGCTATTGTGCCAACAGTCAAAGATTCGGTTTCGGCGCATGACGCAATACAAAGAAAAAGGTAACTTTGTCAAGAAAACACTGTCCTGCTCGTGGTGCAATGGTTAGGTGTTACAGCTGCTATACAAATGGTTTGAAGTTCAAGTCTCGCCTTGCTCTGCTGACTTCCGTTTTCTTTTTTTTCTTTGCTTTTTTCGAGGCTCCACTTAGGTGTTACCTTTAGGGGTTAGTGTTGTTAGGATAGGATTAGGGTTAGGTTAGCATTAGCTTAGCGTTAGGTTAGGGTTAGGTTAGTGTTAGCTTAGCGTTAGGTTACGGATAGGTTAGCTTAGTGTTAGGTAGGTTAGGTTAGGGATTGGTTAGATTAGGGTTAGGATTAGCTTCTGGGCTATGGTTACGTTGTAGGTTTATCTTTTAGTTATATTTACTTCCTTTCTACCAAGCCTTTTGCTGCTGCCATCCTGGCGACAAAATAGACACTGCCTTTACTTTTACGTCATTTCTACCAAGCCTACTGCACTCTCATTGTGCATTACTGTTGTCACGTGGCATAATAGATTTTCAAATTTCAAGATCCACAGGCATATCCGTAGCCACTGCCTTTTTTTATTCCTGCTAAAAAAGTGACTTCATCTCCTACCTACCTACTCTGGAACTCTTTTGGAAATTTACATTACAACTCGAACTCCTGTTTCCACTCCAAAAACTTGAAGGCAATGTCTATTTTGCCTCCTTAGCAGAGGCAAAATAACTGTCGTGATAAAGGTATTTTGGAATTACCTAATGGACAGGTTATATCGTCGTGGTTTTAGTGCTGATAAGCAGTCAGTAGTGGTTTCTTGTCTACATTGCATGTTTATTGATTAGCAGGTTAACCTCCAACCCTAACTGCAAACCCTAACACTGTCTCGTTTTTGTGTCATATTATGTCACATGACGAATTCAACCAACTGTATTCAACGAAAGGCAAAATATATAACCCCTGTTGTACAGTTTTCTCTCATGAGGAAAAAAAGACACTACCAAATTTGAGACCGAGAAATAGAATCATATGTTTTTGTCACTAAGGTGACAATTTTGTTCAGAAGAAAAGGTCATTGATGAACTCCTTCAGTTCTAACCTGAACCAAATCTACAGTAGTTGAAGTTTTTCAATATTTTTCAAGCTCTTTTTGCGCTTTGGTGCCCTGTAAAAGGCGGAGCTCCGTAAATAGCAGAACTCGGTTGCGGAGGTTTGATGACGTAACCGGAGTGGAAAAAAGTTGCGTTGCAAACGGAATAAACGGAGAAAAAGCAAAGGAAAAATATTTTATTATTTCAAAGAAATATGCGATTCCCCCAAACATCTAATGCATGGATGTTTGCGATGTTTAAATATTTTATACATTCACAACTGTTGAAACCTATTTTTTGTCGCCGAACCGTTGTGAAACTCAGATAACCAAACATTATCAAAGTTCAGAATAGACTTCTTTTACCATAGTGTAATATCACCTTTTGCAGTAGAATTATTTTCACTACCGTTTAGTTGTCATTGCTCAAGGCAAAATATCGGTTTTAGCGACTCCCGTAACGTCATTAAACCACCGCAAGTAAGCTCCGCTGTTTACGGAGTTCCGCCTTTTACAGGGCACCCTTTAATTTAACCACAAGCACAATGAATGAAACAAGAACAACTACACACAGAGCACTGTTATCTTTTCACTTCACATAAGAAAGCTACATCGAAAACACTTGATACCACCTTATTCCCACAATAAAATAATATGTCTGAATTGTGAACTTGCAAGACAATATTGGCATGTTTAGAATGAGAAATAGCCTGAAATAAACTGCATTTCTGCTGGCTTGGATGAAACTGTACGTAGGTTACCTAGTACCTAGAGATGAGCACGGATCAGGACTGTATCGGACTGGATCAGGCCTGAAGCCAATTTTCGCCGGATCAGGATTGGATCGGACTGCAGTTTTTTTGAAAATTGGCGGATCAAGACTGGATCGGACTGAGAAAATGTTTTTTGTTTTAATGTGATTATTTTGAATGCATCAAACATTTTAGTTGTGATCTGATTTTACAGTTTTGCTAAATGACGGTGTAATTTTGCCATCAATGACAAAAGCTCTGCTGAGACTATTTTGCCATTCGAACTGTATACACTTTTGCCCACATATAACGTTGAGTTCTAGTAGTAACGTGAACATAGTTGAGTGGTAAGTGTCTATGCCTGTTTTGCGAGTGTTCGTTTGTTCTGCTCTCACCATTTCCATTGGCTTAGCTTGAAGAGATAAGGCCTACTCCTTTGATGTCATTGCTTTTTATGTAGGCTACTTTTTCAAAAACTTTGGGGTTTAGGACAGTGGTTATCAACCGGGGAGTTGTTTGCTTTTTCTAGGGTCTCGAAAGCTTTATATAAATATATTCATAATTACTTCCACATAATAAATTTCGTACATAGAACCACTTTTTGTCACGGTCAAATTAATAGGATTACCTGGCAGTAGCGCAGTCAGTAATTTTCTTCTGGATGGGCCAGTCATTGACGTCGTCAGTCACTGATGTCGTCTTGAGTCCTACTGCCACTTCTGTTCATTTTCTAACAGCTGAAAATTGATACAAAGTACTAGCAATGATCTGAGCAATTTTGTTTCGGGGAGGCCATGGCCTCTTCGGTCTCATTCTGGCAGCGCTACTGTTACCTGCAAAACTGTAGCCTACTTTTTCATTCAACATTGTTTTAAGGGCGAATTTCAAAAGTGGCTATTGAAATTATTTTTCAGTTTAGCACTACATACTTGTGTGAACAAAGTTTCCCATCTTTGTTATTGATTACAAACGATCCATGCTTATATGATAAAAGTTTGCAACTGGAATTTTCAAAACAGAGTTTATGTCATTTTTGGATAAGAACAAGAACTGAATGCCCAGTCATTTTCTGATTTAGCCATTTATAAACTCTTATCATTTTGCATAACATATTTGTTTGAGGTTGCTACATTTTTAAAATTCGTAATCATCAAGTCCAAACTCGATCCTTTTTGAAAAATGTTGAGAATGTCCTTCGTCCGGCGTTGTCATGTATCAATCTACATATGGATGATCTGTGTAAAAATCATCAAGCGCTTCCATCCATTTAGTTGCACTTGATAACTTCTATAAACTGAAATGTATTTTGTTGATTATTTTCGCCTTAAAATTTCTATTACGTGGTAGTTTCATAACTGCATAGCAGAGATGATCACTATCTGGTTGCCCGGTTGGATATCCGGCAGGATAGTGAGTTTGCAACTGGATACGGATATCCAAAAACTGCTTTCAAACGCGAACCGGATACGGATCCGGATATCCGCAACGCTTTTATCGATGTTTTTAGGATTCACACTTTTGGAAAAGTTGCGCATTGCACAATCATTAATTTATTATCTTCAGATGCATTTTTTCAGCCTTCTGTGCCATGAGTTTCAGTTTGTCTATGGTGTAATCTCTGCATCATAGTGTAATCCCATTCACCCCTCTTAATCTGGTAATTGGAAACTCTAAGTTTGTCAGCATGAATCTGTTCCTGGTGTGGCAAGATAGGGCTCTTTCAGTATACATTTTAAGGACGCTGTTTTCTGCGTACTTGGACTAAGGCCAGCTAGTGTAGGCCTACTGTGATCTGTAGTCTAGACTAGCTGGAGCACTCTTAACTCTTTAATGTCTTCTATAGTCTTCACCAGGCCTTGCAGTCTAGTCTTCACACCTATTCTATGTGAGCCTGCATTGACTGGTTGTTGGATGATACCAGGCCAGATAGCATTTTTCTTTCTCAAACATGATATGCAAAATTGTTGTTTGGTGACATTGACTTGTTGGACTGAATTTTTAGTCAGTCATGTCAATATAAATGACATTTAAGCC
>JGI24159J19872_10010643_pt1 | contig 12072 bp, 7 predicted proteins | sample Ectturendosymbi4_FD_19872 | JGI IMG/M metagenome (IMG submission 19872) | reverse complement strand
ATTAATTAATTTGTTTATTTTAGATCATAACTTTTGAACCAGAAACGCTAGAAAGTCGATCAAAGGCTCAAAAGACTCGGACTCGAGCCTAGTTTCCAATGTAAACTTTAGCAAAACACTTTGGCCTAGCGGTTGGCGCCCAGGGCCAGGCAAAGTGGGCCAAAATGACCCCAAAACTACTTCACTTATGATGTCAGTCACGTCACAAAAAATCTACGCCCCCAACCAAAANATTTTTTTTCGAGGGCAATCTACTAGACTGGCCGATATGCTTGAGCCGTTNAACAGCTCTCTAGAGCAATCGGCGGAGGAGCTAGGGTGTTGGTAAGGCAACCGAAAACTGCTATATTTTAAATCGAAGTACGAATATATCGTACACCGGTTCTCAAAGTGTTAAAATGTATAATAAAAATAAAAATATTGCCCTCCTAAAAACGGTGTTTGCTCCCCTAAACCTTTAGACCTGGCTAGGAGCTTGATCAGAATTGAAATTATATAGAGCGAATTCTTTTCAGAACAAATGTTAACAGTGTATACAGGTGATATTAGAACTCGCCTAAGTGATTTCTCAAAAGGAAACAAAAAAAAACTGTAGATTCAAACAAACTGTCAACTTAAGCAAATATGTAGGTGCATGTGGAACATGACTTTAATGAAACACTCAGTTTTTTGTGTATTAGCAGATCCATACACATAAGCTAGTATGCATTAAGAATGAGATTAAATACGAAAAAGAACTGTAGAAGATACCTAATTGCGTCCTGCATATTCTGCCACTGTTACATATATTGTGTGCAGAAAATTCACTTTGACACTACCATTGTGATTTAATAAACAGCTAACAGTTTGGTATAATCCAGTTAAGCGTTTTTTTCTATTGATTTGACATAGCCATTCTGAAACTTCCATGTCGGAGTTGGACAGCAAGGTTTCATGATTAAAAGTTTTTTTTCCTAGCAGTTTTGTGTTAGATAGCAAGGATTCCAGTTATCAGAGTTTGGACAAACAGGATCTGATTGTACATGAATCTATGTACTTATAAGAGAAAAAGTTCATAGCCAGTACCCAGAACAAAACTTTTACTCTAAAAAGGTTGACATACATAGCGCAGTAATTTTCACACCTTAACTAATCACCTAAATCCACTATGTCCAACCCACAGCCCACGGGCCGCATGTGGCCTAGTCGAAAGTTTTGTGCGGTCTAGTTTAGGTTTTCTCTGTAGCAAAAGCATCCTACCTAACCTGTCCTTATTTTGATAATCTTGAGTTTGACGTTTTTGATGCAGGTGGTCCTCAGTGCCACTTTATCACGTCTTTTACCACTGAAGTTAGGATTCGAATGCTTTCAGTACATTAGCTTTTAAGCTAAATTTATCTTAAGGTCAAAGTAAGCCATTCAATGTGCGGCCCTCATTTATATGTCCTTCAATATGCGGCCCTGGTTAAGATAGTGAGATGATTTTTGGCTCAGTAGGCCATTTGGGTTGGACATAGCTGACTTAGATCCATATGGTGTGATAATGAAAGTTTTAAGGAACATTATAATTTTGCATCAGCAACATCTTCTATTAGTGTTTTGAATGTCATTTCACTACTAACTTTNCATATTTACGAACTAGTTTAAAACTTATTATCATGTGCACTTTAAAGAATTGATAAAANAACAAAGGCTAAGATATGTGTCTAGCATTATTTTTCAAATATTTTTATACAAGTGTATCTGAAGCTTACATTTGTAATGCAATAAACATTTAAATCTAGCTGATATATTCACAGCCACATTTGTTATGTAGCAGATTAGTCCTATGTTTTAAGTGACAATAATGGTTGTTGCCATGGACAACGCTTAAAAATTTGCTCCAGTTAAAGACACACTGCACATTAACCTTGTTGTTGATTGCCATGAGTGAAATCAAATTCAACTTAATCTCAAACTCAATTGAGAAAGCATTGATCTTTTCATTTCTCTGAACTATATGTTAATGTTTATTGTCTGTTGTGGTTACTTTTCAGCACGATCCAGTTTGAAAGTATGCACTTCTTATATCAAGCTTGTTGACCTGAGCTGCCAATTATATTCATTGAGAAACTCTTCAAGCTAAGTTGCTGTAAATATTTTCAGTCCTAATAAGTGCTGTTAATATTTTTTCAGGACATGTCTTAGGAAAATAGTGTAGTAGTGAATCGAAGTTTGATCACGCAAATGCTTTAAACACTGGACATAAAGATGCGCTGGAAATTATTTGTCAGCTATTCCAAATTTTGTCGACGATACTGGTATGTAAATGAAAAGAGATGTTATTCAGCTCTAAGCGATGTGTTGCCCAAGCATGAAGAATTTTCAAATCGACACATTGGCCCAAACAAACTTCAGCAGCAACAAATGCTTGAAAAAATTGGTGTTGCAGTAAGTGATTGTCTCATTGTTAACAAATTGTGTTTTGCTGACATACTGCTAAAAATAGCTATCACATGTTTTATGAAGTGTTTTTTTGCCAAACTCTATTGTCTATTTGCACTATGCAGCCAACATGAATGTAAGTTTGCTATAATTCTAACAACTGTACTGCTCATCCATGCTATGTGCGTACTAGAAATGGCTGTCAATCTTGACCCATTGACAGAAAGATATCTTTGTAAACAGTGAATGTAGACTAAAATGTTAAAAAATCAAGCCAATTGATGGGCTGAAATTTATTTCAATTTAATTGCTTTGGGCAGGTATTATTTCAAATCACATACAATCAGTTCTGAATATTACCTTACCATTATAGAAAGTTCACATTATTGTTCTTATTTTTCAACCAGACTAAACTGTTACATTCGTTTTAGTAGATTATTTTGTTGCTTGCCATAGCTCTGTGTTTTGTTCATATGTTATAGACCAATGCCTATGAACTTAAAAAGACGCTTACAGTTTTATCGGTTGTTTGATTTTCTAAAGACTCAAAGACCTTTATCCTTCAGGCATTTCAATCTTTACTGCAGTCTTGTGCAAATTTGCACTGTTTATGGCTTATCTAAATGATTTATAAGCTTCCTTGTTGGTCATTGTGTTTGGATAAAACTTCATTTTGTTGCACTGAAACATTTTAATAATGGTTTAACCTACAAGAGGTTTTCTAAGATAAACTTTTTGCCCATAATGATTTTGTTGAATATCACAAACCTGTTAATAAAAAAATTTAAATTGAGTTTTAATTTGGCTTTATGAATGCAGTTGTTTTGAAATTGAAGCATGCTTAATACTTTAAAAACAAAATATTAATCCAAAAAAGACTTGCATGACACTTAATGGCTTTTGATTTTTGGCTTAGATCAAAACTAGGGTGTGGTATACTATTTGGTCTTTACTGCTTTACAGCAAAAAACACTTAATTAGCTCAGTTTCATTTTGTCATGTCCTCATGCTTAACCATTGTTATTGTATTGGTGGAGATTGCTACATACACAAAACTGTTGCAAAAAAAAGCTCTGGTGTGACCATGATTGAAAATCCTATTTTTGTCACAAAAGTTGGTCATATATCAGAAATCATTGACAAGTATGGTAGGTGTGGGTAGATCAGATTTTGGTTATNTGTGAGAATCAAGTTCTGCCAGAAATCATTATCAGAAATCACTATTCATTCCGATTTCAATTCCAGTCACAAATGAGGTAGTTTCGACTGGAACTATTGGATATTGTTATTGCTTTACTACCTTACCAAATTTCTTTTCTGACAACCAGATCGTTTTTGGTAATTGTAAGTTCAAGTACTCAGTATTCATGAGTGACAGAAGGCGGAACAAGGAGATTGATATGCAGATTTGTAAAGCAAACAGCAGTTCTGTATGAGCTTTATTGCTCTGTGTTCACAAAACAGGAGCTTTCAAATTCTGCAAAGCTGTCAATTTTTAAATCAGTCTTTGTTCATTCCTCATCTGTGGTCATACATCTTGTGTGATGATTGAAAGAAAGCTATCTCAACTAGAAATGACAGAGAGTTTGGCTTGGTGCTTTGCAACAAAGCATACAGTTGTTAGATTGGTAAAGCCCTGGATGTTGAGCAGCTTTTCCAAGTAGAGATCTCAACTGTGATGGTTGGGCAACATGACCAGGATGCACTTGGAAAGATTGGGAAGGGGGGGCCTTCTAGCTTAGCATGGGGGAAAGCAGCCCAAAGTCAACCAAGCACCAGGTAGTGTGATGGCGTCTTTGACCTGGCTTGGTTCCATCTTGATGTAGAGCCAGCAGAACTAATGTGCTGAAAATCATGAGGTTTTTTGAATGCTCCTATGCTTGCTGTTCCTGCAACCTTCCCGAGTGAAGAAGTGGGAGTGGAAATGATTGAAGCTAAACAGCACAAATGTTGTATTTAGCAGCAAGTTTTGACTGTGGGCATGAAAGCCACAACGCGTTTGTATTGACAGAGGCCCTCACCTAAAATTTATCTTGTTTCAAACATACACAATTGCTGAATCAATTGACCCAGCTGAGATACAGACATATATTTTTATCCATGAATATAGATTGTATCAGCGTAGTATTATAACTTGTGTCAAATTGATTGCAGAGTATGGATGAATTAATTGAAAAAACTGTACCAGAAAAAATACGCCATACAAAAACCATGGATTTGGAAGAGTCTGTATGTAAGTAGTCCTTAACTTAGTGAAATGAGTACGCTTGGTTACATAACATTGCATAAATGCTTATTTTGCATTGATGTTTCACAAACTAGAATCCACTGAAAAGTTGAACGATTTGTTGCACACGCATTTTCCACGGTTAAGCATTCTACTCCAAGAACGACTCTATTTTGCAAATCGCAACTCGCCAACGCCCCGGCCTTGCTTCCAATCGCGTGCTCGCGTCGAGACACGCTCTGTTGACTTCACGTGTTCGGAGCGTGCCTGATTGGTCGCATGATCCTGGCGAGGCCTTTTGTGTATTGTCTTGGGAGTCGCGACAGCACAGAAACCTCAATGCGCTGTACGAAGCATTTGCGTATTTATGCCGCACTAATGTTGCCCGCGTCATCCTTATCAGCAAAGTGGGTATGAAAACGACGGCTTTAGAAAGCAGATCAGATCGCTTTAACGCACGTACAAATCAGATTAGTTATAAATAGGGCGACCAAAAGTCAATAAAAGTCAAAAATTTTCTGCCGTTTCTAAAGTTTATGAAACGTCCACAAACCAAATTTCACGCTCATACCATGAGGGAATCCCAAGTTATTAGGTCAAAAATAGTCGAAATTTATCATTAGGTCAAAATTCATCGTTAGATCAAACTTTTTTTGCAGCACAGTTTTTTCTCTTAAATATCGATATTTTATTGAAACTACAACAAAAGATGTTGATATGCTTTTGCAAGTTTAGTTGTAATTCTGTAATAATAGTGGGTTTATTGCGATTTCTGACATAATAATGTTGTTTTACACACTACTGGACGATTGAATATTATGTAAGATAGGCATGGTAGGCGAGAAATGTGGTCTCACGGTGCTTGTTTTGGTGAATGCTCTTTTCTNACAACCAGATCGTTTATCCATTATGCGTATATTGTTTCAGCTTTATGNTGTTCTCAGGTTTGACTCTACTATAGTTATTAATGTAGTAAATTCTACTGTAGTAAAATCTACTGTAGTACTTATCAATAAATCATCACCGAAGTCAAACAACCATTTTTTTTTATTTCGAAGCTTAGCGTGCATGACTACACTTCTGGATTAACGTCAACACCTAAGGCTTAATTGTTTTGCAGTTGCAAACGCAGAAAATTAATAGGTCAAAGTAAAGTCAAAATTTGGAAATTATAAATTCAAAATTTTAAGTTTTTAGGTAAAAAAATTGGTTTCCCTAGTTATAAAAAATCATTTGTCGAATCCACTTTATGGCATCTTAAAATTCTTTGAGATGATCAGTTGCAGTCGCGCGATGGTTGGATGTTGTTGTTCAACCTAACTGGTACTATGGTGGATTTAAGGAACTCATCTGTCCAAGTATGAAAGTAAACGCTTTATTGCGGTTTTTCAGCATGCGTTGATCTATGCAATAATGCCATCCACTGATTCAATATTGATTTACTTGCGCTGACAGTTAAAAGCTCTAGGTTTTCTGTATGCTCTCAAGGAATCAGCTGACTGTGCTCTGCTTTCATCTTTTTGCGATGATTCAAACTAACACGTCTACATTCAAGTAAGTGCTCTCCACATTGGGGTTAATCAAGGTATAGATTAGCAAATTTTTAATAGGAAATCGATTTCACGTAAAATTGCGCATCCTCAGACCTGAAATTTGCAAGCAGAGCTAACGGGTGATAAGTTGAAAGGCTAAAATAAGAGCAGTTCTTACGTTAGCCTTTCAACTTTTCACCCGTATACTTTGCTTGCAAATTTCAGGACTAGGGATGCGTAATTTTACGTGAAATCGATGTCCTCTTAAAAATTTGCTGATCGATTCCTTGCTTATCCCCACTGTAGAGGGTAATTACTTGCATACTTGCGCAGGTGAAGGTGTTGTTTCATCTGTATTTTTTGCAAACGCGGTGGTGCACCCGCGCTGATATGTTTTTAATTATATTCACTGAATATTGCTGACGATGGAAACAGTTGTTTTCGTAACGTCCGTTATGGTCTCATTCAACTCACTAGGGTTGCCGCTGTTGCTTCGTATACAACTTCGCAAAACTGCCAAATTTTACTTGAGCCAACTTCCTCACTACAATTATCAGGGTTGCAGCGTCAGAGTCACAAGGAGTCGGAGGTTTTTGGGTAGAGTCGGATTCCTAAGAACACTAGGAGTCAGATTTTTTTATCCGACTCCGGTAATCCAACTGAATCATTTTTGTCGCACGTCTAGGTCAACTCGTGCCTGTTGAAATGGTACAATTTCTTTTGAAACTTCTATTGAAACAGAGAATTCTTGCTATACACCACGATTTCCATTGGTTGCTAGTTGCTATAAAATTGTTTACCGCCAAACTTCATTCACGTTGTGTTCGGGGTCGGAAATTTTGGAAAGATCGAAGTCCGGCGTTTTACCTCCGACTCCGCAACCTTGACAATTATACCTCGTTATCTCTTGGGCAGTGTTTGTTGGGACGCGATCATCTTAGAAATGCATGTTTTTCGCATTTGCTTTAACCATGTTTAGTTGCTGCCAGATGGCGCAGAAACTCAAGCTTTTGCCATGGGTTAAAGTGTTTACCATTGTCTGCAGAAGGCATTCCTTGTTTTATGTGATGAATTCATTGTATATAGCTGTCGTCTTGCTGTTGCTTGGTCGTTGTACGACGCTAATCGGCCAAGCGCCAGCAAAACGAAAGGTAGAAAAAGTAGTTCCGTGTGATATTTTGGCGCACGCAACCTGACTCTTGTTCTGCGGTTTCTTTCGCATTTAGTTTGTGTTTGGTGTAGTAAGCTGCAGAATGTCACGTGTTGTTTGGAGTGTTGTTCTGATAGAAGTCCGGCAACCGTAAGTTGTCATTTTACCTTTGTTGACAAAATCCCGATTTCGCACTTATAAAATCAACAATTGCTGACCTTGTTTAAATAATGCAAATAATTTCCTCATTAAATTTTTTGTCAGATTATCCAAACCTGGCAAGTAAGCAGCAGGGAATCCTTACGCCATCTTAACTTCTACGACAATATCGGGCCAGACTGTAACCGTGAAGGGATAAACAGAATTGAAACATTGTTTTGACCTAAAGGTAAACAAACACAATCTGATTAGGTTGTAATTGCCAAAATACCGAAGCCAATCGACTGTAAATTTTAATAGCACCTCTGAAAATCCGGTATTGACTTATCATCCCTGTAATACCGCCCAGTGAATGATGTACATTATTCGGTACCAAGGTAGCAAAGAGATCGGTCTCTGAAAGAACTGAACCGTTACAGATCTCAAAGCCCAACTTCTGTGGCTGCTACGTTCCATCTGCTTCCACCGTTTGAAACTATTTTATGAGCTCTTTTGGTTTCGTGCCTTTCTATAAGCTGTAACGCAGTACAGCAATGATGTCAATTAGACCTGTTTCAGCGAAAGACTGCAGTGAACTACCGAAGCAGTTATTACGCTGTACAAATAATCCTAAAGTAGCACGGTATGCTGAATGGAATTTTGCGTTCTTGTAACAAGAATCGAATTTAACCGCCTGACAATGTACTTACTGCTTTTCTCAGGCGAGAATGAGATCTTGGACCGCCTGAGCAAGATCGCGAAGCAAAATAGGTGCGACTGGCGATCTTATATCGGTATGGGTTACTACAGTTGCTCCGTTCCTCGCACTATTGTTCGGAACATGCTTGAAAATCCTGGCTGGTGAGCAACATTTCTTGAAAATTTCTTCCTATAAAACCTAAGTTATTCTGCAAAAACTGGGAAAACCTTCGTTTATTGTTACTTTGACCGTTGCTTTCAGCAACTCTATTCATTGCTAGTTTTTGACACAGGAACCAGGTGAAATTCTTTGATTCATGGGGTGGAGTTTTCAAGACAGAAACGCTGATAAATGTACCACATTGTGATTTGGCCGTGATCTTCGTTTTCGTCATGCGACTTACGAAGTTGTGAATTTGAAAGAAAAATCCAATGTGTTCATCTGCAGTTGCGAAGTATCCCTTGTGTTATTGCTTTGCTTGTGGAAATCTTCGTCGCTCTCCCAAACCAGCGTTTAGAAAACTTCGTTAAATGGCATTTGTTTGGTATTGCTTATGCAATTGTTAATGTAATTGGCCTACTGGCCGGAGATGGCACTCTCAGTAGCTGCACTGCACACATTGTCGGCAAGAGCTGTCGTTTCATGCGTGAAACCTGATGGCGAGGTGTTGTGCGAGGAAACACAAAGTAAAAGATTGACGTTTGTTGTGTAAAAGCGTCGTTGACCAATACAGTCGCCAATGCCGAGTGGTGGATCGCGCGATTGCAGCGTTCCGAACATCTTTCGCAAGATTTGCTTGCACGTGATTGGACAGATCAACTTAAAGTGTAATTGAAGCACGTTGATATTATCGCGCATGACTCACGCGAGGAGCATCGATCAACGATTGCGACTTTTTCTTGGAAATTCGCAATCATTGACTGCGTCCATCTGTGGCCCGGCGAAGCTGTTTTTATTTCGCGGAGACAGTTCGCCAACTTGTCCGAAAAAAACTTAAAAACTTTGTCATTTTTTTGTTTGAACTTAATTTTTTTCTATTGTTCAAAAAAATTCGGTCAATGGCCGAAAATAAATCAGCCGCGAGGGTGATAAACTCTTTGCCAAGTCATGGGTTTCTTCGTCGTAATCGTTGGTCCCGCGTGCGCAGGTCAACGCCGTACACACCTTACCAGCCGGAAATGGCGCAAGGAAGATTGGAAAGCTTGCTTAACTATCAGACCATGGTGGTCGACATGACAGGTGAGGTGGATTTACACAATACCTGAATCCTTTTCTTCCTATTATTCTGATTGCGTGTTTGGTGCAAATGCTTATAGTCGGCGTCATTGACCCACGTGGGATTGTTCAATGCTTAATGTGCTAAAGCCTCTGCGAAAATTGATTTTTGTTACTCCCTTTGCTGTTTGCTTTATGACTCTCGTACAACATTTGATCTGGTGCTAGGAACGAATCCAACCATACGGTGGCCTTGTGGCTTCGAGGATTGAATTTCCAAGAAGTAAAATATCCTTGCCCTTTGGGTTTCCATTGGACGTTTAACACGTATCTCCACAAATAGCAGAAATGTTTTTACGCAAATGTATCCTGGTTTTATACACTCTTCGCGCGCTGATGTAGAAATTGACACAGGTTCAACTCTTGATTTATTGTTCCACTGCAAAGAGTTAGGGTAATTTTTGTATTCTAATGGTTTCGTAATAATTTAGGTGTGTAGGGATGTCTACCCGTTGGGTCTCATCAGTACCACAGTGGCACGGAAGCGTTTAGTCACATTTCAGTTTGTGTTGGTTATATTATACTTACGTTGAACGTAACGAATATGAAGCTCAAAGCTGTGATGGGAATGACAGCGTTGGTAATAATTTGGTTAATACACGATGATGATGTGAGACATTCCCACCATTCAAAACTCGTCAAGCAGTTGTGCTCTAAAGTTATCTTGAGGTGTGATAAGGTATTATATCGCTGTATGACGTGAATATATGAATACTTTTGAACTGAACGGAGAATATATGACAAAAGATTGCTCATGTAGATTTGTCCGTCAAATTCAAACATATCCTCACCTTCTGCTAGTTTTACCAAATGCTGTTTTCCAACACCACGCAATTACCCAGGGACCGACCATCTGCTCAAGCGAAAATTAGTAAGTGCGGTACATTATATCAAGTTGCACATCAGTTATGACTTACGCAGGGTTGGACATCGCCAATGCGTCCCTTCTCGACGAAGCGACGGCCGCTGCGGAAGCTGTCTCGCTGTGTTTTCGACATAACAAGAGGCTGAAATTCTACGTGGACGATAAGATCAACCCTCAGTCGCTGGAAGTTGTTCGCACGAGAGCTGCGTAAGTTTTGCGAATCCGTCCAAATACTGGTTTGCAGAAGTGTTTCTGCGGTTTACGCGGCATAGCTCTCCGCAGCACATCTAGAAACAGAAGACAGCGTGTCCTTATTTCCACTATGTTAGTGTGTTGTTCGTGATTTACCGCGATGCGGTACTGGCGGTAAAGTTTTGTACCGGTGCAAAAGGAGCAAGGGTTTGTTAAAAGATGTCACGTTTCCTTGGAAGTTTCGAAAATCGGAGACGAAGCAATTGCGTATTGGTTTGATTTGGCGAATAGCAAAAACGTTTTGGCTGACATTTAAAGGTTGATTGGCGTGGAAATATTCGTTGAAAAACTGCACAAGATGGACTTCAGCTGTCGCGATTTTAGCGGCGTGCTCATCCAGTATCCGAACACCGAAGGGAGAGTATTTGATTTTTCGGACGTCATCGAACAAGCACACACCCACGGGGTAAGAAGCGAACCTGTTTGTTTTCAAACTGAGCGCAATTGTTTTAAAACTGAGCTCAGGTACGTCTTGTTCAGGTATTATTGTATACTTCATGGACCCACCAGCAATGTTTATGCTCTCTTGATTAACTTTTTGTCTGATATTTTTTGCTTTTGCGTTTTAAGCATCATTCAACCTTTAATTGGCTGAGGTTATCTGAGACATATATAATAACTTGCGCATGTTCTGAATATCAGTGACAATAAAAACAGTCAGAAGCTGCCCATCTGACCAAGCGCTGAATAAACGGGTTTCGCACGTCTAACGAGGTTGGCTTTTGAGTTTTCGAGACTTTTTCATTCTCAGAAACATNTGCTTTAATAATCTCATCTGAGTCATGACTTCTAACGCACCTACTTTCGCACGCTAAATTTAATTATGACCATACGTCTCAATTGTCAACGCGCGGCCATTTGCGCGCTGCTCTCTCGCTGGGTGCGACATACCCTGGCTGCAGCAAATTTGGCTTTTCGCGCAGATAAGCACGGTGTTCATTACACGCGTCACGCTACTGGATTTTCAGATGAGGTTTCGCTTTGTTGAGCTTCATTTTTTGCGTTATGGTTCGTCGAAATGTTTGCGTCAGTTTGAAAATCGTTTTCCCTTTTGTTAAGAGTTTGGTTGCGTGCTCAACCGACCTACTCGCTCTGGCTCTCATTAAATCACCTGGTGAGATGGGTTGTGACATCGCCCTCGGTAACAGCCAACGTTTCGGAGTGCCGTTGAACTACGGTGGGCCTCACGCCGCTTTCTTTGCTGTTAAAAATGAATTCAAGCGACTCATGCCTGGCCGTGTGGTGGGAGTCACGAGGTAGGTGTGTTTCTTTTTTTGCGCATGCCTTGCGTTGTTATTACTGCCCGACGGACTATGTAGCTAAATGTCAGTAGCATGGGCGTCAGAGGGGGGAAGGGGGATTGTCCCCCTGGATTTTGAAATTTGACATCTTCCCATTAAATTTTCATAAAAAAAGGTTTTCTTAGTTTCGAGTGGGCAAAATGACATTTCACCACTTTTGGCCCACCCCCTGGAAAAGTTGAAAAGTCCTTTGGCTACTCCTGGAAAATACACTATGCCCCCCCCCCCC
>JGI24159J19872_10010638_pt1 | contig 12074 bp, 5 predicted proteins | sample Ectturendosymbi4_FD_19872 | JGI IMG/M metagenome (IMG submission 19872) | reverse complement strand
AAAAAAGCAAAATGCACAGGTGCTGGAATCGGTAAAGCTAGAACTCGAAATGCAAGCAACTTGCTGCTAAAACTGTTTTCAACTTCCTTGTCGGGCGTGTTGATGAATTTCCTGATAGATATCACTTTACTCTAGGTAAGTGGTTCTCAAAGTGGTCGATATCGATGGGGTCAGTTGGACCATCCAAGGGGTCGAGAAATAATCATGGGGTCGAGAAATAATCATGGGGTCGAATGGGGGTCACTGAATGGTCAGGGGGTCAATGAATAACTGCTGGGGTCTACTGGAGCAATGAAACCTCCAATTCAAAATTATTGTTAATCGGGCAAGGAATGCAAACGGCGATTTTCAACAAATCAAACAAAATTAAGAGGGCTGGTCAAATCCAAACTACAGTAGTTTAAACAGTGGCGTACGCAGAAAATTTTCATGAGGGGGGTGTTCATTCAGTGGCTTATGGCGGTCATTTGTACTTGATGTGCGCTGTTTGTGAAGTCACAATTTGAAGTCGAATTCATTTTTTCAACCCAACGTTTTGGCGAAATTTGTTAACATAATATGCATGCTCTTCTACGACACGCATTCCCCTTATTTTATGTGCCATAGCACTGAATATAAACTATCAGCGCTCCGAGTTAGCATATCGGAGGAAAATAACTCAACGCTGCGACACAGCAGCTGATAACTGCAAAAATAACAGGTTGCACGTTAAAACAGGGCTGTAAAACACACTCATCAGTGCATCACTACGTCAGCAACAACTGCAAAATCAGGTTGCGCTAATGTCTCGTCGCATACAAGCAGTCAGTGCGGCTGGAGTACTGGCTGGCGCACACCCCGGTTTGCGAGATAGAATCTTGTTAAACTACACAAGAATTGAGAATGCGTAGAAAGCACGTAAGAAAACTTTCGATTTTTTGTTTGTATAGACATCCAGCAAACTTATTGTTTTCTTTTTCCCTGCTGAGACATTATCAAATGCCTGAATGCTTCTATATTGACAACGGCTGTTTTTGAGCTCGTGCAACTGTTCTATCATGATACAGAAATCGGTACGTAGCCAATGCGGTCAGCGCTTGCGCTGATCAGCCATAGCAGACAAAATAGAGACAATTGTTTCGCATAGAGTAAACTATCGCGGAACACAATCTATAAAGCATGCCTAGTGGACGAAAGGTCTGCAAAAAGTGGTGAGATGGTTTCTGGATGCAGACGACAACCCGGATTCCCACCAAAACCTAATTATTACATTTTGGCCCATTTACAATGTTCCTTAAAATTTGCATCCAAATTCATTCCGTAATATTTGCATTAAGACGACAAATTAACAAGCAAACAGTATGCGAAAACAATTAATCTCCTTTGCGCAGGTAATAAAATTTTTGTAAAATATCAAGCTCAAGAGGGGTTTAACCCCAAAACACTCCCTTTGCGTACGCCCTTGAGTTTAAAAGTACATTCGATTCGAATAGTTTTTTATTAAGTCATCCATTGTGACAGTTATGTTTTATGTTATGCTTGCATCTATAGTTCTAAGCGTATTTTCGGTTTGTGCATTATTTTATCATGCACTTCAAGTAAAAAGTACTCAAAGTTATTTTGACACATACTTTCCTTGTATTAGTAACTGTTGGGATAGGCCACGGGGTCTACAGAAAATTGTATACTTTAAATGGGGGTCAACGTGCAGAAAAGTTTGAGAACCACAGGTGCTCATTCGCGCTGAGCTAAATTGAGAATCGGTCAATTACAGTGACTTCCATTCCGAAAAAGCATTTCGTGAGTACTGAACAAGCCAGCGATCCATAATTGAATTTTAAATATTCATTGTGTGTGGAGCATCTTATCACATTTTCCCTTTCGACAAGCAAGAAGACGTTCAGATCGCCCAAACAGGGCAGATTCAGCCACGATGTTAAACAGACCTGATATTTAAGGTCGGGCTGAGCTGTGGTGCATGTCAACACACTCTGCGTAAGTCGACCACAGCTTCATACAGTAGCAGGAGTCGGTGCGTGTCTTATCAGTCGAATTCCACATTACATTCCAATGTTGTCCACCCGTTAAGATCATCAGCAGTCGATACAGCAACTGCGCCAGGCAATGCGACGTGATCACCCCGCGATATCAATTATTCAGCATCGTTACATCTTTATATCGTGAAAGCCCAGCGATATTCAACAATGTCCTTCAAGGTTGTGATTGTGCATAGAATTGTGTGAGAATATATATTAAATGTAGCTTTACCACAACTTAATTTTAATTTTCCATCGTATTTTTTCAAGAATTGTAGACATTATTCCTTGTACAAATCTTGTAACGTTGCCTTCAGCTTGCCGGGGGGAGGAGATTAAAACTGGAAAGGAGTACGAAAAAGGGAAAATATGTTACTAAGCAAAACATAAAATGAAAAGTTCAGTGTTGGAACTGCGAGTGTTCAAGGCTTGGCGTCTGGAAATGGTGGTTAGTGCGAGTGCACGCGTCGTGCAGTTAGTAATTCTTTGCATAGCGTTTCAGAGAAAGTTTTTTCATCATATTTGACTTTCAACCAAAATGTTGAAACGTTGCTGTGTTTCACCACACTCCTCTTCAGAGCCACAACCAGGGGGGAGCAACCGAGCAATAGCCCTCCGATGATATTTTCAAAAACGGGTTTAGTTGTTAGGTAGAACAAGTTACAATCTTTTTGCCCCCCTGCACCGAAAATATCAGCTGGTTACGGCCCTGCTCGAGAGCTGCCATTTGAACAAAGTCCTTTGACCAAATTATATCTAAGTATAATTTTTGAAAACCGAAGACCATTCTCCTTTTGAAAACCGAAGACCATTATTGTGAGCCTTTTTAATAAAAATAAAACTTATACAACTTGAATCTTCCTCCAATCACTGTACAAACGGCGGCAACTCATAGTCTTCGGATTTAGCAACACTTAATTGGAACCACAAAATCCCACTCAAAGGCCGGTCTCTCTTATAATGACGCACAGTGAATGCAGCGAACCAAGTGCGATCCGTGCAAGCCGCAATATTAGCCGCGCTGTTCATTCATGTGCAGTAAAATTTACAGGAAAGAAAGAGCTGAAAGAGCTACTTTTCTGACATATCGAGCTTGTATGCTCTCTGAAAGAGAATTTATAAAAGGATATCTTTTCTTGTTACTAATTTGCAGACTTTTTGCATTTTCTATTGGTATGTACCGAAACAGATTTCAATTAAATCAATTTTTTATATCCTGGCAATTTCGAGCTTATCAGGTAAATTTTGATTGCAAAAATGTTTTTGGTTAGGTTACCTGCCATTTTTTGCTAAATCGGTCAATGAAACAGCTGCTTTAATGCAACGAACTTCACCCAAAAGAATCGTTCATCGCACAGGCTTGACAGATACATGTAATGCAACTGTCTCTTTTGCTGATTTGAGCGGCATATCGTGTAATCGTTGCTTCAATCTAAGGGATACAGGAAGAGCAGTTGAAAATATGAAAGCTTGTTTGCGACGGATTTATTAAGAATTTTTTGTCACACAGGCAACCTTCCACCTGCTTTCCTTTAATTGCGAGGATTTCGAAGTGACGAAACAAACTAGAATTCAAGACAAGGAAGGTTTTATGCATTTAATAAAAAATAGTATTTTGGGTTCACTTGAAAATTTTGTTTTTTCTTTTTGATTTGATTTTTGAAGACGGCAATTGGCGAACCTTGACATTTTTTCTTGCCGGAACGGTTGGGGTGAACGCTCTTGCCCAACGAGCGCTACGGCAATTCACTCAGTGGTTCTTCTTCTTTGGAGCCAGTTCTTCAAACCACTGCTTGGCCGCACTAGATCTCGGGGCAGATGTTGAGCAGCTATTTGTTGTCCCATCGTCCAGAACCGTCAGGCCGTGCAGTCCATGAGGAAGTCGATGGATTACACATTGGAGGACAACATGGTCGACGGTTTGTTCTTATACGCCACATTCACAGGCCGCAGAGGAGGCCATACCCCGTTTGTATAAGGTGGAGCGGAAGGGCCCGACACCAGTGCGGAGGGGGTTAAACCTGGCTCTTCTTGGGAGGGTCGCTCCAAGGGGATGGGTGCCGGTGTCGGTGATGAAAATGCTGAGTCTTGTAGGGTTCTCCGCCTACTCCACATTCCATTGGTGATCCAACCACTTGTTGTTATCAGATGAAGTGATGAGTTGTTGTGCGGCGGATACTAATAGCTGTCTCGATTTAAGACGCCGTGCGTCTGCACTCGATGGACGGGTGAGCGCTGAGTGGAGCAGGTGTTCAGGCTCCATGGCACGGCGTGCTAGAGACAGTGTGACTCCTTTGCGACGAAGCTCAGCAGGTTGCATGCCTGCAAGGATTGGAAGATTGTCTGCTGGTGTAGGGCACAGGCATCCAGTCACAATGCTCAAGGCGTCGTTGATGGCAGGGTCACCAACTGAGTGGCTGTAGATCGAACACCCAACCTTCCAATGGAGCGGCGGACACTTTACCACTGAACTAATGCCGTCACCAGTTTGTTGTTCTCACACATATCGTCTCCAAAACTTATATTTAGAACTTAAGTTATTGGATCGAGGTTTCCTTAAAATAGGAAAACAGGAAAACTGACTGGTGAACACACAGGGCAGCAGCAAATGACTTCTTTTTAGGAAAAAGCAAAAAAAAGTTTTGGGAAAACCTTGGGAAAATGTTTGGGTAAAAGTGTCATACTTTACCAGTTGTTGCTTCAAACAGCAGTGCCGCTAAAATGGAACCTTACGCAGTGGACTTTCAAAGTTTGCTGACATAGAATCGCCTTCCTTATGTTGATGCCCAAGGGTCAAGTCGCTACTACAAACAAATGTTTGTACATTATATCTGCACACATTTGGTTGTTTCACCAACTAAACTGATGCCAATGCTGTTCAACACCGCACCCTGCATAAAATGTAATGGATGTCGAAGGAGTAGGTTCATTAAATGACGCGAGCCTCACTAAATGGAACGAGCAAAGCCCGCAGGAAGATTTTAAATAAATCTTTTTCATGGATGGAACGTGAACTTGCAGGCATCAACTTGTTTTCTTTATTCTTTGTAGGTTTGCAAGATATTTGTCGTTATCACATGGATCAGGAGTCTCCAAACTACGATCCGCAGGCCTAACCCGACCCGCGAAACCATTTATTCGGCCACAAGGACATTTTGTCAGGAATTAAAAAATGGCAGATTTACGAAAGCGTGTTGATTTTGCAGAACGTAACATATCTCGAAACAATAACATTGCATAAGATGTCCGGTCCCGGAATTGTGGTGTAAAAGCTTATGTGACTCTCAAACAAAAGTTTGGAGACCCCTGACCTGGATCATCTATATTGCGAATCTGAAGATGTAAGAAATGTGCTTATGTGTCTAAAAGTAGGTATAGATGTACGTGAAGAAGTAAGAAGAAAAGCTATTTTGTGTTGAAATGAGCGAAGTGTATTTATTTTTTGAAATATTTTGAGATCGGCGCGCAACATGTTCGTCTCCAGGCAACGCCCGCTTGCGGCTGAAATGTAACCTTTTGATGCACGACTGTTTTTCTCCATTCTAGTGACAGCTGCAAATCTCAAATAAAAAACGAGTGAAAATAGATCAGGTTCACATGACAATGTAAGTAGCATTTCGATCCGCCAGCTAACGCTTTTGCTGTCTTGCGAGAAGTTTGTCGACTTTCGAAAATGACAACTATCATTTGGCATGGTGGTGACAATTCTGAAATGTGAGTCAATTCAGTTGTTGAAAAAATCAGCAATGTGCTGTTTCAGCTGCGACATCACTCTCAGCCAGGACAACTGCAGACATTCGGTAACGGGTAGTTTTATAGTTGGTTGGATACGGTTGGATTATCGTGCTGTCGAGTTGAGTGCGCACGAATTTACAATCGTTGCTTCCGGTTATTTATTTTACTTTGTTGCTTCAGCAAGCGTCGGCACTTTTTCCATTGATATTCGGAGGGAAACTGCGCTGACGATTTTGCTGCAAGTCCCGCGTTTCCTCAACACGACGCGACATCACGTGGTCGGAAATGACGCCACCGACGCTGTTTAAGTAAACTTTGTCCGGACATATTATTTGACTCGGTGCAATAGCAGTACTGCAACGTTCGAACTATCTCAGGACAATAACTCCGAGCATGACCCAGAATAACGGCAACAAGCCTGCTCAGCCTGCATTGTCTAAGAAAGCCTGGCACGTTCATGGTTGTTAAGTGGTGATCCGATCGAAAACTCCGGTTGTCTGTTCACAACTCTGGGCTTGCAATGACTGGAATGCTGTCAGGTCACTACCTCGGTAGCAGCACAGTCGAAAACTCACCTTTGCAATTAGCTGTCAACAACCAGCTGGTGATCTTTTCAAAGGCTGTATATTATCGGTTCGACTTCACTGTCTTTCTGTTATTAATGTCTTTTGATACAATCGATGCTTTCAGCTTTTCTCGAAGGTTGTGAAGCAGAACGTGATGAGCTTTGTCAACACGCTCCGAATACCGAAACAGCCGACAACTACCCCATGCTGGGGGACATAAACGCGATGAAAAGAAAAAAGACGGACTTAGCTAAAAGTAGTGACCACAATCACGTTGTTTTCAGTCGCCAATTCAATTCGCATTTGCAAAGGAGGTCAGATAGTAAGTCAAGAATGAGTTTCGCAAACTACTATGGAATTGAACTGGCCTGATGGAGAGCACAGTAAAATTTTCAAGATTGTCTAAAAACGCCAATAACCAAACACGAAATCTTAACATGATCTGGCACGGTCTTAGTTAAAGTCAATGGTCTGTTTTCGGGTAAGCACCTAAGTTTTGTTCTGCATCACTAACTAAATGTGTTTTGTGTTTCAATGTCAACTGCAACTGGTACAAACTCTTGTATCCTATTTCTCGATGGCGATGCAATCCACTGGAAAACACCGTTAAAAATTGATTATTAAATTTGATAATACTTATATTCGGTCTCGTTGAGGCGTCAAATGAGGTGGTAGTGTTTCTCAAACTGACGTCAACAGTCAAGCGTTCACAACTGAGTTTTATTTCCGCGAACTTCTTTGCCCGAAAATCAACCTGATTTATGTGGAGGTCGCAGATTTAGCCTCAGATCTCGATGTTGCTGAATAACCAGCAACCCGCAGACCACTTCCGTGCAAATCGCAAAAACGTTTAGGTTGGACCGCATTAGGTTTATCGGAGAATCGGAAAACATCGCGTGAGGTCTCTCAAAACCCTTTAGTGAAAATGATAAAGAATAGCGCATGTCATATGTTGGGAGAACAAACCAACATTAAGTATAATGCAGATCAGGATTTTTTAACGCACACAACCTGACGGTCATGTTTGGTGGACAGTGCGACACGAGCACAGCGGTGCATTATTCTTGGGGGAATCAGATGACACTGGCTGACATGAAATTTACTCAGAGTCCTATTTGCTTAGCGGGAGGTCACCGAGTGGCGCATGTGACATTCTGCTAAGTACAGGTCAAATCGTGTTTCTGAGCATCGCCTTTTACAACGCCTTGCACTCAAAGATGCTGTAAGCTGCAAAAGGCTTGGGTTTTTCGCGGAAAGGCAAATGCTTTGCATTCCATTCTGTGCGTTTAGCTAGCCAGTGCGATTTAGTCGCTGATCGCACAAGCTTCAACACCTGTCGTTACAAGATGAGGCTTTGCGGAGAAGGCCGTCTATCGTTTGAGCTTGCAGTCGCTGTCACGCTTGCTTGTGGATGAAGGAGTGCGCAAGCAACCGCACGACCTTATTGCTTTTCCACGCTAAAGAGTTTTTGCTGCAGACGTGTATGCTCTTTTCGCTGTTTGCTGGGTACCTCTACGGAAAGTCAAAATACTTGATCTTGCAACGGTTGGGGGATTGCAATTTTTGAAGTTCTAGAATTTGGCTCAACAAGAGGAACAGCTGCAATTACGGCGGCTCACACATTTTCCAGCGTTTAGCTCATTATATATGACTGCAATGTCGCAAAGTGTCAAAATGGCATATGATCTGGTGGTGCATATCATTTCTTTACAGTAGCGGTCTCCTAACATTGCAAATATCTCCAAAGTCGCAAACGTTCGCCGGTCATTTTTACCACGGAATGTCAAAAAACGATACCTTTCGATAGCAGCAACTATCCGAAACCATCTACAGCCTTCAAGCCAATGTTTTTACATCAAATAAATCTAATGTTTTTCAAGCACGTCTAAACCGAGCCCAAGCTCGGCCGAAGTAATGATCGTCTGGGAGCGATGACACCAAACCTGTAAAATGTTCATGGCGATCAGTGTCGCAACAACACGCGTACTTCATACCTCTTCACCTTGCATTTTAGCCTTGACTGGTATTTCTAACGACAGTCGTGGTTTGCCAAATGCAAAGTCTGTGTAGAGACCTGCCATACACCGTCCTTATTCCACCGATTTGTCCTATTTTTGAAGGTCTGCGGCTTAGAAGGCTTTTCACCGTTTTTCTTATCTGCCTTCAATGCATTAATGACCAGTTTTTATGACTTCTGTCAGTGAAATGAGTAAGTTAATTCCATTAAATAAATGAATCGCGCGTAGAACGTTGCAATAAAGCAACGCAAACTTTCGGTTTCCTATAAAATTTCCCGCAGCTAAAACAAAGATATGAACACAAACGCATATCGAACAAGAAACCTGTTCAAGACAACCGATCAAACAAAGCAATTCAGACTCTTCACATCAAACGGTTATGATGTGAATGAATGGAAGGTTGTATATCTAGCTGTGACCGAAAAGCTTTCGAGTGGTCGTAGAAAAGTCTATGCTTCGTCACACAGTTGAGTGACATGTATTCAACTCTAGTTACTCCCAAACGTAATGCAACTGTGCCAAGGTAGCTTCACCTTATGTCTACGAAGGGTATTGCGTCTTCTACAGGCTAACGATTTTTAATTCATGCACAACTTGAAGAACCCGTCATGTGGATAAACTTTGTCAAGGCAGGTGGTTGCTGTTTCGTTCTGCAGAGGGTTAGAAAAAGCGAGTATTACTGAACAACCTCATTTGTATGTCTGTATCAAACCAAAGTACTAATGCTGATTTTTGGTCTATTATCGTTTACTGCGCAAGGCGCGAAGCCTTTGAGCTGGCAACCCAGCAGACTCGTTAATCAAAAAGTTGCTAGGAGTTGCCTTAAGTCGGCAACTGAAACAGGTGTTTGAAATTCAAACAATTTTTTTAAACAAATAACGCAAAACCATCATGTTCAAGTAAGAGGTATGAAACAATCTGCCGCTCTCTCTGGTCGAAATGAGACGTGAGTTTCCCCCACTTTGTTAAATTGTTCGAAAGGTTGCATAATTGAATCCATTCCCGCGGTGAAACGTTTAGTCTAATTAATGTCACAGCATTTGCTGTCTTGTAAATTTAAACATTTTTCTTATTTCTACTTGTTAAATTGCTGCAGAATGAACAAGTTGCCATAAAATACCACAGCAGCAATAACAAAAAATAGATGTTTCTTATTTATTATGTAATTTTTCTCCAATAAACAGCTGGCTAAAATTTGAGGTTTAATTATTTGATGCTCAGTAACCAAACCATTCGCTTTCCGGAATTTAATTATCTTACCTGTCGAACGAAAGCGCCACAAGTGAGTAGACACTGGCCAGCATCGTCACCTTTTGGCACACCTCGCAGAAGACGCACATGAAGCTCCCGAATGGCCACCCATCCATGCTGTACAAGGGGGCTTGAAAGGGAACGCAGAAGAGGAGAAAGAACATGTCCGAGATGGCAAGGTTGAGGATGAAACGGTTGGTGTTGTTCATGCCGTGAGGTTGACGGCGATAAATCTTTGTAATGACAGTGATCACCAGCGCGTTGCCGACGAGGCCAACGCAGAAAATAATGCCGAAAAAAATCGGCACGAAAATTCCAGCCAAGATCTGTTCTTGACTTTTGCCGTGCGAAGCATCCTGAGAATCGTTGAAGGCGGTCAGGTCAATCTGCGATGTCGTCACGTCATCGAACCGAGACACTTCCAGGGTTGAATTTTCGCTTGTGGCAGTAGTTTGTCTGAGCATTTTGTCCAAGCGTCAGAAAGCTGTTTGAAGTCGTTGGCGACGCCAACGACAATACTTCAAGTTTCAGATGCAAGTTAATACAAAATCTGTCAACTGCAAACTTAACTTCATCGACAAACATACCATTGGGGCCTGACAAAACATAATCTCTGTGTGAATTTGTTTCTTAATCATTTGTCAAAAGGCGAAGCGTTTCTTGAGGTTCAGCCAACAAGCACGACACATGCAGTAACAACCTTAATTAAGTGCCCTATAAAGGCAATGCTCTATGATCTTTGACATGTAGAGCTAAGTTTGAAATATTGTCCATGTTCATTATCAATCTAGACTGAGGACAGCAGCTTCCCAATGTTGCATTCAACTCCTTGGGCAAATGTATTCAACGTGAGATTTGTTGTAAAAATAAGACGTCAAAGTCTCCGAGAGCGCATCAGTGCAAACGTCTGAAGCGAGTTCTATTGAACGGCAGGCACAGAGACTGAATGGCTTTCTGGGAATTCTAATTCTAGATTATATTTATTTTAAAGATAAGAAAACAAGCAAGTAGAGCTTGTTTTTAGTGTCACTTTTTTAGTGTCTTTTTTGCCTGATCTCCTTGACTTTCGACGGTTATAAGTCCATCAATGACAGATTTCTTTGGACTTAGTTCAATGAGTCCGAGAACTCCTCTATCATTGAAAAGAAACTGTCAATCGGAAAAATTTTTTTTTCGAACTTGGGTCATCAAATGTTTCTGTGAAATTGGTCTATTCAAAGGCTAGAGCTCAGCTTCATCTACTGCACAGGTCACAGCTAAAAAACTACACGACTGCTGTAACCTGTCTAGAGAGGCTAGAGAATTGCAAATTTGTGTTGTAATTCGCAATGGGAATTTTATTCATGCCACTAACCATGTATATGTTGAACACCACATTTGGAACATTGCTGGAAAAGTGTTCCAGCCATGGTTATAACCCTGCTTAGTATCATAAGGATTATGCCAGATATTGTAATGAAATTACACAGCAACAAAGGCAGTTCCTTGAGTTACTTGATTTCATAAAGAGTGAAAATAAAATTACAGAGTTTTCGAATCAGCGGCTTTGACAAAAATATGCAAAAGATAGTCAGGCGAAAAATGTCGTACATATTGTGAATTAAGGCTAGTTACCTAGGACGAGTATCTCGCACTGACTACCCAAAGCAGTGTTTGTCTGATTAGCTGGGTATTTGTCCAGTGACGCGCTCCACGCTGCTATGTCTATCGGAACTGGCAGGACAAAACAGTTTGGACCGATTGGCAAGAACTGGATTGCCGTTCGCATCCCCCAAAGAATGCTCGCTGCATAAGCTTGAAAGGAGATGAGATGCATGTGCCCTCAATCCATGATTTCCCGAACTTTTGTGTCCCAGTAAAGAGCGTACAGAAAAATTACTCTTCCCTCTTGCTCTTAAAATTATTGTTTGTGTAATCAAGGTTTCTCATAAACGACATAAACAAATATAGGGTTAATTTTACAGAAGCGTGTCTTATAACATCAGCTTATCGTCTTTCGGGTCTTATGTTTCCCAATGTATAACTTTCTTTAAAATTGATCAACGCAAAAATAGTGTTGTTGTTGGTAGTATTTTCCTACAGTCTTCTGCCCCTCGAAGATTTTTCAAGTCTGCAACGTTTTATGCCGTTAGTGTAGCAGTAAGCACAAGTATTGCCGATGTTATCGTTCCACACTTTGATACGTTATAATTAAAGCTTTTTCATCATTTGATTGTCAAAAAGATGCAAACCACAAATGCAATTCCACTCCCAAAAACGTACTTGACACATGCAGCAGCTTTTTGAGGAAACCCCTCACTGTTTGAGGTCAGATCCGTTACCGTAGGCCAGTGGTTCTCAAACCGTGGCCAGCGGGCCACATGTGTCCCGCAAGGCCCTCTGGAGTATCCCGCGAAGCAATTTTCATTGGAAAGAAAACTTAACACTTTAATCATTTAAGATAATTTTTTAGAGAATTTTTATTGAGATTATTAATTCTTGTGGCCCGC
>JGI24159J19872_10010631_pt1 | contig 12082 bp, 10 predicted proteins | sample Ectturendosymbi4_FD_19872 | JGI IMG/M metagenome (IMG submission 19872) | reverse complement strand
ACTGATGAGTGACGATTTATCTCGACTGTTTTCTTTATATTATATTCTGGTATGTAGATTCCACTACCTGTCCGGTGTGTCGTTTTGGAACCATCTGTATATACCTGGATGAGATCCGAATAGTTGTCATGCAAATGAGAAAGGACAGTAGTTACGGCGACGTGCGGGTTTTGGAGGTAGGGGAGGTGGGTCATGGAAAGATCGAAGTTTGCCCTGTGGAGGACCCAAGGTGGTATGTGTGGTGCATCAAGGACATTTACATTGAGATGGTCCTGCAGAATTGCTGCTTGATGTACAAGTTGAAACTTCGGAAAGTTAGGGCGTCGGGATGTACCTCATGCCATGAGTCTGAAATCAAGGGTAAGGTGGTGTGGGAACGTGAGCAGGTGTGCCTTGTAATTTAAGCAAAGCAGCTTGTGGTTAATATGGAGCGGTAGTTCGTCACAAGAATCGAGAAGACACAGTGAAGGTGTACTTTTCATTGCCCTTGTACACAGACGCAGTGCAGCATATTGTATTTTGTTGAGTTTTTCGAGGGAAGAAGCAGATGAAAAAAAGTATGCTTCCATACCATACTCTAGCACTGAGCGGACAAGTGCTCGGTAAATGCGAAGGAGCGGCTTTTTGGCGGCACCCCAAGTCCCAAGTCATGACAGTCAGCATCCGTAGAAGATTCAGCCGCTTCAAGCATTTAGAGTGCACAATCTGGATGTGACTGTGGTAGGTACCGTTTCTCTGGAAGGTAATGCCGAGAAACTTGTATTCGTTTCTTACGGGTATGGAGTGCTGCTGTAGTTTTAGGCAAATAGGTGGGAGGTTTCGTTTATTGGTGAAGAGAACTGCTGCTGATTTTGATTGTGAAATTTGAAAACCCCATCTATCACACCATTTTCCTACTTTCGTCAAAGATTGCTGGCATAAGTCATTGAGTTGTCTGATACACGATCTGCTCTCCCAAAGCGAGAAGTCATTTGCATAAAGTGCAGTTCGTGATCTAATGCCACCTGGAATATCGTTAATGAGGATGGAAAACAGGACTGGACTTAAAATACTCCCTTGAGAATGCCATTGGCAGGATATTTTATCTGTGAAAGAGAAGAACCAACCCGGACCTGAAAACTCCGGTTGGAGAGAAAGGAGCGGATGAAGGAGAACATGTTTCCATTTATGCCGAATTTGAGAAGTTTGAGGAGTAGAGCGTCTTTAGAAACCTTATCGTATGCTTTCTCAATGTCAATGAATACTGCGAGAACGTGATGTTTATTTGCTAGCGACTTGGTTACAATCTCATGGAGACGCATGATGTGGTCGGTTGTTTTTCTTCTGTGACGAAAACCAGATTGAACATCAATGAGGAGGCTGCAAAATTCCAAATACCATTTTAGGTGGTTGACCACCATTTTTTCCATTATTTTGCAGGCGTTGCTTGTGAGGGAAATTGGTCTATACGAGGAAGGGAGGTTGGAAGGTTTGCCAGGTTTGTAAATTGGAATGACAATGGAATGTAGCCAAGACTGTGGGATTACGCCGGTGGACCAGATATTGTTGAACAAAAATAGAACGGTTTCAAGGCAGTCGTGGGACAAATGCTTAAACATTTCCTAAGAAAGTTGGTCATGGCCTGGTGCAGTATTTTTGGTTTCAGAAATGGCGGTTTTCAGTTCATCCATTGAGAAAAAAGCATTGATTCGTGGGTCGCGTGGCCGAGTCGCAGGGGTGGCTTTGCGAAGATCGCCTTGCAAGGTCTGTAGGCTTCTTGTGAAGGCTTGGGGATAGTCGTAGAAGCTCACAGCCTGGAATTGGTTGCCCAGAACGTTTGCTTTGTGTTGGTTGTTGTTTGCCCTTATGCCGTTCTGCTCAAGCTGTGGAATACGAGTGAAGGTGAGAGAACCAGATAGTGTGCCAAACCATAGGAATTTTCGTGCTGTCATTGATGGAGGTATAGTATTACGCCCAGAGTGCTGTTTAGCAGCCAGGATGACTTTTCTGGCGACAGCCCTACGTCGTTTGAAGATGAGTATGTCAATGAGTTGTCTTGTGCGCCACATGCGATTGAACGCATGCTTTTAATTTTTTACTGCAAGCTCGCATTCTTTATTCCACCAAGGAACGCTAATTTTGTGGGAATTTTTGGATTGCGGGATAGACGCCACAGCGGCCTCGCGCATGCAATCTTCAAATGTAGAGTGCATCTCACTGACTGACAGAATTTAACCTATCCGAAAATTTACTGTCACAAAGAAGACGAAAGTTTCTCCAGTTTGCCTTAGAGAGGGGCCATCGAGGCAGGAAGTTGTCCAAAGCAGGTTGAACATGATTTATACGTATGCTTATGATCGAATGGTCACTGCCTAGAAATTCGTTCGTTAGTTCCGTGGAGCAATTACAGGCAATGGAACGGGAAGTTATGGCCAGATCTAAAATGCACCACATGTTTGAACTGGTAAAAGAAAAGTGGGTGGGGGTGGAAGTGTTCAAGACAAAGGAATCAAGGTTTTCAGTAAAGGAGAACAAAAATCTTCCGGCAGCGTTGGAAGTGGGACTGCCCCACAGGCCGTGATGGCTATTAAAGTCGCCGCATATGATGAATTTCCCATATCCTGTCAACTGGTTAAAAAATTATTGATCCAGGTCAGTTCCCGGTGGGTTGTAGATGTTGAAAAGATACAAGTCGTTGAATTTTATACCCATGACTTCCATAGCAGTGTGACTTACAGTGGCAACTTCGGAGTAGGCTATTGAGTGCTTTACAGCAATACACAATCCTCCCCCTTTGCCTAGGTGAGTAGGTCTGTCTTTGCGTAATAAGGTGTAACCCGGAAGAGAAGGCTGATATTTCGGGGTAAGATGGGTTTCTTGTAGGCAAATAATATCTGGTAGAGTGTGGAACGTAGACAGAAATTGTTTAAAATCTGGAAGTTTCCCATAGATTGATCGGCAATTCCATTGTAAAACCTGGACCGCCATTTATGAGAAAAGGGCTTTCAGCTGATCAGCCTCAACAGGCAACCCCATTCGACCACCGGCTGCATCGGTGATGATTTTAAACAGATCGATAGGTTCATTTTTTTCCTTAACAGAGATAGCTTGATTGATGACGTCTGCTGAGAACGCCAGGAATAGCACAGGATTGCCTAACATAAGGCCGCTTGGACAGTTTTCGTCGCCCGAGTGACGTTCGGACAAAGTGGAATCAGTAGTGGTATGGTCATAGCTTATGTTGACAGGGAGACGATGATCTATGTCCATATTTCGACTGCAGCTGGAGTTCAGGGGAAGGGGGGAAGTCGGAGTTGGTAAATCTGGGGATACTGGCACTAACCTGCGTTTTAGAATATTGTTTACAAGCTTCAGCATAAGTCAAGTTGTGGGTATGTTTTATTTTTAAGACCACAGATTCCTTTGTGAACCTGGGGCAGATTTTATCCGAAGCACTGTGCTCGCCGGCACAGTTTGGACATTTAACGAGGGCAGAGCATTGTTTCCATTCGTGCTCTCCACCACAGTTCGAACAGCGCTTCTTTCCATGGCAGTTGGAGGCGACATGCCCGAAGCGGTTGCAGTTAAAACAGCGCAATGGTTTTGGAATGCAGGATTTCACTTTGAACAACAGATATTCCACTCTTACTTCGGTGGGTAACCGGGGAAAAGAAAACTGTAGGAACACCGTTGTCGACCAGCCCGAATCCTTGTTTTTAAACCTTTTTATGTAGGTAACTTTTTGGTGTTCTAAGTTCTCTAGTAAATCCTCTTCTTTAAGGTCTGGAGGAACGCGGTAATTAACTCTTTTATCTCCTGCTGGTTGGACAACCGATGTCACAATTTGTACCGATTTCACGCCATCTGAAAGAAACCTGGCGTTCAGTAACTGACTCATTTGTTGGATGTTTTCACATTTCATCATAAGATTGCCGTTTCTTAATGGAATAGATGCCTGGTAAGTACCGATTAATTTCTTTAAACTTTTGTCAATGAATATCAGGTTGTAGGATTTCAGGTTTTTTTCCTCTGCATTTTGGAGGATGACTGGATGTAACACAGTTATTCCACAACCACTCATTGCTTTCCTCTTCAGCCTTTGAGCCTTTCGCGGAGGCTCTCTATAATAATCAGATGACGCCAGTGAGTCATCCACAACTACTAAGCAACTTATTTTTGGAACAACGGAACTACCTAAACCAATGGAAGCAATCCAGCGAAAATTTCTTGTCGCAAAAAGTGAGCACCAAAGTCTGACCTCAGGAAAATTAACAACGACAATATGGAAGCACCCGAACTTTACCAAGCACTAACACCAGACACAAAGACAAGCAGCGGCAAACCTCGCAACAGAAACGCCTTCACGACTCGCCTAACTCTAACACGGCGAACAAAGACTGAACAACAGGATCTTGTATTGGATCGAACAAAGAACTGAATCCCGCCCAAAAGACTTCACAACGAGCAACTACTCACGAAATGACACAAAGGAATTACACCAATCAAACACTCAGCCTCAAGCAAACACGTGCAGATCCAATAATTGTACTACATTCAATCCCCTCAATTGAAGTCAACCAATACGCTACAACACCATAGCGATCCACAGGTTTTCGTGTCCGTGTGGTCCTACGCACAATGGGTGCAGGTGATTTTCCAGCGTCTGTGCTGTGTGCAAGCTTCCTTGCACTTGATTTCCGCCGTCTTGTAAAACTGCGCGATCATCTTAGCGACTGACGCTCTCCGGTATGGCGGGATCACTAAAAGAGTTTTCAAAATGTCCACGGTGACTAGGCAGAAAGTCCAGCGGGCTATGTATGCCTCTGTTTGAGCTGTTTCACTGCCCCCTTTTGTGTTTGCTTTGTTCTGCTCTGAAAGTGAACCAGCTTCAAACAATCCCACGGGTGCAATGTCTCGCAGAGGCATATCGACTCTCTGCCAGACGGGAATCAGATTTGAGCATAGTTAGGTGTCGCATGCACAAGCACAACCTCATCAACAATGTGATCATACTCAGATGAACACAAATGTCTCTTTCGAAATACAGGTCCAGACGCACTCAACCAAGTGGGAATCGACACGCCAAATGTGGATCGACGTTAAAAATGAAACAGGGCGTTCATATGGCGTCGAACTCGTGGGTCGCATACTTTTTGGTGCTGCCGTTTTGGCGCCGACTATTTGGCGCCGGCTTTTTGGCGCCAGGCTATTTTGGCGGCGAGCTGTTTTGGCTCCACTTTAGAGACTGACAAATGTGCGTAATGAGAATGGAACACAAAAGATCTTCCAAAGGTAAACATGGAAAAAAGTTTAAAAGCATGGATAAACTTAATTTATATCATAATTGCAAGCAACATCTCGCAAATATTGAAGTGGTGCCCGTGAGTCTAATACCATCAATGAATACCTGATATCTGAACCGTTACTTTCCACTTCGACTCACACTTTTCTGTGTGCTGCCTCGACGTTTATTTTGTTGGTTCTAAGAAAAGCACTTCGTTAAAGTCATGAAACACAGACATACGATCAATCTCATCTCAGTACAAATGCAAATGCACATTGTTTGTTGCTTTTTTGAAAAAAACAGTTGCCTTCTTGAAAAACAGCGACGCAAGATGGAAAAAAGACTGTTCTAGAGGCAACAACGTGAGCGTAATAGTAATCAAGCGGCAGAGGTGAGCGGACTGTCCGATTTTGCGATCCAGGTCCAATCCGGCATTTTTAAACTTAGTCCTAGTCCAACCATAGTCCAAAAAAATTAAACAATGCAAAGCCCAAGTCCCAATAAACTCAAAAATTGAACAAAATACAACTTTTCAACAAAAAAGTTACGCAATTCTTTTCCATTAATTCAGTCCAAATCCGGTGCTGATCCTAAATTTATGAAGCAATTTACAGTCCGAATCCAATCCAAACCAACAAAATTCGTCATAGCCCGGATCCAGTCCAGTCCAATGCTCATGTCTGTCAAGCGGATAAGCGCTAGCGCCAAAACGACGTAGCACCAAAACAGCCCAGTGCCAAAGCACCCCAGCGCAAAAACAGCGGCGCCAAATAGTCCCATTCCGCCCATTCGTTGCGGTACACATGAATAGAATGCAAAGCATCAGGCAAAAGACATTCCCAGTACGCAATATCCAACTTACAAGACTTGGTTGCAGCTGTCCAAATTATGCCATTATAGCGTTCACATTGTCCATTTTCCGGAGTATTATACATAGACGTTCTACTGCAGGCGATAGCTGGCTGACTCAAAAACATCATCAATTCTTTTGGCATAAAAGCCACCCCTCTATCGGAATGAATGTATGCAGGCATACCAAACAATGCAAAAAGCTGGTTGAAATGAGCTATCACAGTCTTAGTATCTACACTGGCACAAGGAAAAGCCAAAGAGAAACGAGAATACTCCTCGACAATTGTAAGTAGCGATCCTCCGTGGATGAAGAAGTGTTATTTAAAGTCTAGGCTTGAGCGTTCGAACGGCTTCGTGGCTTTAGGCTAGGCGAAAGGTGGTTTACAAAAGTTCGGTTTTACTTCAAAACACAAGCGACAACCATCGACAGTCTTTCGCACTTCAACCAACGAACACGACAAATTTTTAGCACCAACAAAATGATTCAAACACTCAATTCCAGGTGGCACAACAACGCGTGAATGGCATTAACAGTACCTTCGTACAAAGTCGCACAGTATGCCCTGGAAAGAACGTCAGGGACTGAATTCAACTACCCTGGACAAACACTCTCAAAATCAAATTCGCTTGAGTTGCATACGCCAACGTATTGTCTTCATCTTTTATCTTACTATAACAGGCCTGCAAAACATACGGCCCGCGTGCTGCATGCGGCCCGCGAGAGCTTTCTCATTTGTAGAAAATGCTGCAAAAGCTGGACCTCGAAAAGTAATTGTCGTTCTGTAATTTCTTCCATACTACAACGAAATCTCTACATCGAATCGAAATAGGCTTTTGCGGCCCGATGCAAATTTATGTTGATATTTTGGCCCTTCGAACTTTGAGTTGTGCAGGCCTTTACTAAAATGTCGCCCATCGTACATAAAAGAAACGGGCTGTTGATCCGTTACAACAGTGAATCGACGTCCAAAAATAGAACCAATTTTCGAATGGTTTCAACAATAGCACAAGCTTCCTTTTCCGTACTTGGCTGATGCAACTCGCATTTGTTTAAGGTTCTCGAGAAAAATGCCACAGGTCGAATTTCTTGACTCAAAGGAGCGGAGATTGCATTGTCTGAAGCGTCCGTTTCCAGCACAGTGGGGAACGTTTCATCGATCACCTTTACGTTAGAAGAACTCTTCAATCTTCTCTTTGCTGTTCTGCCGTCACGTATTCAATTTATGCCCGGCATGCCCTTCGTTTACTGGCTTACGTAGATGTTTTTCAAGCAATCGATAGCTTCCTGATATCAAGCGCACTCGCGGATGTAGGTATATACGGAAGCGTCAGATAAACTGATCAGAACACCTATTTTGTTTTATGCAGATATATTATCGATTCTGGGCAAGTAGTTTTCCAATGTACGCTTCTAGTGCTGCCATCTCCTAGCGCCATCCGAAGTATCAGCTTCAGCAGAGAACACTGGCGGTCTCTAGCATTCATCCATTTTAGCAAAATAAATTGTTGTAACATTTGCACACAGCACACCTATTTACTTTGGCTTTATTTTGCTGTAACTGTGACTCAGCCCTTGCTAAGGCCACTGAGAGAAATATTACCAGGCTGTACGAAGGCCGAGGACGGGTTCCCGAGCTTCTGCGGCCCCAGTCGAAACTTGTATAATTTGTTTGCATAGTAATCAGAGTATAGAGAAAACAGCCACCGTGCTATGATTTTGAAATAGATCAATTTCTTTACCGACAACTGACTTGCACTAGTAATCTTGGATTTGATTACAGAAACTCTTAGCATGCGTACTTTCAATCTCCCGGGCCTCATTGCCTACCGGATCCGGGTTCGGTGGATGTACCTCTTGTACCCAGGCCCGTAACCAGCATGGAACACCAGGGGCGGCGAAAAGTTATCTGGGAGGTGCCCAATGTCCAACATATTTTTTCCAGGGGAGGCGAAAAATTTTCTAGGGGTCTTCGCCCCCTTGCACCCCGCTGATTACGGGCCTGCTTGTACCCCCCTCTCATAGGCTCTGATCCTTAACACAAAACATACGAAGTTACTTACGTCCAAACAAACGAAAACTTTCCCATAAAGAGGGCGCCCAACAGAATGCACAACGAGCAACTACTCAAGAAATGGCACGGAGGAATTGCACCAATCAAACAGTCAACCCCAAGCAAAAATGTGCACATCCAGTAATTGCACTACACTTTTGCTCGCGAACTGGTTTGGATTCTGAAGAGAATCAGTCGTTTTTTACTGAGATTCATTCCCGCTTCGTCGCATGCAGGTGAATACCGATCAAGTCTGTTCCCCACTCTCGTCGACTCGGGCTATGAAGGGAGTTGTGACATTACATACCCTTGTCGGTGTTCAATACTCCTGGTGAACGGTTGTGATTAACTCCGCCCACATGGACACAAATGTCTGAACAGGAATACCGTGACTTGTCGGCCGGTAACAAGCGGCTGTCAACTCCGTGCTCCCGCAAAACGCTCCAAAGCTTTTCCCGAGGGACCTGGTCTTATGCTTTCTCGAGGTGGAAAAATATGCGTAGATTTCTTTGGTGTACTCCCAAAAATTTTTCAAAGCGACTGAGGGCAACAAATCCGTCACACAGAACACTTTGTTGATTTGCCAGTATGTGGAATCTAGATTGTGTCCGAAATTCTGCCAAGATGGTATTTCGGATTGTTTTTACCGCGCGTCTGCGCCTCAGCGTACAGCAATGTGAAGACAACCCTGTAAGCTATTTTCTCTGCTTGAATAACATCTTTCACTTCCTGGTTCTACCACGGTTTTACTTTTTTGCAGAGCCAGATCCAGCTGATATTTTCGGAGGGAGGTTGTAACATGTTGTAGCCTACCTAACAACTAAATATGTTTTTGAAAATTTCCGGTGTGCAATTGTTTTTACTTTCGATTTGTGATTACAAGCGCGTAGAATCAAGTTTGTATTGCATGATCACCAACCTCCATACGGAACTAAGTAAATCTTAGGTAAAGTCAGCCATGCATGATTTCTCCAGCATTTACACTATACACAGTGTTTAGTAATCATGGAAAATATTATTGGCAAACCATACTGCTTTGATCAAGTTCGAATAAAAGCTAAAGTCGGGTAGGTTCATTAAACAATTTCGTTGATTTGCACTGAAATATTTCTTTGGCTTACACACCAAAAGCTTAATTAACTGAAAATTATTGGAGTAACTTTTGGAATTGTGGGGGGTATTGCCCTTATTTCCCCCCTAGCTGCGCGCCTCTCTAATAAACATCACCAACCGCTGCTCAAAGTCAAACAAAAAACGGAGAAGGTCTTTCCACTCATCACTGTTAAAATCAGAACTGTCGGTGCTGCCCATAAATTACAAATTCATGAGGATTTTTTGTTTTTATGTGGCTGGCCTTCCATTTCATTCTTTTGTCCCGTACACCACCCGCGCAGCAAACCCTTTGTATTCCTCCGACCAGCAACCATTGAAGGACAGAAATCTGGCGAGAATCTTTCTCAAGGTTGCCGAAAGGCAACAGTTCGAATCATGTTCGACAGACTTACAAGTATGGGTAAACTGGCTGTGTGACGAACGCGTCTTCGTAGTTTCAGCTAACAAATTGTGTATGCTTGTTCATTCGAATGTGGCTAGCAAAATGGTGTCACCGTAGGTGGACACTGCAGCCATCAACGACTGCAAAGTCGGTGGCATTTTTTATGTGTTGATAACTTGTACCAGGAATTGTACATATTTGTCTTGCGTTTATGTTAGATTTTCTTTCTTCGTTCTGTAACATTTAATTGGTGAAAAGTGTGTTACAAGCAGAAAGTAGCGAATGAATAACGCGTAGTCTGAAATGTTTTTTTAAACAGATGCATCGCAAGGGAGTTACAAAGCGCGAGTCACATGATAAATTTTGAAATCTGTTCAACTCAACGTAGAATGGCGGAGCACGTCGTATTAACGCAAGTAGAATGCAAAGTAATATTCACGCCTTCTTCCTGAACTCGCGCACTCACTAATATGCAACGTTCACGCGAATAACAGGCGTTAGGCGTCTGATCAAAATTGGAGGTTTGTTGTAATATCACATGTGACTTTCAGTTTAATTGCATTGGATTAAATCATAACTTTATTATTTACAAATGGTGCATCGCGTTAAAGTAAAAAAGAATAATTAGCGCAGCTCGCCCTCAACGCAAAAGGCATCGGCCCACGTAAATGGTAGTGCTGGGATTGAACTCAAAACGAATGGATCGTTACAGAAAACAGACTGCAGTTGCATGTCAATGTGCGGTAAAGTGGTGGGAAACATACTAATTGATCAAGTTTCATTTGACAGACACGAGAAACAAACCAACAGGGTTTTGAAAGCTGGAATGACACAGCGCTCGTAACGTTACTCACCCCTTCTCCGAGCATTCGTCTAAAGAGTAAATGGATCACGTGGGATCAAGTGAATGGGCTGACCAAGGTTTTGCGTCCTAAAAAAAGTCATTGTACCTCGAATCCCAAGAGGAAAAAAACAGGAAACAAATTATACGTAGCAAAACGTTTTGATACGTAGCAAAAAATGTTTAGCAAAGCTTGTGAGGTACTCAGGGATTATTTGAAGAAAGTCTGACTCTTTTCACTAACGCTGAGAAAGGTCGTTCTTGGTACGTTGACGAAAACTTTGAAAAATTTGATTGCTTGGGTTGTGTGCGACTCTCACCAACACATGGTGAGTTTTATCAAAATAGAAAACCTAACCAAATTTGCATAAACTTGGAAAAGCGTGAATAGCTTTGAAATCGTTTTTTTAACCGCTTGACTTCGTTGAGGTCGTAGTTTAAGATCTTGTGACTTGTGTGTCGTTAACCGAAGGCGCAATAGTAACGATGTTAGCGCATTGAAGCTTGTTCCTTCACAGGATTTTTTTCTAAGCAGAATTGTTCCCATTACTTGTTTCGTAATAGTTTTTTCTTCTTGTGTTTCAATTGACGTAATCGCGCCATGCCAATCACAAATTATGAAATAGAAATCGTGACATTCATGATAAACGGTGATATAAAAAATTCTCAAACTGATAACCAAGTCGTTTTCCAGCTTATCAGCTAACCTGCATGAACGTTGACGAGGTTAAAGCAGCAGGACCTATGTAAATATAAGATACAGATTTCGGTTATATATCATACGTCAAATCAAATNAATCGAACAATACAATAGTTACTGGTAAAGCAAACACGATATTCCAANTTTTGTAGATGGTACATTTCCNCATATTGTTGCTGCTGAACCTCTGGGAAGAGTGAGAAAACTCAGACCCCATCCAAGTTCGAGTTTGCTGAGGTTTAGTGCTTTCAACGCAGAAACGTTTCCGAGTCCAACAGATGTCCAAAAATCTCACATATTGCATCAACCCATGATTGGCAGATAAAACACGACCTAAAAAGCTTACCTAAATAACTTAAAAACATTGGTTGCATAACAATAAAAACGTTCGTTTAGCCTCCCCTATACCAGCAATCAAAACTTGGCCTCGTGATCAATCGAACATTTCTCAGGACAGTAGGAAAACCTTTTTGAAAGTTATAGCAATCGCATGCAAGTTGACACACNTTTCGTTCCAAAGTATCGATTTCTGCGCTGAATCTTTCATGACAATTGAATCGTGTGAGCTACTGTGACTAGTCACGAAGTGCAAATAATATTANAAACAAACTGCACTTGTGTAACGTTTCGGTAACTTTACTGCCGAGAGTACAAATGNAGGGAAAGCAAATACAGATTTTCAAATTAAAATGGGATATACGCTCCTCGTCCATACTGTGCTATGCTCTCATTCACAGGCTTTGCCCAATCTGGAAAAGAGTCCAAACTGAAGTAGAAAACACCGTAGGTGTTAATGAAAAGATTTATCACTGCCCAGCCGATAATCTTCAGTCCTATGCCGGCTTTGACCTGAAAGAAACGTAATTCAAGCTGTATATTC
>JGI24159J19872_10010630_pt1 | contig 12082 bp, 11 predicted proteins | sample Ectturendosymbi4_FD_19872 | JGI IMG/M metagenome (IMG submission 19872) | reverse complement strand
GCATACTGAATGACAAGGTTGTCTGTGGATTCACCATCTTTGTATGCTATACCTTGAAATTCAAGACAATCTCTGCGGCTGTATTGCTCCAACAAGTTAATTTGATGAGTTAGTTGATCAGTTTGATGCTGAAGCTGTTGAACCTGCTCTGATAGATCTGCATTCTACTTTTGAAGCTCACCAACGTGTCCTTCAGATTCCTGCAACCCCTTTTTCATGTCCATATTGGTCGGACAAAAAATTGCTGAAATATTTTTATCTCTTGTAATTCCTTGAGAACTTCTTTTGTTTTATTACCATTTCACTTTATTCTGCTAGCAGCTCTTCAAAATGCATATTTTGTTGTTTTGATTTGCCAGAAGACATGTTTCAAGCGGTGTTTCAACGGTGACTCAGCTGCTGCTACGGAGATTGAAAAGTCTGATTGTTAAATGCATATGATTGACTGTTAGCATATGTGATTACATATGAGACATAAGTGATTACCACTTTGCATATGTGATTACATATGAGATTCTATTTGAATAAGAGCTGATGATGCCTACATCGTAGGCGAAATATATACTCTGTAAGATCTTAAAGTGTTTGATTCTTTGCTGAGAAAGGATCTCTTTCCATAGACAGAAGTCTATAGAGATGTTCAGACCGAATCCACACTTCTGCTAATCAACGAAACGACTTTAAAAGTCAACACTGCTGACAATGCAAGGTTGGAAATCTCTGCGAGAGGACGAGGAATAGCTGTGAGAAAACTTTCTTTGAAATAAAGATCAAACATCCGACCTCACAGTCTTATTCTGGGAAGTCCCTAGCAAAGATCTACCAACAACATGAAAAAGAGAAGGATAAGTACAACCAACGAGTGATTGACATTGAGAAGTCTTCATTCAATACCCTTGTCTTTACAAGTGGAGGGATGGCACCAGAGTCAACAAAAGACTGACAGAAAAAATAACTTAAAAACTGAGGGAGCCATACGCATCTATGATGACATTTATAAGGACAAAGCTCAGCTTTCCCCTGTTGAGGAGCACTCTCACTGCAATACGAGGATTTCGAAGCAAACGAAGCGATGTCCACCTCCAGGACCTCACGGACATTGACTTCAGTTTAATTCTTATAGGCCCACAATCATGAAAAGCCGACGTACGATGTCAAGGACATGGCACTAGTTGTATTTGTGGAATAAGGCATGGCATTTTGTGAAACTATACCTTTTTTGAGAACTAAATACTTCTCTCATTTACTAAACATGTGTTGTTTTTCATGTACCCAACTCTTATTGGATTCATGTTTGCTGTTAATATTACTGTAATCTGTCCATCCCCTTTTCTCTTCAACATCATTTGGTGACACTATGCGCCTGGTTATACATAACTCATCCACTGAACTCACCCTGTTATGGTCCGTGAGTAAATTGTTATTTCTTCACGATTTATATGTGCAAACATTGTTTTCTGCCCTTACTACTTGTTTTTGTAATGAAATGTTATGTTTCTATTTGCATTGCTCTCTGCCTCACGACCCACATTGCTGTTCGCTTCCTTTACCTATGTGCTTGTTTCAATGCACCTAAAACCAAAGTCCTTACCATATCTTCGAATGTTTCTCATCATCCACCTCTCCAGTTATCTAACCATCTGTTATCCGAGGTGGACTTTCACAAACATCTTGGTCTTATTTTCCACCGTTCCTTATCCTGGCTTAAGCACGTAGTATCATTGTATCACAAGGCTATCGCATGACTGAACGTTCTTAAAAAAACTTACATTATCCGTGCCAAGGTACGCACTCCTAATATTTTACCGTTCCTACATTCTACCTCCATTTGATTACGGTGATATTATTTACGATAATATCTCTACTGCAGACAGTTGTCGCTTGGAAAACGTACAAACGACGGCTGCTAAACTTATCCTAGGTTGTATGCAAATCACTTCGCACGCGAAAATTCTGAAAGAACTCTCCATGTCACCTCTGCACCTTCGCCGAAACTGTCACATTTCATTTGCTCTCCACAAATTTCTTCTTAGACTATGTCCCACATTTTTAGCCACTCTAACTCCTAAGCTCTTTCGTGATCTAAATAATTGAATCAATCTCTGCGTCATTGTATGAACGTTCAACTTCCGTCGTGTCCAACCGTATTGTTTCATAATTCAGTTTTCTTGAAAGCTTCAAGACCGTGTAATTCTCTGCCTACGTCTGTCAAATCATTGGGACCAAATTTGTTTCGTTCCAAAGCAACTGCTTTGATCTGTGGAAATTCGCATCAAGTACTGCATCTCTGTGGCGTGAATCCACGAGTTACGTCCTGGTTATGTGTGCTTCTTTTACGTCACAGTCCATCGAAACCCGACTATGAACACTATTGTTTGTGTTCGTGTGGTCTTTCCAAGACTGAGACTCACATTCTGCTTAAATGCGACCTAACCAGAGCTTCACGTCAGGATATGTTAGATTCTATTCGAAATATTCTTTTGATAGGAACAGGTACTGTATTCACACTGTCTCGACTAACCGGATTCAGTCAAGCTACATGGAATCATATTCTCTTATTTCGCCACCTCAAAGTAAAATGCCCTTCTTCTCTGCAATTATATGATGCCGTTTGTAACTTCCTTTCGACAGGTTTGGCGTAGAAGTAACGATTCGTACTTCTTGCGGTGGGAGCCGAACATTCTTTTATCAACGTTCTATTATCAATTTTTTGCGTTTTTTTATTAATGTATTTTCCTTTTCATCTTTATTGTATTAACATTTGCCATCGTATCATTGTATTGCTACTGGTGCCGGCAGGTGGCATTCCAGGCTCTGGCCTGTCGTCTTTTGCAGTTAAATAAAATAAATTAAAAAATAAGAAAGACTGGCTCATTGAAACGATTAGGAAAAATCTGACTGTGCAAAAAGTTCTATTAAACGCAAAGGCAAATCTCTGTGAAACGCAATGGCAAGGCTCTTCAAACGTAAAGGCTACTTTCTGTTAATGCAGAACCTTTTAAGACACGATTCCTAATCATTCACAAGGATAGCTTCATTCATAAAGATGTTTCGTACATAAAGATGTTTTGATCATTCATAAAAATTCTTAAAATTTAGATCGTTGCTAAAAATACTAGTAAAACGGTATCTTGACTAATAGCTTCCACCTCGTCTTGAGGAAGTTAGGCAGCTGGTTGAACTAATCAGTTATGAGACATTTCGGAGGAACTATCATTGCTTGGTAAGTTCTCACTGAGTTATTCGAATCACTGCAACTATTTCTGGTTGTACCGTTTTGTTCTGTTGGTTCGTGAACGTTTGTAATATAATTGACATCATTGAAAAGTCTTCTGTCTCTTATTGCAAAATTTCATAATCAGGGTAGCTACGTGCTCGCGCTATTTATAGTTAGCGTACAGCATGAGGCCATCATTTGCCTCTCTTAAAATGCCGACCGTTGGAAAGACAAGGTAAATATCCCTGTGATTAAAAGACTGTTGGCGAGAGACACATAAAATCGCACAACAAAAAGAGCGACGACAACTCTAAGGAAGACGTGAAGATTACATCTTGCACATAGCTAAGAAGTTGAAAATATTATCTTGATACATAATGGCAATCTTCATTTATGTCCTTTATGCTTGGTTGGGGAATTGTAAAAAATCTTTGATTATCAGATTCTTGTTAATGCTTCGTAATAGCTTGACGATGAGGTGATGTTGACAGAAGGTCATGCTTCGCTGACTTCGTACCTTCTTCAACCCATGTTTGATCGGGATCAAGTTTGACATGGATTGCTTCACTATGTTAATATGGGAAACCAATGTCAAAACTATGGTAAGGCAGTAAATTTAATTATATTGGGAGATTCATAATTTACAAGATATGCTTGTTACACTGACACCAGATCATTATAATATATTTATAAAACTGTAATGATGAGATCTTTGTCAGTGTTGCAAGATTTTTAGATAAAAATAAGCGTCATCATCTTGCAGTGAATATAAATATAATTCTTCAAATGTTAGAACGCCCGTGCTTTGATGCAGAGTGAAAAAATAGGTTACAACAAAAATGTTCATTTGAACATCCAACTATGTGAAGAAGCTCTAATGACCAACAGGTTTGCAGGGTAGACAAAGAGTTGAAACCATTTCATTTGAGACTGCACGGTCTGTTGTTTGAGACTTATTAATTTGAAACTTGTTTACTTGAGAATACGTTCGTTTGAGACCATATTCAATTGAAACCAGAGGTAAGATTAATTTTTGATAGCAGTTGTACTCGATTGTGAAGTTCCCTCTAGTCAGAGAGTTAGAATAGTTAAGCACTTTCTATAATGATACAGCACGAACGCTGTCCTGGATGTTTCTTAGGTAGGCCGTTGGAATGAAATAGTATAAATAACATCTAAAGAGGTTATTATGCAGATAGAATTTATTGAGATCAACGCATACAAAGCAGACCTTTCACACGTAAGCTAGGATTATACTACAACATCTCCTGACGGTGAGAGCCTAGACTCCTGGGCAGAAGCTAACAACCTTGAGCTGCTGCTTGAACCTATATCTGGTCTTCGCGAGTGTCGGCCATGACGACCGACTGCGTCACAGACATGTTCTAGAAAAGTTCCCTCGGTCACAACACCGGCCCTCTTATAACGCCATCGAGGCTCAAAATTCCTGCCTACAGCGATCCGGTGAAGCGTTGGAAAGTTTGCAAAGTTGATTGGAAAGCACTTTTTTCTTCTTACATGAGAATCCGTTGAGAGATTGCCACCTCCGAATACAACAAACATCGAGAAGACATACCAGGAGATATGTGAGAGCCTGTTATACACCGCAAGCACTATGTCCCATGTCGGATGAAACCATCTGTTGTTTTTCCTCCGAGTCCCAATGGGGACTAACTGTGATAAAGCCACTGTGTCTCTATTTTCGCAGCTCGACCAGAAAAGGCAGGATCAATGGGGAGAAGTTGTCTATTCCATTGATTTCTTGCACTCCACCCGTAAGTCATGGAGCACCATCAACAAACTTACTGGCAGGTTTGGAGACTCCTTCCGTCTGTACCCCGTTTCAACAAACTCCATCGCTTCACAACCCGTTAAGAACGTTACACCAGGGGAGTGCAGAGGAGGGGGAGAAGGGAGCATCAAGGCAAGGGGGCATTGAAAGAGTGAAAACACGAAAATTACATTTTGATAAAATGCTGTGACTAGATGCTTAAGGTTGCTGATACATCCTGCATGGTCTGATTGTAACTTGCCTGAGGGGACATGCAAATATTTGCTAAGTGACCCGAGAACGAGATGAAGCACTGCAATCGTTGTCTTAAGGCCTTACACCCTATCTCTCGCACCCTTTTGTAGGTGGGTCAATTCCTCTTAACCTATTGCTAATCTGCAACTTGCAGTCTTCAAATTATCTCTCGATTTGTCTAAAGCCTGGGTTCTTAAACTGAGGCCTCCTTGGTGATCGTAAAAGGATCGTAAAGGGTGCAATTATGGCAGTGACGCATTCTTGAAAATATTAATTGCATTGTTTTGATCATTCATAAATTTATTATCAATTTAGTACAACCGCCATAATCAAAACAAAGCGGCCAGTAAACAAAAGCCGAGACTTCTTAAATTTTCATGCTCAAAGTTGGATTTATGAGAAAAAAGCGCTTCACATGACGATAGTGTCTTAACTGCTTGGTTTCATTTTTAGTAGCAATGAGAATTGTGTAACGGCGACAGTTTTTCACTTTCAATTGTTGTAAAAATGATCTTGACTGTCACCAACACTGAAAGAGAATTCGTTTCAGTCGATGTAAAAAGTGAGTTCGTGCAATCATTTTCCGAAAGAAGGGTTCATTTGGGAAAGAGAAATGAATAAGTGTAATTGTGTAGCTGAATTGTTCACATTTTCTAGTTGAATACAGAGAGTTACTTCTGCATATGATTTTACTAAATAATATCCTTAGCAATTTGTTTATAATTTAGAAAAACTTAAAGAGCAGTAATGCATCAAACTGCATGGTTGCACAATTTCAGATACTATTTATAATAGAAAACATGCGCAAATCTATTTCTTATCGTGTTTCAGAGGTCCTATCTTTTTGGTGGGTCTATCCCATACTGATTTGCATGCATAAATACAATATCTAGTTCCTCAATGCATACCTATTACCAGGGTCAGATTGAGGCGGATGCTATTGATGCTACAGCGTTAACTCCTAAAGTAGGCCTAGATAGAAACAGACAATTTTAAATTAATTGATTTTATGCAGTAGTTGCTTGCGTGGTTGTAATCGTTAAACTTTTAGCATACTATTAATGCACTAGGGCATCAATTTCACCTTAATGCGGCCGTGCCTCTAGAAGAATTTTGCTTATAAACATATGCTCCAGGGGAACAGAATAATCAAATTATTGAAGACTGACACATTAAAAACAAAAAATACTCTGAAATATTTTTAATCTAATTTTTCGAAACTTGTTTTTGTCAACACTACTTTTAACGCATCTCAAATGCCCATACTCAATATTCTTCAATAAAAGACCAGAATTTGCAGGAGGCATACAATCAAGCAGTTGCCCCGGGCATCACTGCGTGGGTCACAAGACGAGAACCGCAAGTTCACCTGGCTCGTCAACAGGTAGGTGCCCTACCTCTGAAAGGTCCTGGCCCTGTTACGCCAGAGAAGCTTACTAACGCTCTCAACCACATGGAACCAGGAAAATTGTCGGGATTTCTATTTTCTCAGAAATTATACTCCACGCCGGATCAAGTCTTGGTTGTGTGGCTTCTTCACTTCCTGCATGTGCCAACTCAAAATTCCCAGGATCAGGAGCAGATCATTATTAGTTGCGATCTTCAAGACGAAAAACCATTTTCGGACCCAAATAATTATCGCCCTATATCCCTACTGTGTCAAGGTCCTTGAGAGGCTCATCTATAGAGATGTCACAGGTTCACATTTTTAGAACCTCACACTTTTATGACCCGGACCGACCCATAGGGCTCACATTTTTATGACCCGGACAGCCCCATACCCATCACAACCAACCCGTAGCCCAACCCGTACGCTTAACAACTCTTAAATTTTGGCTTATACCCAGCCAGACCCCTAAAGAAGGCAGTGTCTGTCTACTTTGTCTCATGAGGCAAAAGCATTATTTTGCCATTATACTTGTACATAAGATGAATTTTGGCAAACTGAGTTGGTATAAATCTAATTTATTTGAAAATTTTCAATATTTAAAAAATACTGTTTCAAGCGATCTATAGGTAAACGTCATTTGTTTCAAAATTCGGTTTTGTAGCACATGTAGTGGTTGGACATCAGTTTGGCATGCTCCTCCCAATCAATTATGCAATACTGTAAATGCGAACTAATCTACATTGCACTTTCAATGATTCAATTTCAGATAACCTAGCTTCGTAAGACCTCTGCGCGCACTACAAATGAATACTACCACTCCCGCACCACCGGAGGGCGTACAGGCCACAGCACAACCAGCACACAATACACACACAGCATACGTTACTAGGCCTATGCGTTGTTCGCTCACACCACGCCTCACAAAGCTCAGAAAAACTCTTAATGTCTGACAGAAACACCAGTAGGCGACGCTGTTGAACTTACGTTTTTGAAAAAAAAATTCTCAACATCCTCGTAAGCGCTTCAAAAAAGTCAGCGGACCATAGCGGTACCTAAGAAAGAATAAAAGTGTATGGGCGGTTAACCAGCCCACGAAAACCTGTCGTTAACCGCCATTTCAGCGGCCCATGCCATCTCGAGGCTACTCATCTACGCTCGCGTCGAACCAATCATTCGATCCATTACTCCCGCAGGAACAGGCAGGCTTTCGACAATGGAGATTGACCGTAGATCAGGTCACCCTGCTGACATAAGACATCGAGTATAGCTTTCCGGCTAAGAAGGCCGGTGCTGTGTCGATTTTACAGCATCCTATGATACTGTATGGCACCGCAGCCTCACCTGCAAGCAACTGCGAATGCTATCTGACAGGCACATGGTGTGCATGATAATGGAGCTGGTTGGCAATCGCAGCTTCACCCTTATCACAGGTATTGGCAAACGGAGCAGGTTACTACGCCTCAAGAACGGCGTCCCACAGGCATCCGCCTTGGCAACCCTGCTTGTTAACATCCACACCTCTGTCCTGCCAACCACCGTCTCCAAAAAGTGTGCATACGTTGACGATCTAGTAATCATGCATGCTGATGAAGACTAGCAGGCAGTGGAAAGGGTGCTGAGCAAATACATGGCAACCATAAGTGACTACCTCCAGACCTGGAAGCTAAACCTCAGCACCAAGAAACGGTTTGGGAAGTCTTCCATCTCAACAACAAGGAAGCGAAACGTGAGCTTAAAGTCAACCTCCAAGAAGAAACTCTGCACTTTTACACCGAATCCAAATACCCCGGAGTAACGTTTGTACAGGTCGCTCACGTATCCCCGACATCTCGAGTCACTTCGCAAAACGCTGAAATCACGCGTCGTACTAGTGAGGATGCGTCACGGCCTACTGCCTCGGGCTAGGGTGCTGGGGCAACAACATTGCAAACAGCCACCTTCACCCTGGTCCACTCAACAGCAGAGTACTGCGCTTCTGCCTAGTGCCGCAGTGCTCATACCCGCCTCATTGAGATTGTCATCAATGACGATTTCCCATCTGTAACTGGATGCCTTCTTCCTCTAATGAATGCAGTGTCATACAGAGGTGGCCACGAAACCAGAGTGGTGGATTCGACTCCGGATGGATTCCGCGTTTTTATCGGACCCGGAAACAACTTTACAGTATCCGGTGCCACTCTTTATTTTCGGCAGTAGCAGGAGTCTACGTGGTCTTTATAAATGTCATTGCTTAACAACAAAGATTGCTTAATTTTGATTGCACAGATCATTTTTATAGGAATTGGATATGTAATTTGAAAAAATTTCGGAATCAGATAAGGATTCAAAAATTTTAGAACATGAGCGGAGTCCTAGTTTGAAAATATGACCCCTGCCGACTCTGGTATCAAATAAACTGGTCTCAAATGAATGCAGTCTCAAATGCGTTGGTCTCAAAAGTTATAGAACCGGTTTGCACAACGTTGAAACGGCACCGAGTCTTTTTATGTGGAACATTAAAGTAAGGATGCCATGAATGTATATATATAATCAAAGGGCAAAAATTTAGAGATATTTGAAGTCTTGCCGTTCTCACTGTTGTAAATACTTCACTATCATGTGATGTACATTTACCTCCCATATCTGGAGGTTTCAAACTTCGATCGCCGAGACGGTTCAACAATTGTCGCTCCTCTACTCAAAGAGAACACCATATGGCAGCACATGTCATCTGCTCAAAAATAAAATTATTGTGATGAGCTGTTATGTTGCGCGACAAGGTGCAATGCACTACAATCCAAAAAATAGTGTTTTATGTGCAAGTGTAACTTTTCATATTTTTTTGGGCTATTCTTCACCGGTAATGACTACAAACGTAACTAAATACGGCCTTCGGCAATTCGCATCTATAAAAATATGTTTCACAAACTAGAGTAAGGAACATACTTGGCCAGATCAAATAACATTTGGGTTTACCTTCCACTTTTTGTTCTAATATTTGAAACAAAAAATTTTAGAAGCGCGTGGATGACAAGACTTTTTTCAACGATTGTACATTGTCTAATTTATGCATAAGCCCCCATGATTGCACCAAAGTCATATTTATCACTTTACCTGTTATCACTGTGGAACCTTTTTTAATTTTAATAGTTTTCATATCCATGTCCGTATAATCGGGCGGTTTGAAGCTGGAGGCTTTCGAAGCCTTCGATGATAAATATGTGCGATCGGGAGGTGCTTGCGTTTCTGCAGTTGTCTTTTTCATCACATGTCGTTTCTCTTTATTTGTAGCTTTCGAATTTGCAGGCCTTAATCTGGTGCTGTAAAATCTTCGATACTTTTTCACCAGCAATGGTGAATACTGGTAGTAATCTTCGCAGAACCTGTTAAATTTCTCGCAGCAGCAAACGTGAATCGCAGAACTGCTTAGCTTCAAGTAATCATCAGCCATCGCACACAGACAAAGCACAAACAAATCTTTGATTAGCCTTGATTTTTGTTCACTTAGGCTTTGTATCAACTTAATTTTTATCAAATTAAAACTCGGTAATTCGTGATCACTTGCAAATTTCATCATGAAATCGTCAGTAAATTCAAACCACTTGTTAACCAATCTATGCTTGTAACTAAATATAGTAGACCCAGCCAACAAATTCAAAATGACTTCGTGCAGACAAGTTTGCTATTTGTTTTTTCATTTTCAATTCTGGAAAAGTATCTTTCAAATAAATTGCCCCAGGGAACACAAAGGTTTCATTATGGAATGCTGCGAAGTTGCCTATCCTGACGAAATTGGTCCGGTTTAACTAGTTTCTGATCAATTGCTATTTACTGAGAGAGCGAAAAATTGGCAAAGTTAACAGGGTCAGTACATGCCAACTTTTCGATATGTTCCTGAATTGAAATATTATCTAAAGCAACTAGAGATGCATTTTTGCATAAAAAAACAAATTAATTTTATAAATTAAAATGTTTCAGTTTGTCTCACAATATGTAACAAGCTTGAGGTTGATTGTTTTTAACTAATTGCGTGATAATCGTTGCTATCAATTGCACTCCTTCAAAACCATGACTCTCTATACGTTAACCAATCGAATTGAAAAGCAAATTTTGTGAAAAAATTTCTCTGTTTCAGGTCTTGGGAAAATATTTGAACATTAAACATGTAAAATGATCAAATTGCCTTTGATCGGCTAGGTTATATGCAGGTAAAAAGTGGTTTCTAAAGATCGTGATTTCGGTGATCACGACTTTTGCCAAAATTGCTCATGACGGCACCACAACGTTCACTTGCTGGAAATAAGTCATAGAAAACCAGTAGCGAAGGCGTGAATATATAAGAAAACTTTCCGGAAATTCCTCTGAAGTATTTTGCGCAAATAAATGGCGAAAAATTAATTCAAGGATAAGCTACTTAAAAGCCTTCAAACTTTACATGATATAGAAATGTGAGATCGGGACTGAGATTTTCACGATCTTCAAGAGTAGTATACTGTAATTCTGGAACGAGTACTTTGTACTGACTTTTTCCAAAAAGACAGAAGCATTGGGAAAATGTAGATGGTCGCCTCGTGAAAGAGTGAGCGGTCGATCAATCCATTGGTGAGCGACTCGCATGTTATTTCGGCAACCTCCATTGGGACGTTCACCTTTCAAAGCAGCGGTATTAGAAAAGAGGATATATAAATCTCGCGAAGCAAAACAGCCTTTTAATAAGATGTGGTTGCATGATGAATTTAATAACGCTGTTAACAAACTGTAAGTGATACCAAAGTATAGAAAAAGTTATGTCCAATGAAAAAGTTTGTACGCTGCGTAACATTATGGTTACTTACTCGTATAGTAGGTGGGATTGATGAATCCAGATAGCAGCTTATAATCAAGTTAGCTTTCCACCTGAGCCATTGGACGTCTTCTTTTGAATATGAACCATATCTTCCTTTTACTGAATCACAGTCACACATGGCTTTGTAACTGTGACGAAAATGCTCTTGCTAGAAAAGTTACCATCCTCTCGTGGATGGTATTGAATATCAAAAGAAGTATCTTATCTTTATGATATACTTCAGTTAGAATCAGATGTTGTACTAATTTTACTGCTGCCACAGCAAATTTAAACTGTGATTATAACTCCAGTAAAATTTTGAATAATAAATTGCGTAACGCACAAATGTGGTCGGTTGTGTAGTTGAATGACTTGCAAGGTACATGATTTCGCCACTTGAGTCTTATAAAAATCATAAAAAGCGCTTAGTATAAATTATGTTAGAAGCGGAGAATCCACCACGAAGCAGGGCCGTGGGAACCGCCCCCCGCACCCCCCGGCCGGGGGGGGCCCCAGCCATGTCTATGGGCCCCGCCTCAGTTGCAATGCTTTTACTGTTTTACTTTTTTAATTTTGAAAATTATAATTTATATTTCCATGATCAAATGCCACGGGCAACTGGCTGGAACCGCGGGGGGGGGCATC
>JGI24159J19872_10010629_pt1 | contig 12082 bp, 9 predicted proteins | sample Ectturendosymbi4_FD_19872 | JGI IMG/M metagenome (IMG submission 19872) | reverse complement strand
GTCATGATTATTCACGGATATATTTAACAATAAGCATATAATGATTTTGAAAATAATATTCGCTGATATATGTATAAATATTTGGAAATAAACAATATGTAACAATATTTTTCTCTTCCACCGCCAACCTTAAATGTACCCCTTCAGATAGGAAAATGTACCCCAGGTTGGGAACCCCTGGTCTAGCTAGTGCAACGGTGCACAACGGCCGCATACGGCCTTCGATAATGAAATTTTCGGCCGTCCACATGTAATTTAAAATATAGTATTTGGCGGCCGTACTGGCGTATATTGAAACAACAAACGCAAGGCAAGCAAATCAGTCGACACGATGCGTAACAATCAGGATGGTGATGTAACAAAGAGCTATAGAACGAATACGCATTTATGTTTAAATGTGTTCTGCGTTGGTTGGCACTTGGCAGCAACCTATTCTTTAATTAAACTTGTGTCATAAATATGACCCGAACTCATTGGCGGCCGTACTTCATATAGATAAAAGTAATGCGGCCGGCAATAGCAAAAAGTTGTACATCCCTGGTCTAGTGGGTTAGTCGTGCAAAATTTGGCAAAGACTTTGAAAAACCACTAAATGCGTTTTTTCACCTTTGGTGACCCGAAACTCTCTGACGTACAACAATACCGGAAACAGTGCCTGCTGATATCTTTGAAAGATGCCACTAGCTAAATATAGCTGAACTCGAACTTCATAAATTGTGCGGCTGACAAAAATGTTGAGTGTGCGGCGGCAACAGTGGAATCGCACAAAGGCGCTGCTTTTCTTGCTGTTCAAGCAGCAGCTGTTGTAATGCCGGTTGTTACCACGGTAACGGTGGTTTACTGTTTTCACGGGCACATTTTTTTGCCGAAACGAACCATGTAAATACCGTTATTATTTGCTTTAGGCGTGCGTGTAGTCGTCATACTGCGAAAACTGCATGGCTTTTGTGCTCTAATGGTGAAGTTGACCCTGCGAAAAGTTTACGCTGCAGCACCACCAACTTTGTTCGTCGGATTGATTTGCTACGCGTTGCTCGGTTTGGGTTTGCTGTAGTGAAGCAAACATCGGTCTCTACTGGAGCATGACGAGTTGCGTTGGACATCGCCTTAGTAAAGCTCAGAGTTGAAAAGCTTTGCGTAGTAAAGTACCGGAATCTCTAACTTTTCCGCAAAAGAATTTCCAAATGCTTGGTGTTTACTCCATGTGAAACGCACCGAGATAAGCGCGTAATGCTATATCTCAGCCGTACATTAACAACCAGTGAGACAAAAATAAACTGACGGCTCGAGGACTGCATTGATTTGAATTGAATTATTATGAATTCAACGCTACTCTTTACATCAACTAGTATTTTAGCGTGTTTCGTGCTGAAAAAGTAATGTGTTTTGCAGCTGTGAGTTGATCGTAACTTTCAAGATACACCCGCGCGTTTTGCGCGCTTAGTATACAACCACGAAGTGCGATGCCATAGACCTCGTGCTGCTTCTAGCCTTTGTCTGTATTGTTTGCATGCATCTATAGCACTCACATATTGCAATATCACTGCAATTCTAACACTGGTACTGTGTACTGCTTTTGTGGCTTCAGAATGGTGGAAAAAGATGCTGTAACGCTGTTGTGAGCACACAGTGTGCGGATGATATGTGTCGTGCGTGCTCTCGTCTTTTGCGCAACGACTGTTACCTACGATCGACGACGTGTGATGCTGCAGGTAGTGTTCTTGACTGAGGCTGTTTTGCTTTGCGCAGATATTGTCGCGGTTCAGCCATGGGTCGGTGTCGCGGCCGGACGATGAGTTCGATGCCTCGGTGCACAACAAACATCATCCAGGTGAGTTGATTTGGATCAACTCCGTCTCACATGGCACTTGACGGGCTACGACCTGCGAATGTGCAAAATAACCCAGTGTCATTGCCTCGCGTTTTTTTGTCTAACGTTACACGCCCGCGAAAAGATTATATTGGGAGCGTAATCGAAGGCACGCGTTTTCTTATCGAAAGTGTCGTTGTCTTTTTTTGTCCCATCCACAATGCTCCCATACGGCATTGCTCAATGCAAACTTTTATTTTTAATATTTTGACTGTTTTTCAGTCGATTATCGCAAGCGATAGATTCATCTCATTTGTACTTGCCAAATTACGCAGATTTTCTTTGACTGGCGTCTTATTCGCACAATTTTGACAACTAACTTCTGCACATCCATTTTACCCACGCTTTTCTGCAAAAGCAGTGAAATATTTCCAAAGAGCATTCAATTAAAATTCTACGCCTTGAGCTCTACGGCAGAAGCGAGTGCGTAATGCGAATCTACAAATAGAAAAGGATTTTTTTAAGGCGTTTTAGGACCCGATCGGGTCCCTAGAATCAGAAAATTATCATCGGGTCCCTACAGTCAGAGAAAATCGGGTCCCTAGAATCAGAGAAGTCGGGTCCCTACAGATCCATACCGGGTACCTAACATTTTCCTTAAAAAAAACCTGAATAGACTGAAAGGGACTTGAATCAACTGTTGGTGTCTTTTGCAAGTGCTTTTGAGATAAATTCAGCAGTTTAGAATGCAGCCTAAAACGGTATGTCTGCTCGGTTTGTATTTTCAAAATGCGCATGGTCGCGTATCTATTTTTTTACTCTCTTCGGAAAGAGTCTGCCAGGTCGTTTGTTTCTTGGGCGGTTCTCTAGCGTGAAATAAGTCTTTTAAAAATAAAGAAATAAATAAGTCTTTTATGTGTTCTGGCACCAAATTGTTGTGTTATGTGTTCTGGCACCAAAATGTGTTCTGGCGGTACTTAAAGCAGACATTATTTTTCTAAACCTTCTTGCATAAATGGTGGAGCTGTCGCTGCTTCGCAAGATAAAGTCGAATAAAATAGAAGCGAAATTCGTATGTTTTTCAATGGTATACCCCTACCTTTTCACTCCATTGAACAAGCGTGTCTCCGACGGTCTGATTATTTTCTGATTATTACCACCCACGGGGGGGTAGAGGCTCACAAAATTCGCGGATATTTAGGAGATCAAAAATTTAGCATTTGGGTCCCTATGCATTGTTTATTTATTGGATACTGTATTTGAAGGTGTGTATGGCACTAGTTGTTTAAATTCGACTGTCATGTGAAAGGTCTTTTTGAAAAACAAAACTTTATTGTCGCTTGTTCAGAAGCTTCCACGAAGCACCCCTTTGGAAAACCACCAGAACAGGGCATCCAGGGTTGCGGAGTCGGATTTTTTTGTCCGACTCCGGAAGTCAATTGGATCATTTTTACATCACACTCTTAAGTTTGGAATTCCTGTTAAAATGTTACAATTTATTTTACAACTTATGTTGAAACAGAATTCTTGCTGTGCACCACGATTTCCATTGATTGCTAATTGCTGTAAAATTGTTAACAGCCAAACTTCATTCCCTTTATGTTAAGAAGTCGAAAATTTTGGAAAGGTCGGAGTTGGACTCGGATATTTTACCTCCGACTCCGCAACCCTGGTACTTTAATATAAAGTGCGATCGGGCGTGGAACGTTTGAGTGCTCAGCGAAATCGATCGGACGTTTCTTAGCTTCAAGCACATGGGCTGGTTACTAAGTGCTGGATCGATGGCGCTGTTTGGAATGGTGCAATAGCCTCAGTTTCACAAAAGCTGCTGTTTTCGGTTTTTAAGTGTTCTGAATTGCTTAGCCGTTGTTTGAAAAATGTTTCTATGTATGTATCTTGTGATCGAAGCCTGTTTTTGGCAAAGAATCATTCACGTTGATTTTACCAGAGTGTGTATTTCGCTTGCTGAGCTAGGCATCCTCAGCTTGAATTGAAATGGACCTTCTGTGTAATTCAAAGATGTAGTTTCATGTTTATTGCAGCCGACGAGGGTGCTGTATTGTTTTCATAACTGAAATTTTGGTCACATGGATTAACTAGGTAGAATTTATTTACTAAAAACAAGCGGCAGCCGTTTTATAAATGCGCGCTGTCGGTAGGCCGTGCTATTTTCTTAGGACGGTATTGTCCTTTGCATATTTTACTGCGTTTCCATGTCCACTTTCTGGGCCAAGCTTCCATATATGGAAGTGACGCAAGTTACGCACGCGAGCCATCAAATCAGATGGCTTAAAGCAGGGTTTCTCAACCGGGGCCCTCGGGCNCCCCTTGGGGGCTTAGGAGCGGTTCTCCGGGGGCCACGAGCAGAAGCTTTTACTAATTAGCTCTACCGTAATATTGCAAAACCCAAGTGTAGCAATATTAATTATACGCCAGTTGAAGGGGAAAGGGGGCCACAAACCATGAAAGGTTGAGAACCACTGGCTTAAAACTTGCTTGGCCTTCACGTCGTTGAGGATGAGTAGCGGGAAATGTAGGCCTGCAAACGCAGTATATTCAGTAGGCCTGACTGTAAACTGCTTGTAGTGCAGTGTTATGGTGTTGCGGAGGGTTTAAATAATATAGTAACCATTGTAGCTCAAGCTCCACAATTAGGAAATAAATTTGACGTTTTGACGTAATACAGTGTATTTGTAAACGATACATTTGACCTCACGAAGTAGCGAACACTGTATCCCAAATTTTGGGTAAAACAGCAGCAGTGCAAAATGTTGACTCTTCTACTGTACGATCATTCGTCTGGTATTGCTTCAATGATAGTTTTTGGCGCAATTCTTCAGCACCTTTAACGATTTTGGTTTCCTAGCTGTAGGTGTTGCAGCATCATTTCTAGGCTGTAGCATGTGAAATGTTCCGTATCTAGTCTGTTTCGCATCCAGTACCTGCGGGATCTTCTGCAAGCAATGTTTTGCATTGCACGAACCAATGCCACTTTATGCAACACCAGTTGCAACAGAAAACAATCAAAACAGTTAGGATACATGTTCTCACTTTACGGCGCAGCAAAGCATAGTCTACGAGCCAGTAAGTATGGTGTTTGCCGACAATAATTTCTGTACACAAGCAAAACAACTGTTAAAGAATGACATTCGATTGCTCAGTTCGAAACACCAAGAAGGGATGTACAGACAGCTATGGTGTAAGCCAAAATGTCATTTCATTGCATCAGTACAGCAATCTTCAACACCAGCTCACTCGACTGCCTAGACAACATCTCAGCAGCAAAGCTTGCTGGCCAAGACTGAAAATGGAAACGCATGCGCTACTTGTGGGCTAAGAGGCCAAGCTTGCGGGCAATGTCTCAAGTGGACATGAAATCGCAGCATTTGTTAGTCGCCGGAGTCCCGACTGTGAAGCGCACTTTGTAATTTAATAACAGCAAAAACCATCACCGTGCCTTTCTTTGCAGAACACTCTTCCATCACGCCACAGTCGTCCGACGCCCTCAACGAGAGCATTCACAAGACTCAGGAATGGCTAGCGCATCGTCACCAGCAGCAACAGCATCATCCGTCTGTAGAGGACGTCAGTGAAGATGTGCTCAAACAGAGCAAGGTACGCCGTAGCTTCCGTGTAGTGTTCGTCGGGGGTCTATCATGGTCGTTTGATTCGCAAGCTCTTCATCAGTAGTTCGTGCGCGCCGCTCAAGAGCAACACTTCCTTTTGGTACAGATGTTGCACGCACGCACCGTGCTTCCCGTGCTCGATGAACCCTTTTCAGTGCATGTCATTTGGCCAACTCGTATTTGTTCGAAGCGCGGGTATTTCCTGTCAACATATTGTTGCTGACATGGCTGCATTTGCAGTTACTGACTAACGTGTGGTTTGACAGTGTTGAGTTCAGTGTGCAATGTGTGTCACTGTCTACAAATTGCAAATTGGCGATAGAAGCTGGTCGCTGTTTTTTCTTTTTCAGTGTTTTTTTGTCCTGTTTTGTGTTTTTATGGAGATACTTCGTGTGTTGTTGACTTGATTAGTTTCAGTCGTTTTGATTGTGCTTTTTGTTGAATAACGCGTGCACTGGAAGTATTTTGATGACTTGTGTCGAGTTTTCTATGGTTTGCAAAGTTCTGCAATTGCAGAAAAAACTGCAGTTGTCCTGTACAACCGCAGCTTTGTTGTGCAGTCTTGCTATCCTGCGCATTCTATGCGCCTACGCTATTCCCACTTCAATCTTCCATATGCGTTTGCATCGTCGATACCATGAAAAAGCGAGGAATCGTCGTCATCGGATCAATTTGAGCCAAAGTGACCCATGACTCGTGGGTTCACAAATGCCAGCTGTTCTTCTCAAATTTGTTTGCGGTCTCATCAATTTCAAAGCGTCTTACGGTAGCTTTGTTTGTCGTTCTCTTTTTCACCCGGAAAAATATAATTCCAAATTATCGAAATTGCAGGCAGCCATGTGTACTTATTTGGTGCTGGTTGGGCGTTTCGCACTTAAGCTTAAGTGCTTATGCAAAGAGGTATATCGTACAAAAAAATAGCTGCCGTAAACAGTTGAGACAAGTGAATGGTAATCTGTCTCATAATCTCACACTTTGCGCTCGTAGCTGAACACAGATTTTATTTCTGGCGTTGTAGTGATAGCATATAGGCAACCACCAGAATAGGGCAAGTATTCGATTTGTCGTTGTTGTACGTGAAGCTCAGCAGATTAGTCCAGTCGGTGGTCAAATGTACGTTTTGTTTTTTGTCAACTTCACCTGGTTGCTTTCACGTTCTTCGTACAATCAGTCGACTTAAATTGTGAATTGTCGCTTTTTGTGGATTGCGCTGATTGCCCACTCCGTTAGGTCCACTAAAAATTCCGTTTAGTCCGCTCTTGCTTTACGCATCTATTGGCGATTCGATGCGCATAATAACCATTAGGAGACAAAGGTGCTCAACTTTCCGCCGCAGGTGTTCAAATCTTCACGACATATAGGTGAAAATAATCTGCACGACAAAGCAATGTCAATCTGCGTAACATGTTGGTGTGCGGATTTATTAAATACGTCGTCCAGATTTAGCAATGAAGCGTTTTCTGTGACAGACGATGACTTTTTTCAGCGAAACGTCGGGTTAGCCGACTGCGCAGCGCACTGCTGCATTGTCTTCTCGCTGATAGGATAACGTAGCCTGCCTGTACTTACGACCAACGCAGTCCGATATGTAAATCGATATGTGAGAATTGTTACATTATTTTTTAGCATCGGCGCCCTGTCCCGTTCGCGTACCGACATTGCATATTGATTAATTTGCCATCCATGTTTGCCGAAACGCTGCCGAAAGTCGTTAAGTTTGAACAGCCTTTTGCGTTGGTGAGCCAGGATTTGTGAAATAGCGGGTGTCGAAAGCACGGGTGTGTTTTTGCGCTTCAGAAGAAACAGCTTGTCCGAAGACAGGTTAACCTGAACCACAGATAGTGAATATTTTCAATTTTAGACCTATAAGATCGGGTCTGCTTGCTGTGGCTTTCGTCACCAGTATAATCTGTGTTTAATTGACATATTTCCATGGGATGGGACAGAAAGTGTCCCCCATGGACGAGCCTGGTAATTACGCCGTCAGGTGCATTGCTATGGCATTTCATCCGTTTGACAATTACTCTGACTGTGCGTGAAAATAGTTTCTAAATATTAACTGGGATGCATCAAAAGGTATACGAAAGCACAATAGTCAATTCATGTTTTTCGAGCCAGAAAAAAAGCTTCAGTATTTATTGATTGTGTGGACTGGACCTGTTCTAGCCGAACGTAAATCTATCGCTGTTTTCGTTGTACAACTTTCAAATGTTGCTGAATTATTAAAATGCATATCTGTAGTGCGAGTTTTTTGGAAATGTGTGGTTCGAACCTGCTTTATATTTTCAGGCGAACGTGGAAACGCCAAATACTACAAAGCGCGCTTCTGTGGCGCGCGTCGCCAAGCTGCGCCGGCGTCAGTTTTCCAAATCTCGCCAATCGTCCTTCGAACTCCTCCTGCCCAATCTGCAAGAAGAGGAAGTTGCCGCGGATGGTGGGTTTCATTTGTTTTGAACCGTTTGTTTCGAGCGTGCTTGTATCGTTGCAAACTTCATTGCGATTGCAAGTTGTTTTTATCAACCAATTATCCACAACTGATATCACACGCGCTGCGGTGGATGCTTCTGTACGCTCGTAGCTACATCCTTGTGGGAGCTGATTCAAAAACTAGCCAGCAGTTTTGCGCAGAAAACAAGAGTGTTTAAATTGTTTCCATAAAATTGCTTGAATTTTGAACTGCAGTGAAAAAAAGTACCTCAGGAAAAGATGTTTGGTTGGTAACATGATTTTAGTGACTTCGTCAGTTTTTACGGAAACAGCGTGCTTATCAGGAGGACCTTCCGATCCTGTCCGGATTTTAAACAGTGTGTTTATATGTTTACGCTTATATATTCTGGNGCAACAGCAGCCTAAACAGAAAACGAATATGTTTGCGGAAGTTTGTGTCATCCTGCGTAGTGCGTGTGCCCTGGTATCACAAATCCATTTTAATTCTACACAAATCTACTGTAGTTACACAAAACGTGCGAGTGGCCAATGATGCCGATGATCCCGAATGTGCACCGATCAGCGGAAGTCTTGTCGAACAGCAACTCAACAAGCCAGAGCCTAATACCGGCTTGCTTCCGGAAACGCCAATTTCCGAAAAGTTTCCGCAGCCTAAGATAAAGGTAGAAAACTCAAGTGTGCGTATGTTAATTGCGCCGGAAAAATAGCGATTTACATTTTCTTGTTGCTATAGGAACCGGCAATACCCCCACATGTCTCCCTGGCCTCTGCCCAGCTCGAGTCGTTTGAACTGGAAGAGATTAACAGGTGCGTTGGTGTTGATGATACTTCTCTTTTAATGTTCAGTGGTAGCATGTCGAAAAACTACATTGTTTTGACGGTTGGCCGTTTCTGCTCATTCGCTGCCAGGAATAAAGCAAGAGTACCAGTGATTCTCGTAGGACACGTTTTGGAGAAGTTTGATGCACGAGTAGAATACAGTTTCAGTACGCAGCAAGCTTTTAGACATGTCACTAGTTTGTGATTTTACTGTAAACATCCCTTGTTCTTTCCTGCGAAATCGATGAAGTGACTTTATTCAATGTTTGTTGCCGTACGACAACTTTGGCGTGCGATCGCGCAAGCTGACGCGAAGTTGCTGGTAAGACTTCACACGCTAATAAGCCTGGTGCACTTTGGCAGGTGATATTCAATGCATTTTTAGTTCCAAAAAAAAACAAACATGCCAGCGAAAGCTTTAACACAAGTAAAGCAACCAAACCAACAACCACTGAATGCTGTTCGTTCAGCGAACAAGCACTGGCACAACTTACTGCTCCTCCGCAGGAAGCTTCCAGTGTTAACGCGCCCGAATTGGCTCAAGGCAACAAAAGAGCAAGGGTGTAGGGAGTGAGCGATTACAACAATTTACGATTCCGGCTGAAACTTGGTCCAGCTTACAAATGACACCGAGGGTTCGCCTCCGATTACCCGCAGCAAGTCACCACAGACATTCTGGCCTAAAGCAAAATAAAGCCCATCAACTTTCGCCCCATGATCAGGGGATTTTGGTTATATCACCAGTTGCTATAGGTTTGAGTTGGAGAAGGGTTGTGACCAACCCTTTGCGTCCGGCGCACCAGAGTACGATTTCTATCCAATGTAGGACTTCACGGAAAATGTATTCAAGAAAAATATCACCACGAAGATAAGAGTGACCCAACACCCTAAGATTTCACTTCGAGTACGAGTAACCGGCAAGCTTTTACTGTATGAGACTAAACGCAGTTGGTTTCATGCAACAGAGTTATGAACGAACTGCCACTGAATCCGCATTGTCGATCAAGCGACCTTTGTACAGTTGTATACGTGCAAGACACTGTCGCAGTTATAACCGTTCACCAGACTAAGTTGTAAAGCAGGGGTCTCCAAACTACGTCCCGCTGGCCAAACCCGGCCCGCGAAGACATTTTGCCAATAAGGAAAAATAATATAAATACGAAAAATTTGTTGATTTGGTAGAATGTAAAATTTCCCGAAAAAATCACTTTGTGTAAGATGTCCGGCCCTCGGACTGTTGAGTAATAGCTTATTTGGCCCTTGGACAAAAAGGGCCCTTTCCCTGTTGTAGAGAATCCTTAATATAGATTAGAACACAGTTGCTTGTCACTTTTTGAAGTTGGCTACTGCCCTACAGATACGATGCTCAAATACGCACTTCATTGCCGGCACCCTTCCAGCACGCAAGCTGTACTGCCCTCGCTTCATTTTCAACAAAGCGTACAACACCGTCAGAAGTTACTTCGTGAGCTTGGTATTCAGTCGCTGTCTCTGAATAGTGCGCTTCAATTTCCCGAAATTATTAATTTCCGTGAAGTAGAACAAGATTAATAACGGCTGCATTGCATTCATTAGCAACTGTGATGAACGTTTTCCTAACGTGGATTACAATAACGTTCCCATCAAACTTCAAGGTCTGGCGATTGTGAAGGATGTATACTTTGTCGAAGCTAATCAGAGCGTGGCCCGCTTGCGAGCAGCTGTGGGATTGGTATCCGTAGGTTCTTTTCGCTGCGGTCCGAATTGGAAAGGGTCAGGGCGTAAGATTTCGCAACTGTGCTTCTACAGTATACGCTATTTCGTTGCTTGGTTTCCTCACTTCAGTGGCAGCTGTTAGTGATCTAGTCTGATCGATTGCCATCACTTGGTCAACAAGATTGTTTAATGTTTGGTGGTAATTTCCCTCCAATTCTTCATAAGACTATCTTTCGACAGTAGCTTTGCTTGGCTGTTTGTATATGGCTCAACGTTTCTTGCTTGCTATCTTTCTTTGCCAACCGTGCCTGGAATTTTTGTAAGTTCTCAGTAAAGCTATTGTTCCTCTTTAAGCCGAGCTATTTTCAGCATGGTTTTGCGATGGCTTTGGCTCTTACATCTGAGGAAAACTCTTGTCACCACCACACCCGATTTAAAACAGTGTGCATGAAGGCGGTCATGGGAAACATTTCCTGAGACCATGTTCGTAAGGCCATTTAATAACTTTATCGTCGCGCTTGGGTTGTTTTGCTGGGAACGAAACAGTTTACTGATTTTCGTCGGTGATGCCTTGCACATTTAAGTGCAATCCACTTCAACGGAAAGTTCGTCAGTGTTTTGACTTCAGCGCCTGCGGCTCAGTTGATGGACATAGCATCAGAACATAGGTTTCTCTTTACCACAGCTGAAAGTCTTTAACCAGTTTCTACAGGTTTTCCTCTACCACCATTACGGCCAAATTGCTACAGCACACCTGTTACGTAAATACCAAAACTATACAGTCCAAGTCACACTGAGCCACTACTGATTCATCGCCCAGCCAGAGGCCTTTAATAACTCAAATTCTCAACAGTATTAGACGATCACAACGCATCGCAAGCAAATGCAAACGGTCGCACATCATGCGTTTCAACGGTAGAATATACAAACTGCGTTTCAGAGCGCTAAGCTCCTGATTTTTGGCGACTTACAAGCAATATAGCTGTGTAGCACCACGCCATATTTGCATGATTGACATGCGTATAGACAACTGCATAGCGCAACGGATAACAACACACGTAAGAGATTGTTCCCGCAGCTGTTCTACACACCGTTCGCCAGGCAAGAAGGTTACACCAATTTACAAGGTCTCTTGGAGACTCGACCTAGAGACGAACTCCAGACTTGCCAACACCGAAGCGAACGCACTGACCATCAGGCCACGGGCTGGTTTCACTGAACCTGACTGCTGCAGAAACGAATCGAAACAGATCGCTCTAGAAACCAATCTTGCACACAGTTGCAGCACCCAATCCAACCAAAATGGTTGATGGAAAGCGCTTTTTCCGTGGAACAGGTCGTTGCGGTTTTCACAAAAGAACTTCTGGAACGGTACGTTTTAACGCTCACACTAAGCCGACTACTTGGTGCATTTTTAAACCCATGTGTGGTAAAGTTAACCCAGGAGTGGGAAGTCGTAGGCTGCTCAATTTCAGTAGGAGTGTTTGAAAATTTATGACGTGACCCATTTTTCAGAATGCTCAGTGGATGCCGATTACGGTTGCAGCTTCTGTTAGTCATGTCGGTGTCAGTCAAGGCTCTCACCACTTTCTCCGCTAATAACTCTCCAGTAGTACTCTAAGTTGACTGCTTCTTTCGATTATATTCAGATATACAACAAAAACGCCGATACACTTGAGCGTGA
>JGI24159J19872_10010628_pt1 | contig 12083 bp, 5 predicted proteins | sample Ectturendosymbi4_FD_19872 | JGI IMG/M metagenome (IMG submission 19872) | reverse complement strand
CACAAGCTCATAAATCATAACATCTTAACAAACTGACTGACGTCAAGAATACTCGTGGCGACAGAAAAAAATGTGACATATGAAATAAGCGTTTACTCAAAAATTAAAAAGACGTTTACTCAGATAAGAGCTTTACGTATGTGTCGTTCTTTATTTCTCATGATTTATGACCGGCCGCAAAACTTGTGTTTATGGTGACTATAATGCTCTACTGAAAGCATAAAAGAACCCGCACCGATTTCCTGACTCGCCTGCGCTAAACGCCCTCGCCGGCTGTCAGAGCTGTCATTTCGAGGTATTGACATGAACTACGTATCGGGACAACACAATGCACTAACTGCCTACAAACAGTGGCGTATCTAGGGTATGGCAGGCATGGCTCGTGCCATGGGTGCAAAAATTGGTAAAATAACGTTTGTGACTTACAGTTTCGGTAACAAATAGCATTTGCGACTTACAGTTTCTTCAACTTCTATTTTGCGTAACCCATGAAGAAGAGATTTGTTAGTCTTGCTTGGAGTTAGCTTTTTCTGTCCAGTGTTTTGGCTATCGCACGTTGAAACGTGGTGTTGCTCTTGTACGCGTAGCTTATTATTACCATCCAAAATAAATGTGATTCATTTCAAAAGAACTTATTGTCGTTTGTAGTTCCAATATGTTGTGTGATTGGTTTTGAACGATTTACAATTTGTCAGCAAATACAGTGTATAAATTATGGTATTATAAAAATACATGATTATAAAAGTATATTATGGTCCTTCTGGATAACGTTTAAAACAAAAATAAAAACATATTTTCTGTTTTAAATTATTTATTTTTCATGGTTTATCTCTCGTAAAAATTGTGCCAAAGGGCGCATTTTTAAACTGTGCCACGGGCGCAATTTTGCATAGATACGCCACTGCCTACAAATGCACTAACTGCCTATAAAGTCACTAACTGCCCACCTGGAATGCGTGACGACGTCAGTCACTATCTCAAACACTTCAACAAATCTTTCATCGGATGCGAGCTGCGCGCTTTACGTTGCAACCAGACCGGGGCTAACCCACACCTCCCATGACGTCGATCACGTGACACCAGAGGTTTTCGAGCAGCATCTTGTCGAAACTTAAAACGACTTGCAACGTCCAGACTACCTTTCTTCCGCTGCCACACAACTAATCCCTGACAGCGAGTAGTCGTTTTGTTGACTTTAATTCCTGTTCATGCCTTTCATTCAATGTTGCTGTTCGGCACAGCAAAGGTCGCGAATCGAATCTTGTGACGGTGTCAATCCGTTGAATTGCGATTCCCCGACCGGCCTTGCCAATCACATCGGTCACATGCGATGGTTGCATCGAGCCCTGCTAGACGCCTATGAGTATCTGCTGCAGGGTAGAGCGCAAGATAACTTCTTGAAAACAGATGCATTTCTTTGCTGTCGACGAAGCATGAAGGCAGCAACACATAATATGGCGGTCGCCTAATTGCAGCAAATTGCTTTTCGAAACTTTGCATAGTCACAATTTTTATCCCGACCTTCACGAATCGATTCGACTTAAACAGGAGATCTTTTGGAAAAGCATGACCAACAATTTAAAAAAAATTATCTCAATTGCAACCTTCAATTTAAAACCCTTCAAGTACCTGCAAAAGGTTTCGTATTGTGTTCACACAGATCTTGTCTTCTCCACGAAAATTATTGTTTTACCCAGAAACTGCGTTTGTCTCACCGCCATTGACCATGAAATTTGTTCGTGCAATTTAACATCTATCGCTCCAACAGATGCTCGCATTTGTTTGAGCCTCGACCTTCATTCACCACAGAACCAATGTCGCTGCCTTCCCACCCGGTTTTGTTTTAAGACCTTTCTGTCAACCAGTTAGAAGTCCTAGTCTTAGACTCTGCGTTTCTTCCAGTGACATTTCGTTCTTCGATCGCGCGACGACTAAAGCTGATAGCTGTCACACAATCCATCAAATTATCCATAAGAATGCATCAGCCGATCCAGGATCCGTTTTCTTGCGTAACTTCATTTACAGAAGCCTTGAAAACCGAAGTTTTGAGCTCCGTCGATGCAAGCCGGTCGATACTCATCGCACGACATGATGATGTACAGTAGATATAGTAGGTGTTCGGAATAACGATGATAGTTATGAGTATAAAACGCTTGTCTTTCATTTTTGGTTTATTGGCGTTTGTTGGACATGTGCCTGGTTTCTAATTACGATTATTTGTTCGTTTGTTTATTGACCGTGGGTTGCTGATTTTGGGTGCGTGCGGTGCACAGAGATGATCACTATCCGGTTTGCCGGTTAGACATCCGGCAGGACAGCAAGTTTTCAACCGGATACGGATATCCAAAAACTGCTTTTAAGCGGGAACCGGATACGGGTGAGGATATCCGATCCAAAACGCTTCACTCGATATTTTGAGGATTCAGACTGTGAAATAAAGTTTGGTCACGTTTGACATCTTGGAGAAAGTTTTACATTGCACAATAATTTATCTGTTATCTTCGGAAGCATCTTTTGAGCTTTCTCTACCATGCCGCCGAGTCTACCTATACATTAATAAAGAAGCCCTTTTGTATAGTTTTCGGATGCGGATAATATGGTTTCAACCAAACAGGATTTGGATCGAATGCGGATATCATTTTTAAAAATAGGATCGGATAGTAAAAACTTCCGCGGTCCACTTGCATAAGTGGAGGGGGAAAAACTGCTTCCAACTACAAATTGTGCGTAAATTGCGCAGAAGTCTGGGCGGTGAAAGTGTTTCCGAAATAGTACATATATGAAAACTGTGAATAGCCCAGCATTGTTTCCCAGTCAGTTTCAATGAATCAACATAGTTGGGCTGCGTTACAACAGGAAATGTGTTTTCACTGCAGTGGGTTGTCGTCGTGAACTGAATGTTAATTTGACTTACGTTTGGAATGTGATTTAGTGTTTTTGTTTTGCTCATTGTATTGTGGTGTTGTTGCTTTCTTAAAACTAGTGTTTCCAATTCTGGGCAAAATTTTGAAACCCGGGTTTCGGGTGGCTGAGAAGAGAAACCCGGGAAAACCCGTTTTTTTCGGGTTTTGCAATGAACGCGATTTTGAGCGATAAAAACACAATATCATTGTGAAATTACCACCGTTGTCCCTGCGCAATTTATTAGCGAATTATTAATTAAGTTAACCACAGTTTTTCGATGATGCTTATAATACTGACGCATGACAATCAAAGCACTTCGTCATTCAGTCTGTTTGTGAGTTTGGTGACGAATAGTCCAGTGGCTGATAAAACCCTCTCTGGTTCTACTGATTTGGGCGTGATTGAAATTAAGACATGAAACAGATTTTCAGGGTTATTTCACTTCTTTGTAGCTTCAAAAAGACGCATTTCCTTTATCACAATTTGCGATCGGTTCTCTTCCTGTGCCGGAATAGTTTAGTGGTTTTCACCCTCATGGGTTCCATGGATTCTGTGCTTTGATTTCAAATGGTTGTTGGTTGATAAAACTTTCAGTGCGTGAACCAACTCCTTTTGTATAATGGAGCATAAATTACACTTTGGTGCTCCTTGTTGTATAAGAAATGACTCTAAGCGTCTGATTTTCTTTGATTACTAACGTCTTTAAGCGGAATGTTTATGATTAAAATCTCCTTNAATAACTACCACGTGANGTAGTTCTTCAAAGGTATGCCGTAGTCTCGTAGTAACTAGTTAGTTCATTTATAAGTTATTATGCGTTAGTTCATATGCAAGCTGTGATTCTTTACAAAATCGATTCGTTCCTTTTCAGTTTGCAATAATTTTCTAGAAATATTTGACTTTCCTTTAGAAGCGACTTTGAATAGGTTAGCGAAAAGACTAAAGTTCGCGTAGACACTTGATATTTGCAGCATGACATCACGATCCGTCTAAATAGGTCAATTGAACAAAGTTATAAACGGACCAACTACGAAAGTACAATGATCAGCGAGCAAAATCCACACCTCGTGCCTCATGATAATAGTTGGAAATTTAAACGCGATAATTTGGCCGTTACACGCACCAATCTGCAATTTCAGTCTTATCAGAATTACTAATATTTGAATGCAACAGCAATTCCAGGTTTTTTAAAATACCCGGGTTTGGTAGTTGAAAAAAACCCGGGTTTCGGGTCGTAGAACAAAAACCAAAAAAAACGGGTTTCGGGTTCGGGAAAACCCGGGTTGGAAACACTACTTAAAGCGTCTTTATCTTTATTTCAGATTCTCATAGTTGTGTTTCAGCTGAATTTGTTGGGTTTTTTGTTGCCCTGCAAGATTCCATGACCGCATGTCTTTTGGTTGCTGGGTAGGACTGTAACCCAGTTACAATTGCGGCTGTCGCTTCCTGACCCTGCGTTCTGATTGCATTTTCTGTGTTCAAAATGCTAAATAAAATGAATTAAGCTGTCTTTCATAGTTGCGGGCCGCAGTGGAATGCTTGCAATCTGTTGGTCCTATGGTGCTTTGGCTCATTTAATGAGTTCAAGAATAAACATGAAGAAAATGCGGTTCACAGTCCAGCTATCACGGGCACTGTGATCGGGAAAAGTATACGAGGCTGATAATCTACATCATGGAACATCCAGTCACGTGAGCACGCGGCAAATGCACGTTAAAACATGTCCGACACGATAGATAAACAGTTTTAGCGAACGTCTAAATTGTCGATAGCTATGTGCACCACGCACTCTGCCTTCGAGGGTTTCAAACGTTGCACGCAACAAAGTAAACGTTGCCCACTAATACCTGGTGGAAATTTGATTCCAGGAAAATTAGGTTGAGACCATTTTTTTCGTTACCTTGAAGCTTATCATGGTTGCCAGATTTTTGCCCGCTAACTGCAGCTTAATATCAGGGTGTTTTTGTTTGGAAGTCTGTGATGCTGATTTCTCGGTGGCAAGTGCTTTTGTTAACTTCAAAAGGTTTCAAATGTTGTTATTTTCGCGTTCATGAGGGCAGTGCTGAGGAATATTTTATTTAGGCTTCAACATGTTGTTATAGTTTTCAGTTCTTGTGGTTTTGTGCTGTAGCTTGTATTTGTGTCAGCACGTCTGGCGCACTTTGTCTTTGCTTGTTACCAAGCCCTTTGTCGCAAGTGAGTCAGGAAATTCTCTTGTTTACATCGCTCATTAAGTCTGTGACTGTTGTTAGTCAAGTCAGTGTTTCTCAACCGGGGCTCTGTGGCTGTGGCCCCTTTGGGGTGCCACAAGGCGTTTTTTGGGGGGACAGGAGACCTCTTCTCATGGCTTTGTTTCTTTTAGATGCTGACTGCTGTAAAAGAACAGGAGGCCATGGGTGTTGAGTGTCTCTGAAAAGGGGCAACGAACCATGAAACGTTGAGAAACGCTGGTCTAAGTGGTAACTTGAGATTGTTTCGCGACGATGAAAAAAGTTTACTGCCAATGAAGCAACTGTCGCGAGAGGAAGCGTCTACTTTAATCAATGAAAGGTGTCAGGAGAAAAGCTCAGCAAGCAAAGATCAGATTCGGATGAGGANTAGAAACCTGTTGCGAATTTTCCGAATCGAACGAGCCTTTAAAGACAGATGCAATCAATGGTCGCATACGCAGTTCCAGAAAAGCGAATAAAAAAGTCAAGGCTGTATTTTGAAAAGAGGCGATACGCGCTTGAAGAGAAAAATGTTCCCTGTTCTTAAACAAATACATACATGTGCTGTAAAAAAAACGAAAATTTATACTACCATCGCCATTGACATCGCCACTGTAGGGAGCCAGTAGCTCCAGGTTGCCTCATTTTGAAGATGTGTTCCACATTTAATGCTCAACCGGGGGGCCTGTTGTTGAAGCTTTTGGAAATTTTCTGAAAATGTAACATGTGGTGTACCTTTCTAAATTTTGTTGTAATTTTTAAATTAAAACTATAGTCATGACCTGTTTCAGTCATTTCCAGAATATACAACGCGTTTTCGGAAGAACACTCGAGAAAATTGAAAATATGTTTTCTTCTTGTTTCTCCTGCACGAGTTTCGTTTCAGTGCAACGGTTTGGACTGTTACAGTATGACTTGGGTTGGATGTTTGACCCTTCCGACACCCCAACATCTGTGGCGCAGGACCGCACGTTTATCAGCGCGCGCGCGGGTTGAAAATCACGAACGAAACAACAGTTGCTGCTTGAGAAAGCGGTTTCTCCGAAACGAAATCAACGCAGCGTGCATCGCAGCAGTGTTTTTCTGTGGTGTTTTGAGAGACTACAACGCTCCCTCAAAGTTTTTCTAACGGTCTCTCAAAATAAAGTATAAACTCCCTTTACTGCCACCATCAAAGTGCACTGAGACCTCGCTTTACGGCCATCTCTGTAGTCAGATAAAATAGTTGCGGTCAGCAAGGTCAAACCTTTGAAAAAACCTGGATGGCAGCAATATGTCATTTGTGGACCGGCGAAACACCAAAGCGGTGACATAAAATTAATACTACTAAGTATTTTAGCCCGTTTCTAAGGTCTAACATAGAGTATGTACGAGTTCCCGTCCCGAGAGGTAGTCGACGTTGGAAACACAGAATATTGTTGTCAGAAACCGTCGTGTAATTGCTAAAAATCGTGAATGTAGAAACATACTTTTACAAAGAAATGCTCCTATATCTAGCAGGAAGCTTTCAGAGATTGCAGTGGGCTGAAATGTTATGACGTTGTTACGTCACATTAAGTGCTGGAGCCATACTCAGTCGTTGGAGTTTGCTGCATTGTTTTACAACTCAGTCAAAAATTGATCCGTTATTCTTGAGAGTTTTTAAAAATGTAAACAAAGTCATTGAACCATGCGCGATTAGAGCACAAAATACTACTTTAGTAGAGACTGAACAACGCAATATTTTAGTCTGCCCCTGACAAGACGCCGTAAGGTCTGTTCAGACAGCTACAAATTTAGTTTACTAATAAGAGTAATTAATTAGAAGTCTTCGGTTCATTTCGGATGATCAAGGTAACAGCTAAATACTATAAGTCAGCGTTTGACAGATATTCCGGTTAACGTAAAAACTAGAAGATGCCGCTTTTCCAGCTGTAAATCTTAGTCGCATGCAACAAGGTTTTGACTGTTAATCGAATATTTGTTTGCTCTACTTCAGTGGAATGTATTTTCGAATTAGTTGTTTAAATTATTTTGAAATGCTGTCACTGTTGACTTAATTAAATGTATGCTGGTCAATCTCATCTACAAATGAAGTTTGAACAGTTTGAGATGCACAAATCACATCTTTAACGAACAGAGAAAGATAATAAAGGTCCCAGCACAGAATCCCGAGGAGCCCGAAATGACACAATTCTAAGAAACGTTTGGTGCACTTGTTATAACGTTTGCATTCTGGTGTGTCGGTATAGCTGGAGAATGGTGCATGAAGAATGCGTCTAGCATTATAATGGAAAGTTTGTCAAGTAATGTGTGGGTATCACAATCAAAAGTTTCTAACCTTGAGCATTTGCTCAAGAGTACAAAGAAATGACTACAATTAATATTCTAATGTCAGTTTTATGTGCAATTTTGTCAAACATTGTTGCAATCGCCAGTTCATCAAAGTCATTCCCTCAAAATCGAATCAACGCTGATGCTGAGCAATATTTTTCAATGAAAAAAGAAGGCTCGACGATAAAAATCAAATTTTTTTTACGGAAATGTTTTACTTTGGACAATACGAGTAGAGAAGACGTAGCTGTATATACAGAAGATAAGAATTGGTGTAATTTAAGCAAGTGTGAAAGATGTTAATGGTTCCCCCTCAAACATGCAGTGGTTGGCAAAAAGTTTCAAGAGATTCAAACACAAGATCATTCGCTGATTCACAAAATTGGAAAGAAACGTGACGATGAGATTAAATTTTGAAAAGAAATATTATGAAAGCCTTCATGCGTTTTTTCCTCTCGGCATTCTTCGAAAGCATGTTTATGCTAGATTCATCTCCGGACTTCTTTTTTCTATCAAAAGTTTTGCCCACGCTAGTTTTGCCAAAGCGGGAGTTTTATTTCTTTACGGCTTGACTTTCATTTGCAAAAAATATATAACTTGAGGAACTGCTTTTCTAATCAGAAAAATCACATCGCAGGCACAAAGGTTTACCTTGACCTTTATTGTAAAATAACAAAAGGCGTTCGAAAAGGTTCTGTTGCATCAGGCTCTTAGCCAATAAAATTTTAAAGGTGCCATTACAAGTTCAAGATAAATTTCAAAAAATTATCTAGCAACAATCAAATAACTTGCTTGAATTTAGGCAATTGTTCGATTGGTTCACCTTTGCAACGTGTTTAGATGTCGAGTGGCCAATTTGCAATAACACCGAACATGGGCGTCGGAAGAACTTTTTCCAGTGGGAAAGTGCTTTTTCCATGGGGTGACCGAAGGATTTTTTTCTAGGGGGAGTCAAAGTGGTGAATTTTCATTTTACCAATTCAAAATTAGGAGGAAAGCATTTTCTCAGGAAAATATAACAGGAAAATATCATATTTCAAAATCCAGGGGCAGGCCCCTCTGCCACCCCTTCAGACGTCCATGACCCCGGATCATATCATCAATTTTTGTTGCGTTTGTTTGATCATAGTTGTAAGGAAGTAGCACTGTTTAGATTTAGAGGATATCCAGATATCAAGATCTCCTATCAAACGTTACTGGAAGTTCTTTTCAGATAGATGAATGTGGTTATTATGAAGAGAATATAACATATCTTTTTTCTTGTTTCTATTTTTTCTTAAAGTCTTACTGTATTTTCTTGAAACGCTATCGCAGCTTTTTTAGCTTGGATGTACATGATTACTTTATATTAAGCATAGCTGAAACATAATCTTTTAAAAAATAAATTTGTTAAACACCAAATTTTCGCTCTAAGTGGCATTTAATCACATACCTCTTCACCAAACTTTCCATCTGGGTGCATCGGCCAGACAACCCCCAGGTTTTTTTTAGGTTTCCCAACTGTAAGCTTGAGAATACTTTGACATATGTACAGAAAACATTTGTTTTTTTCATTGTTTTGAACCTGGTTGTTTGACGCAAACAATGACAAATGCAAACAGGCCTGCTGATTGCTCTTGTGCGAAAAAAGAAAATTGCAGCCAACCGTATTTCATCATAGCGGCTGCAAAAAGTTCTAAATGTGCAGTGACGTAAGCAGCCCAAAATTTTTGGGGGTCAAAAAATTTTGGGGGGGGATTTTGATTTTAGTCTAGCAACAGTATTTTGTTTGGGATACCGCCTCTCAAAGCACAAAATGACTAGATATTCTGAAGATTTTGGGGCGCCATGGCTCCCTGGGCCCTCCCTGGCTACGCCTATGTAAATGTGAAATAGTTCACGTTCAGTTTCAACGTATACTGTACTCGCTTTTGTATTCCCTTCGGAGTGCTACGAGTGGTCAGAAACCCATAATTGCGCCCGGGACCACTGGTATAGCGATGCTGCGTTGATGGAAAGTCAATGGGAGAACAGCTCATGAGCCTTTTCTTTGCACCAGAACCCTTTGGTGTCGAGCGGCCGGGCTTTTTTCAACTCTTCGATATGACCCGACAAGGAATCGAAACCTGGCTTCCAGTCTCAATGGCGCATGCGCGATCCGCTATGTAACAGATATGAACATGGATTTGGATTTAAATCCGGCGGATTTGGTATTTATAAATTCTGCTTAACCGGATTTGGATTGGATTTGATAATCTTGTTTTGAACTTCTTGGCAACAACTGTTTCGGAGATGTAAGGTTGTTGCTGTATTTAATATGTAAGTTTGCTTCAGTGGAATTTCTCACATCCGTCGAAACTGTACATCTTGTTTGTATCTGGATCACACACTATCCAGGGATGCAAGGTACAATCCTGCGCTCTCTTATGTATCATGTTGTCAAAGTTAAGGAATTTGTGTGACTTTCATAGATTCCGCCCAGTTTCTTGACCCATGATGGTTGTAGTGTTTTATATGTGTGTAGCACAGCTTAGTGCTAATGATTTGCTTGTGCTGTATTTTGTGCCTGGTAATTTGTCCTTTTTGCTGTCTTACACTTTATAACAGAGCTTTTCATTGCATTTCATGCTAATACTGCACGCTTTGAAGTCTTCAAAAAGTCCCATTATCGTGCTATGAACCGAATATAGAGCACAAGTCAACTTGAGTTAGTTTCTAAGGTATTTTTAGTAATGTCTTTTTTGCCTCATGAGGCAGACGCTGCTTTCGACTGATTGATTGACTTATTGTTTCATATGACTAAGTTAATAAACAGAAACAATACAAAGAGACATCTCGCAATAAAAAAAACGGTAGTCAGTGAACACTAGAATAAATGAAAATACAACGGCAAAATAATTGATCAATTATTTTGCCTTTATTAGAACTATTTTGCCTTCAGCAGAACACGATTGATATAATTTTTTATTTAAACAGGATTTGGATTTGAAACTGTCAGTTTATCGGATTTGGATTTGGATTGGATTTTTAAATGAAACTGCCGGATTGGACTTGGATTTGAAAAACCTAAATCCGTTCATCTCTGCTATGCGACTTTACAGATTAGTGCACAATGGTGATAGTAATTCTAATGGTTTGAAACTTATTGCAAACGAATCAATAAAATATAGCTCATTTCGAAAAGTGAGGATTCCTGCAACAACTACGAAGTGCTCATAGTCTTTTATCAAAATGTCAAACTGTTTTTGAAAATAAAATTATTTTAAACTTCTACAAATTTTGATCGATTTTCATAAAAGTTTAGCAAGCACACAAGCCAAGACCTCTTTGAATTTTCCCATTCTGCAGTTACGCACGTAATGATCTCCGTAACCACTCGTCGATTGTCAGCTCACAAACAATGGTGCAACTGATGCAATGCGGAGGAATGCATCGCACAATTGGTTTTGGAACCAAAATATCGGCCACTCCTTTGTAAAACTCTCGCCAGCAAAAAACAGTTTTTTTTCAAAAACTCTCAACTAGCTTGCCTTTAGCAGGTCAGTTCTTTGACTTGATAAAAGGTCTAATGAGATCCAATGACATAATTGAAAGCTTAAAGATAAATACTGTATTTAGCTTAAAATCCTGANAGTACGTTTTCCCTCAATTGATCTTCCAAATGACATGATTTTTNAATTTGACAAAGTTTTTGATTCATTCAAACGAGAAGCNTAAATCATGCGTACATGTACGTTGCTGCTGGTGCAAAANAACTGTCGTAGGTGAAACATTCACTTTGCGCTCACTCAGCTTTATGATAGCATTTCGACGCAGGCCTATAGCCAGATTTTAAGTTTGGGAATCAAAATACATTTTTAGGGAGAAATAGTTTTGTTTTCATTATATGTTTAAAACAAATTTTTCTGGGAACAACAAAATTTGGGGAGCACTGCTCCCGAATGCCCCCCGTGGCTACGGGCCTGTTCCGACGTAGTCGGAATTTCAGTTTCCACGCTTTGAAATTCATTTGACTGCCCTACTGTTTTTGCATGGGTTTTATTTCTGGGCTATGTAAATGTGACGTAAAACAAAGTTTAACTGTTACGGTACAAATGCGATTTTTCCCGCAAACCCAAATATTCGAATGTAGTTGCTCTTATGCAGCGTCTAGCAAACATTGCTTTAGTGCACTACGTTTATGGCCTGCAAGCACTTCGCAGGCTGCTCTTTCACTTTCTGTTGCTCTTAGCGCATCCTTACTATAGAATAGAGCGTTCCCGTACATGCGCGAGCAGACGTTTCCCCCAGTCAGCTCGACTTTAATTGTTTCTTGCGCTTGTCGTCAGCGACGCGCAATTTAGAATTTTTTTAATTGATTTTGTGGCTGTGCATTGAAATTTCGATTTTCTCTGATGGAAAACTCCGACTTGCAGTAGCAGCCAACTTACTTATGTTGTTAATCATGGGCGCAATTTTGTCGTAAAATGTGGGGGGACAGCTTGGTGTGAAACCAATATAGTCAACGGGTCGATGCAGAAGACATTTTATACATACAGCTTCCCAGTCTTGTTTCTAGAGGTGTTTTGAGAGCAACACGAATCACGCTTTGTCCTTGCAGATGATTTACATATTAATATACTTGAATTTGTTGCTGGACACGGTACTGTAGTTCAGCCTGCTTCCATTAATATCGTA
>JGI24159J19872_10010627_pt1 | contig 12084 bp, 6 predicted proteins | sample Ectturendosymbi4_FD_19872 | JGI IMG/M metagenome (IMG submission 19872) | reverse complement strand
GACTTGCCGCGTCTTTTGAGACTTTTACCGGGTCTGTAGAGCATACCGGACCGGAGAAATTCCCGCGCAAAGCCACGTGCGTTTAGGCGTTTTTTTTGCGAAAATCCCCGAATCCTAGCGGACGCCCAGCCACTTGCACCTGTGGAGCAAGGCACAACAGCAGTAAGTTGGCGCACGTGATGTTATTCTGCGATATACCTTGGGAAGCACTCCTTTCTCTATCGAAAAGAAAGCGATGCTTGTGAAGAGGTTGTCGGCGATCTCTTTGTAGATCTGTTTGAGGTCGCTCTGCTGTTCGCCGACGTACAGAAAGAAAACGGGATGTTTGCTTCGCGTTTCGCGGAGTGCGGTCGGACCGCTCAGCGAAAAGATTTCAGGCCTGTAAATAAGTTTTAAGCCACTGTCAACGGATTGTCACGTACACGAACAAACAAAAGTAAGCTTGCCAGTAAAAAAGAAAAACAGGTTTCTCTTTAGAAATAAGAGAAGGTGCGATTTTTCATTGTTTTACAACAGTAGTCCCCAACTAGGGGATGCGAGCAGCGTCCCTTTTAATGACAGGAAATCGATCTGTTTATTACTCCTCTGTTGCTTTTTGTTTTCTTTTGCAATAGACTACAGACAAAAACGCGAGGTTCGTTGAAGCGTATGTGCCACGATATTATAGTTAATCGCGTAAACATTAACTGCAATCTACTCTTCCTATTTACGAGCTTGTAGTAGTAGTTTTTGGTCAAATGAACCAGATCTTGGCATTGTTCTTTGCGACGTGATAATCATTTTCTGCACATTTCTGGGATATTGTAAGCATGGGATATATACAAGTGGATTTCCACATTTCATCACGATTATTTTTTTGTAGAGTTTATTGAAATGTTAATCTGTGTCATCCCTTCTTGGCCGCATGTTACATTTTCTTTACATAATTAACTTTTTTGGGGGTGCAGGAATAAAAAAGGTTGGGAACCGCCGTATTGCACTATCAACTTTACAAACAGGAACTCATCCCAGCGTGACCAGCCAATCACATCCTTCTGGTGGTTAATAGGGCATTTCACTATTAAAATGGATGTTCGTGGTTTAAAATATTATAGCGCGGCGCGCTTTATGTATTTCTGGTCAATTCAGCTAATAACGTGCGCGAATTTCGTTCAAATATTGCGACGCTGAAATAACGCATGTTTTTTTACTAGCAGGAGCGCTTTGTTCAAAGGCTGGGCCAGTGGAAGTCATTTTGGCCAAAGGCTGGGCCAGTGGGAGTCATAAGAACCCAACGAGGGAACTAAGTTCAGCTTGTCGACTGTACACCAAACACTGCATTTAAAAGCAAATCAGTCACAACGTGCACGCGTTTTCCAAGCGAAGCAACCCAAAACAACATAGAAACTAGTCGTTCCAGCGCAATTTTACCCTTTAGCACGCATTGTAAATGAGATGATGTTCTCCTTTGTTCGGGGACCGTCGTAGTCAAATTGCTTGCCGAATTTGAAAAACTTGATTGTAGGAAAACCGCGGACACCGTACTTGCTCGTCAGACTGGAATATCTGAAAAAGAACAGCGACCACCACAATTTACGTCCTTGCTGTTGTTTGAGAACAAGAAGGTGAAGTTGAGATACTCACCGCTTGTATTACTAGAAGATAGTTAATACTGTTACAATACAGTTAGAGTTCCCACACATTTATACCATTTACTATACTACTTTTTCAACACCTGTTTAATACTAAATGAAAAAACTTTAATACCATCACTGATTTTCATTTTTTCCAAAAAACATCTGCAAAACTGTCATCAGCGGTAAAGAATAAATTTGAACAAATAAATGGCTGCATTTCGAATTTCCTTACTTTTTCAATACTCTATGTGCATTTTGGCCAAATTCAACGCTTTTACAAGGTCTTGAAAACCGATTTTACAATTTAATACTTCCATCACTGCGTGGGAACACTGTGGTTAGCAATGTTACAAAATATACCGCACCGGCCAGTTGTCAGCTGTTTCAGCTTTGTTACTTGTAAAACTGAGTCACAGCATTGTCATGTCCGACGATCTATGTACGAACTTACTTTGTGGCGTCAAGACGTGACACGGCAACGTCGGGGCTGTCACGAGCTAGCTGGCTTCCAACTTCGAGCCAGGTCGGTTCCATGCTCTTGCAATGTCCACACCAGGGAGCGTAAAACATGACAAGCCATAGGCCTTTTTTGCTCACCTCGGAAAACCTGAGACAACAAAGTACACGTTTGGAAACAATCGCATTGACATGCATATAAATTTCATACCATACGAAAAACACATTAAAAAGGCGCTCTCGACTGTCCGAACAACTCAGAAGAGAGACCCAGCAGCACTAAAAAACAGAAGATTTGTTTGATAACCCAGTTGTATTTCATGTTTCCACTGAATTTTTGCCAGTAACACTCTATGGGTAAGGGCCTTTATCTTCACCATACCCCAAAAAAAACATTTAAGTTTTTGGTACAATACTAATTACCAAAAATCACACAACGTAAGCAATTTGCACCAAAAGTGATAATATTCTTTTGCTAATTCCAGTGCTTCTAAGTTATTATCAATCAACTGAATTTATATGAAAGCAATACTATTGACCAAACAAAGCAGTTTTTCTAGATGGTCTGCACCAGAGGTTCCCAACTGGGCGGTCGTGTCTGTCATTTTGAGACAGCAAGGGTGTTGCAAGCTAACATCCATTTTCACTACCAAGATCTTAAGATTGAAAAAACCTGCTCAAACCTGACTGAAGTATGTGTAAATGAGTCCACAAGAGGCTAAGAGCAGTGTGTGCAATGACATGAAAATAAGTAGATCGCGGTTTTTCTTAAGGAAAATGTTAGGTACCTGGTACGGACCTGTAGGGACCCGATTTCTCTCTTTCTAGCGAAGAGATTTTCTCTGATTCTAGGGACCCGATGATAATTTTCGCTGATTCTAGGGACTCGATTTGCAATTCTAGGGACCCGAATCGGGTCCCTAAAACGCCTTAAAAAACCTGAACTAGATCGATTTCAGGAAGTAGGTAACAGTGATTGTATGCACAAAATTCAGTTCGTTTAAGACGAGTGAGCTAAGTTAAATAACAATCTGTAACTATTTTTAAGCTGTGCATCTTTTGGTTTTGTGCATAGGAGTAGTGCGTCAAGATTTCATACAAAATGGGAGCCACTGGCCTACACCATCATCGATTTCATGTGCTTTATAAAAGCAAATAAAAATACAAAAGAAATCAAACAAATCACCTTTGATCGAGTTCCAAAACCTTTGCATGTGACATGCACACCATAACAGTTACTACTAAGACTGAACCAAATTTCATTTTTAATGTTGACAACCACTCAAAACTGTGTAAAAACAATTGTTTTAGAAAACTGTTCTTTATCTAAAAAGAACAATGCAGTAGACGATAATGGGGAGCTTTCACCTAATCACCAGTGATAAGCTGATGACGGCCTTCAAAGTCAAAAGAAACAGTCATCATATACTGAAAAAATCCCATGCAGTAAACTCTTGAGAATGATTGCATTGACCTTGCAAACGTTGGGCAAACTTCTTGAAAAGAATATCTGCTGAAAAATCGGGGGAAACTATTTCCTTCTTTCGTTTAGCTTCTTTGTTTTAAACATGAGAAAAGGTTGATAAATACCTGGCGGAGAAGCACTCTTCTGTATATGGGGTATGCTAAATATAACAATTATCTAATCAAAGGGTGCAGAGCCCATAAAATTGCTTATGAATATAGTAGGTCTACTCAAAACTGGGCTACTGTTAAGCAGGCATTTTCTAAACTAATAAAGCCTTGCCAATATTGCCTCCAAGTAATTTTCTAAAGCAACTATAACTTGAAACTACAAGCTTAGTCCACAAAACATCATATGCCACTACGAAAAAAACGTAAGTAGTCATCAAAACATGTGCAAGCGAAAACAAAATCACCCCAAGGCACCTTTTCAAATACGTGACCAAACACTTCACATGAAATTTCTCCAATTTTTACAATAGTTTTTAGAATGAATAATAACAGCAGTTTTAACCCTTGATATTGAGACTCAATTATGCCCACCAGATGTATACTTTTTCATGGACAAAGCAAGCACAGCCCCTTGCTTTTGTTGTGGCACAGGCATCAACCAACTTGCTTCTAAACTGCAGTGGATTTTCAAGCATCGCAAAAAATACTATTTTACATACATAACTCTGCCCATTGTTTAGAATAAATGACTTTAATCATGAGGACAACAACAACTCCTTAACTCTACAGTTGGATGTCGTCAAGCGCACATAAAAATATATATAAAGGTGTCATTCCCATTGCAATCAGCCAAAAAATAATGGCATGCACAATATGCACATTCAAGTTATTGGCCTACCAAAAATGAATATATTGGAGACATTATTTCAAAGTCTTCCAACAGATTTACAACTGCATATCATTATTTTGCAATATTTAGAAATAGCAGCGCCCTAGACTGTTGAACAGTGGCTCAAGCCAATGGCTACAGCTAGATAGTTTTACATCACACGTAACTCATAACAGAAATTTGTTCTAACTCTTTGAAGAGCAAAACATGCTTATATTTATTCAGAGCAAAACAGTGAATTTATAAAGCCAGAGGCTACACAACAACATGAACACCGCTCAATTAACTTCACTCAGTTTGAGCAAATTGCATTCTAAAATGTATACATATTATAAAATTGCCATTGCTATATAAATCCATGTCAAGAATCTTTACCAGCATATAGCACTGTGTTTCAGCCAAAAGAAAAACTGGTGTGGGTCTCACCAATACACCCGAGGTTAGAACAACTATGATGTCAGTTGTGATCAGCAGAATGATTTAGCAGTGTGTTTCTTAATATTCTGGGTAATGTACACAACCAATAAGGAAAACATTTAATTTGCTTAAATAACAAGTAATGTAAGATGTTAAAACTAGGAGTAAGTCTTGTCTTATTTTTGAAACTTTTTTGTATCAAAAATTTTGGTTTTCAAACAACTGATTAGGACTACACTTTTGGAGTGTAGAACAACTCTTTGACAATACAACTAGAGACACTTTATCTACTAAGCAGAAATGTCTGCATTGATTAACTGGGAATAAAATTATTCCCAGTTAATACCAATACATTTAGTAACTACACATTTTTGCAGCTAAACTTTAAGGGTGGCAGATAATTAATCATGCAGTTAATAACCATAGAAGAGCTTAACTGTTTTTCTTTCAGTTATAACTTGGGCAAAAGACTTCCACATAAGAATGAATGCTTAACCTTGTGGAAAGCATACAACCAATTTAGCATGCATACAATCACAAAAACTTTTCAGAGTTATGATGCATTGGCATAGTCTTAGCAACTGTTGCAATTGATATTCCATTGTTTATGCACATAATATTACGCAGTGTCATAACATTTTTCAAACATGTAATTAATGGAAATCAAGTAGTGCTTTTGGTGTGAACTTGTACGCATCATCTGACCTCTGCAAAATATCTGACCAGTAGGTTACTTGTATATCAGTTGCTTCTTTGTGATTAAACTGGCTATGAATTTTCCTGTAACCCTAAGCCCTAAATCCTAACAAAACCCTAACCCTAAATCTAAACCAGTGGTCTTCAACCTGGGCAAAATCACCCCCAGGGGGCAATTTCTGCAGTTAAAACATACTAAAATGTTGAATTGATTCCAAAAAAGAAACAATATTTGTTTCTTTGGAATCAAAGCAATTGATGCACTTTTGACTCCATGTTTGGTGATAGAGGTTATAAAACATCAGAGTGGTCACGTAACAAAAAAAATATCATCGCTCTGTGTAACGCTTCATTGCACCAACTATCCAAGAACATTGTGATTATCACTGGTTGGGCGTCAAGCATTGCAGTTCTCACAAAGATTATGAATGTGCAATTATTTTGTTGAGTCTAATGTTAAAAATACCATAAAAGAGTAGAGAATCTGTTGCACTGAATATCGTTTGTTAGGTTGGCTAACCCAATCGTTGCATGATCAACACCACAAAAAGACATCAAGCAATAACACTACCAGCCTGTATAGATAAGCACGCGGGGTTTAGACGTTTCTCATGAAGTATGTGTTAATTAGTTCTATTATATCGATTTTGGTTGAAAGTACCCAACAACGATATAGCTATAGGAAAATACCCAATTGGTAAAACGCCATTTTTCAAGAGGAAAACTTAAGCTTTTTCGAAGATAGTAAAAATGGCCCAACTATCATAAAATTGCTACCAGTAACTCATCGCATTGACTTTTGCAGCAATAACGAATATTACAGTAATTGCAAGTGGCCGTCATGTTTAGCCTAGTAAATTTTCAACATGAACCGTCACAAATCCCTCCAACTGTATTGTGCTATTATTAGCAAAATTGCCTTGAAACAAGTCTTCATGGCTTTTGGTAGAGCACTGCCACACCATTGTTTCATAGGCAAAAAAATATGATCGTCCTTTATCACATGTTTGATAATATTTGGTTAGTGCCTTGAGTAAAACAATAAAATCCTATGGAAGTGTGTTCTGTTGCAAAAATACTGGAAATATGACTGTTCCAATACGATTTACAGTACATAGCATTAATAGCTATTAAAATTTAGTAACAGCTAGCCGTAAATTGTAAAATGTGCTTATCATGTTTTTCAGTCAGTACGAGTGTTTTTCTCTATTGTGGATATAGGTAGCTGTGTTATGCTCATCTGACTTATGAAAGTGCGTGACGGAACAGTAGGCTAGGAAGAGCAATTTAGACCAGCGAGTAAGCCCAAACACCAATCTTGACCAAACTAAGGGGCCCGAAAAATCTTTAATCTTTATCTCCACCTGTTGTTTAAGGCTTGCTATGAAGTCATTCTGTTATGGAGATCACACCAAAACTGCATTGCATTAGAAAGTTAGTAGGTGAAATACTTTTTACCAGCTAACTAGCATAAATGAATGCAATTCCACCATTCAGGAATGTCTCATCAACATCCAAAGCGACATTGAAACCCGTACTATATTTCATACACACGGACAAGGGTGTGGTGGGGTGGGAAAGGCATTCCCACACCTTGTTGCACTAGATTACTTTAAACATGGCTGTGATCTCACAGGTGTGCAAGCGACATGCAGATTCGCACTGCTAATCAAAAGTCTGTAGTCAAACAGGAACATCCAGTGTGGAAATTCTTGTAGGTTCACTTTATATTGGAACTATTTGGTGCAGTCTTCCTTTTTATTTAGTGTGGCAATGACAGGAACGGTGTTCCCACACCTCTTTTCAGCACAACTCCCCTGCACACGAATGATTAATATTTTGGATCAAGTGTAGTAAGCGTTTTGCAGAACTTTGGGGGAAAGTGAAGCTAAAGCATTGTTACCGGCATTTCCCACAACGTATTTCTGCTAAGAAAGGTTTCTGCCAAATACTGCACATGCCTAATACTGTAAATATGACAATCATCTTGACATGAATAAGATTAATGGAAACACCGTAAGACTTAAACTGACAAACTTGCAAACTGCTTTGAAAAAGCTTGCAGATAAACACCACCGCAAGTTTCACATTAGTTGGAACCAGCTGTTTTTTGGAAATGAGTAACGTTTATTCTATAAGCGCATTCACATTTGTTTTGTTGTTTGCTCATTTTATGCTAACTAGATTGCCTAGGTTTATATTTCATTACGACCAAAATTATTTTCAAAACAAAATATTTTCAGACAGCGCAAAAACTATAGGTAGGGGGCGATTTTCAAAAAAGTTCTCGCAGGGAGGCAATTGCACAAAAACGGTTAAAGACCACTGATCGAAACCGATGTCTGTTTTCAAAATTTTTAACAAGTACATCAAAGGCGCTCTCAAAAATATTGTGAAAACATACAGATATAACTGATGATATTATGACATGAACAGTAACATCTCTATTAGCAAAGCCAAAGCAACCATGACGAGAGCCGAACCCATATCCCATCACTTAGTAAGAACGGACACTTCCCACTCAACCAGAGGATCACTGATTACTGTGCTGCTATGCCATGCACACACTCAGCGTTATATCTGACACAAGGCCGGCTAGTTGCTACAGTTTTTAATGATGGATACGGTTGAGTAATCCTTCGTAAGTGAAAATGAGATAGTCATTTGGACACTACCTCATCGAAGTGAAAATCATTAGTGGATATAATATTTGTTTTCCCATGAGGAATATATTTATGACTCTAATATCAGTCAATCTATTTTGACTTTAAACCTTGACCCCTTTTTTTTGTGAATTGTCATGTTACCACTTAACAATCGTGTTTAATCTAAAGGCTAAACAGCCCCACATAACTTTTGCCTCATGATGAATGAAGCAATAATAACCTACCTAGAAAGAGATACAAAAATATGTAGGGTCTATTTTGCCTCATGAGACAAATAAACAAACCGCACTTAAAAACAGCTTGAATGAAAAGTGTACTATCTATCTGCTCATTGAATAAATAATACCAAAAAGATTTCAATAGGGCATATTCGCGACTTAGGCGTAGGCTAATAATGATTACAGCACACACCAGCAAGGCGCCAGATGGATTTTTCCAGGTTTCAAGCAATGTTGAACACGAAACCACAGGTAAAGTTAGATCAAACTCGCACACAGGCCAATATGCTGGCAGCATTTCCCCTGACCACAGCCAGGGACAGACGCTGGTGGAGCCACTGGCACTTCCTGGGGTCGCCAGACACATCAACAAGTTAGAGTTTCTTCGCAAGACCACTCAAAAAAGGGGCAGTACACTTGCCATACACACCAGTGGTCTCAATTGCCACTGGTTGTGTAAGTGGTAATTGCTTTGGAGGTCATGATATTTTTGGCATTTTGCGGCCTCAGCTTTTGTGGCCACAAAACCAGCCTGTCTAGCAGAAGCAGAGTCTTTATTTATAGTGGCCCTGAGCAAAAAAATTGTCCACAACTGTTGCGTCCCACGCCAGGATCAGGCCTCTGTACCAGGGGCCCACTGTAATTGGTAACTTTCAATGACTTGTTCTTATATTTATATGAAATACATTATCTCAGTGATTCAAAGCATTTATGCGATCAAATAGTTACAACCTGGGGTGCCCTGTAAAAGGTGGAGCTCCGTAAATAGCGGAGCTTGGTGGCAGAGATTTGATGACGTAACCGGAGTGGTAAAAAGTTGCGTTGCAAAAGCAAAAGAAGGAAAAAAGTGAAGGAAAAATGTTGTTTCATTGCAACTTAATATGCGTTTACCCCAAACTTAGAATGCATGGAATTTTGCGACATTTACAAATTTTATACATTCACAACTGTTGATACCTATTTTTGTCCCCGAACCGTTGTGAAACTCAGATAGCCAAAAATTATCAAACTTCAAAATAGACTTTTTTATCATAGTGTAATATCACTTTTTGCAGTACAATTACTTTTTTACTACTACCGTTTAGTTCTCATTTCTCAACGCAAAATATCGGTTTTGGCTACTCCGGTTATGTCATCAAACCTCCGCAACCAAGCTCCGCTATTTACGGAGCTCCGCCTTTTACAGGGCACCAAACCTGGTATTATCCTAAAAACCTGATAAAATCATGGAACAAAAAAAATGTCATGCAAGAATGGCAAAACAAACATTACAGTGACTGTGTGAAGTGGAAACAAGCATGTCTGTGAATTAACATTGCAATGAAAAAACGATGTCAGTGGCTTGGCACACGTGTGTAATATATATCCATTTATTAAATATTATGGCAGCATTTATAGTCGGGATGAAGACATATGATATAGCACAACAAGTATTATGCATCAACACTTGGTTGCCACTACAGTAATTTTTAATATGGAGTCTTCATAATTTCAACTAAGCATTATATTCAGAGTGTAACCAAACAAATGACTGTTTCAAGTAAAATCAAGTACAAGACATACTTGGCGAAAAAACACTTTAAAAACTATGTAGTGTCTATTTTGCCGCCGATATTCTGGTGGCAACAGATAGGCTAGAGCTATTGTGCCACCAGTCAAACATTCAGTCTCGTCTCGTGGCATGACGCAATTCAAATAAAAAGGTCAGTTTGTCATGCAATCGGCATGCTGTTCGTAGCACAGTGGTTATGCTTCAAGTCTGGTACGCCATTGCTTTTCGGTTGGACCCTCACCTTGGCGACTTCCTTTTTCTTTTTTTTTACTTTTTTCATAACTTTCCAAACTTTTTTTTAGGTGTTAGATTTAGGCTTCGGTTAGCGTCTGCGTCATGGTTAGCGCTCAGTAAGGGTTAGCATTAGAGTTAGGCTTAGGGGTTAGCATTTAGGTATGGGGTTAGCATTAGGGGTTACAGTTAGGGATTAGGGTTAGCGTCAGGTTTATGGTTAGCCTTAGGGGTCAATTTTTAGCTGAGCACCACAACGGAAAACTTCGTTAAAAAAACAACTAGGCTGCGCATTACCATCTGCACTGACAAGAAATATATACACCAAACCCGTCGAAAATGAGTATTTAGGAAGTTATGCACAATTAAAATTTCCCTTCTACAAGGCACTTTCACCTACCATGCACAGCCACAACATGGCGGCGGTAACGCTCTCTCAATACAAATGGAAAAAGGACAGCACGAGACAACAGCTGAGTCACTGCGTGCGCGTTTGCGTGAGCTCATTTTTTCGTCTGCGCATATGGTGTTGGTTTTGGACTGCCTCTTCCGACACCGAATAAAGCTTAAGCAACGTCTATTGCTGACAACGAGTAGGCCTATCAAACACTTGCAACTACGCTTCTGCCTAGCTTGGTTTCTGCATGTAGCAACTGCTAAGGTTACAAAAAGTCGGTCTTGGCCACCACACGTTTTTGCCCAGGATTTTTTTTGCTGACATTTTGAGTGCCGTCACTGCAGCTTGCCGCTAAGGTTAGAAAATGTCGACCTTAGAAAGGTCCGGAGGAATGCACCCTTTTCGCAGGGAAGGGCGTTATATCTGCTTTCCACCATGTCCTACCCTTTATGGATGGAACCAGGACCTCTGGGATAAAATTTTTCAGGGAATACTAACATCGATACCAGGCTGCCTTATCTTGCCCTTGTCGAAACTCGCGTAGCTTGTTTGCAGGCTATAGTCATCACAAAATAGGTACAAAAGCTACCATTCTAAGATTTAGAATCAGATCAATAGTTATACCAAAAACTCCCTTACACTAGTAGTTTTTGGTTAAATTGCAGAAAAACTTATCATGGTTACTTTCATCCTCCTGGGCCCCAGTATAGCCTACCTACCAATGGCGATTCTAGAATGAAAAAAGTAGAGGGGCACTACGGAGCCAAAGAAAAAGTAGGGGGCAACATAAATGTCTATATTGTATGGTGATTTTTCATTGTTTTGAAGATCAAGTTGCTATGATTAACCCTATCAAACCCAAAATAGGCTTGTGAATATCGTTAAATATTAACTAGCGTTATTATTCACAATAGCCACCTAAACGCCACTGTATATGTAACCACACACGTGTACTGCTATGTCGAATATTCTGTGTTAACCATGAAACTTCCACAGCACTGCAAATGTAAATCCAAACACCATTTTCCGTAAACAATTGTGCCGGTCTCACATGAACGAAAGCAGCTTCAGAAAGTTAAAACAATTAACATGAAAGCGAACTGGTTCCAACCATGAATTCCACCTTGACACAGAGACCAGTAGGCTGTTGATAGCCAACTAGTTTCATCAATATGTTCTTACTACAAAGCACATAATAAAAATCAACCATCTTTCAACGGTTTGGTCACTACTGACTAATCCGTTTTGTGGTAGCTCATAGACATTCTGTGATTGTGGTGCAACCACTGGCGATTCTAAGAGGGGGCTGGGTGGGCCATGGCCACCCAGATTTCTGCTTGGCTCCCCCAGTTTTTTTTCCTAATTTCCCGTTTAAGTTCGTTTGGTTGACATATGTAGGGTTGTCAAATGCGTTGTGTAAAGATACCGGCCATTGTTTCAACAGCGCCAGCTGTGTCGTAATTTGTAAGCAGCACAAGGAAAACGGAGACAATTAGTATTGTTACGCCACAATTAATAATATTTTTTTGG
>JGI24159J19872_10010626_pt1 | contig 12085 bp, 5 predicted proteins | sample Ectturendosymbi4_FD_19872 | JGI IMG/M metagenome (IMG submission 19872) | reverse complement strand
CCGCCATTGTTGCGTCAGCGTCATAATACCAACCTACTATAAATTCTAACCGGAACGCCGTACCGGCAATAGTGCTTTTACCGGAACGGCGTTCCGGCTTACTTTCACCTCTGCCTACCACCCAAAAACCTGTGTAATAAACGCTTCGAAAATATGTCAATTTTTTAGATTTGGTTTACATCCACACAAGCTGGCAACACTGCGTGCAATTAGGACTCATTATCACCTCGTGTTATCGCATATAACTTACTAAATCAAGGGATTTGTTACGTCACAATATCTTATTGTCACGTCATAAAAACGTTTGTGGCCCGCAATAAATTTCCACATGTGAAAGTGGCCCGCAACACTAAAAAGGTTGGGTAGACCCAGTGGTGGGTTTAGGGTTGGGGGGGCCGAGGCAAGACTAAAAAGTGGGGCCTTCTGATGACGTTATCATACTCAGCCAACCGTGATAACCACTTGATAAAGCTTAAGACACGGCCACCCAAGGATATGTTCCTGAGACTACGGCATGAGGGACGTAGCAGGAGAAAATGAAAAAGGGTGTTCATGATACAAAACTTTGAAAACACTGAAAATTGGGAAGACAACGCTGGCAACACATACAAGTTAGGTAATAACAAGTTAGCATCGCCCCCATTTCTTTATTTTCGTGCCCCATTTGTCTGCATTCACCATCAGTAAACTACAAAATTTACCCCTTTGTAAGCTACATACTTCCCTCTTTGAAACAATGCTTGGTAGTTGGTATGCTAAATTTGTTCACATTCGTGTGTTTATGGCAATCTATGAAACGATAAACAACAATCAAGAAGATTTAAAACACTAAATTTGTTTCAAAGTTCATCCTTTTAACTACAAGAGCATAGCATACAAAAGCATCCAGCCTGAGAATTGTTTTGGAAAGCTTTGAGGCTGGATGAGTCAAGGCTGCCCTCATCTTGCATTGACACTAGTTGTTTGAAAAATGTGCAAAAGTAGGAATAATTCATCATGTACCTTATCACAAACATTTCTAGCAAGTAGCCTACACAATTGATTAAATCTGTGCTGAGAAAAAACGGTTCAAGTTATACTGGCTACGAGCTGGCAAAAAAACTTTTAACATCATCTACCAAGTCTACCTTAAACCAACCATTTACCAGTCAAACTTCAAATAACCTGTAACTTCAAGCGCAGGCTAAATCCAAACCACCTGAAATATCTGTAGATAAAATGAGTAGCCTAATGATAATACTCAAAAAATGCCATTTCTACTGCCTGCTAAGAAACATGAATGTAGCCTTGCTTATTAACAGCATTTGCAGCACAACAGCAATAATACAAAATTACTTTGTAAACTAAGAAGAAAATGTCCTATAAATGAAACGATGTAGTGTGATCCCTGATGGAACAGTTGCATGTTGTCTTATTTTCTGATGGAAATGCTTACTAAGCTAAGGAACAACATCACAAAAAATGAAAAATTTGTCTAACCTTTTCAGCTCAGAGACATAAAAAAGAAATCTTTAGATAAAAATATGAATGTTCTAAAGCACGTATTTATCAACTTCATTTTTACAAAACTTGAGAGTTGGTGTATGGCACATATGCTTATACACTAGACAGACATAGCTACTATTAACAACTCGGGTGCTTGAAGGTGCACTCTACAGTATTCTGTAGGCTCACCAGTACCATCTGCAGCAGCAACAAATCTGTCCATGAGACCTTCACATTCTCATCAGCCTTCATCCTCTCTTTTTCCTTATTTTTGCTGCTACACTGGATACTTTCTGTTTAACTGTGGCATTTCCATAAAATTACGAATATATCAAATACTTCAATCTCTAAAAATCATCGTTTGGTATTAAAAATTATCATGGAATAAAAAGTTATCATTTGGCATAAATATTTGCTCTTATTTGATAAGGTCTTTTCACAACTTTTTGGAAGAAATTTTAATCCACAATTTTTGTAGGAACAGAAGTTGCTTTGGAACTTTTCTTGATTTGCTCATTGGAGATGGTGGTGGGGCCCCTTTGTAAGGATAGTGGCCCTACTTACACATTACAGTTGCTGTTAGGCGTTCCTTTGAAAGGAAGGTACTTACACATACAGTTCCGGTTGGAAGCCCCTTTGAAAGCAAAGTACTTACTTACACATTAAAGTTGCTGTTTGGGTCCCCTTTGAAAGCATAGTACTTGCAAATTACAATTGTTGTTGTTGGCACCTTTGAAACCAAAGTAGAGGAAGGTGGGGTACAGTCGACACTTTTTTGCATTATCAACCACTGCTACTTTATTTCAAGTCCAAACAAGCTCAAAATTTGTCACACAATAAAGCAACTTTATATACACAATAATATCATGCCAAAACACGAAGACAACGCCCTTCAGAAAAAAAATGTACAATCGATTTAAAAAGGGTACTTTTTCTGTCGAGTGTGCCCCAGGCATGAGCATGGGGTACACACTCGACATGAGCATGGGGTACACCTGACGGGTCAAAAAGAGTTGGGTTGCATGCATTGCATGATGTTCACGTGATATCCCATGTAATGTAGGCACTTGCTGACTGCTCTCCACATTTTTCACATTCTAATTACCCACTATCACTGCATGGCAAAACAAATTTGATGATTACCAAATGTTCAATGAAACCAATGCAGTATGCTGAAATTCATGCCTTACCATACAAATATAATGTGCCTCTAAGCACATAACAAACCTAAAAATGCTCATAGATCAGAATTATTCCGTACTGCATTCCAATATAACCCCTCAAGCTTTACCTAATAGTTTAGACTGAGCTAGTGGCAATGTGTCGAGTGTGCCCCATTTTTTCTGTCAGATGTGCCCCATGCATACCTAAGAAATAAAATGAAGAAGTACCGACTCAACTTAAAAAGAATTTAAAATCTGGCATTATCAAATAATGTTGCACTGCCCTGACTACAACATCACAAAAACTCCGAACAGAAGATGTGGATTAACGTGGACAAAACTAAATGCGATTTTATAAATTACTTTTTGGTAGCAAAAACACTACTTTCTCTGTAACTCGTAACAACGGCTGCCTATCAACGGAAATTTCACTTTGGTACTACGGCTGGTATGAAACTAAATCACCATGGAAATTTTAAACTTCAACGTTTTCAACTTTTTGAAAAAATCCAAAAAGACGACTGCACCCCTAATCCTACTGTGCCCCACCTTCCCCTACTTGCACATTAAAGTTGCTGTTGGGGACCCCTTTGAAAGCAATGTACTTACACATTGCAATTGCTGTTGGGGGTCCTCTGAAAGTATAGTGCTTGCACATTTGCTGTTGGTGGCCCCTTTGAAAGCAAGGTACTAGCACATTACAATTCCTGTTGGGGACCTCGTAAAGCAAGAAATTTTACACTACACTTGCTGTTGGGGACCTCTGGGAAAGCAAGGTACTTACACATTCCAATTGCTGTTGGGGGCTCCATTGAGAGCAGAATTCTTACACATTACGGTTTCTTTTAGGGGCGCCTTCAATGAAGCTTAAAAACAGAGTAGGCTACCTATATACTTTTCGGTAGTTGTTGGGGGCCCCTTTGAAAGCAGATTACTTTTAAATTGCATTTGCTTCTTGTGGAACCCTTTGAAAGCAAACTTCCTGCACATTAGTTTCTGTAGGGGCCCTTTGAAAGCAAGGTAGCCTACGTATGATCATTTTTTAAATAAGTTTTTCACCAAAAATAAGGAAAATTTACGCGCGCAACACCTCAAGGTGGGGCCCGAGGCAAGTGCCTCGCTCGCCTCCCTTTAAACTTTAACCTCGTTACGCCCCTGTATGGCAACGGGCGCCACTTTGCCGGGGGAGCAAAAATTGCTTGGAAAAAATTAAAATTATGACCAAACTGTGGTATTGTGACATAACACGACGGTCAGACATTGTGACAGAACAAGAACGCTCGCATGCCATACAGGGGCGTAACGAGGTTAAATGGCACCCGGGGCAAGAAGCAAGTTTAGCGCCCCCATGTTCGAACCAGAGATCTTTCGGAAACAAATTTACTGTACTGAGACTTTCCGGCGCCTCCCGCAGTCTTTTGACTCCCCCCCCTCCCCCGCAGTGATTCGGCAACCGGGTAACTGTGCCCCCCTGACGCTAGACCTCGTCCTTCTCACGCTATAAGAAAGGATTGGTCAGTCCGTACTGCTGCATAACAAGCAAGAAGATATTAGTCAGAATCTGCACAGGCATAACGAGGTTAGATGGCGCCCGGGTCAAGAAGCAAGTTTCGTGCCCCCATGTTCGGACCTGAGTTTTTTCGGAAGCAAATGTAGGCTATACTGTATTGAAGAAAGTACTTGTGATGTGACATTGTTGGGACTTTTCGGGTCCCCCCCACAGTTATTCGGCGCCCGGAGAATTGTGCCCCCCTCGTTACACCCCTGTCTGGCTGAGACGAGTTTAAGTCCAAGGCTGTGAGAATTTGATTGTTAGGCAAATAACTGCTGCTGAGGTCCTACAAATTTACAGATTACTTGCACTGCTGCGACCCAATCCGACTTTACGAATATTCTTTGATGGCCTATTGGCTGAGTCATATGAAACAATAAACCATTACCATAACCATTACCATTACCATTAGTATCTGATAAATAGGCTGAATACAATGGCCCAGTCCAGAGACTAAAGTAGAGAACATTAGTTAGTCCTCGAAAAATCAGCAGTTCATGTCATTACCGTGCCAGTTGAGCAAAAAATGTTAACTCATGAAAGAGATTTGTTAGTCTTGTTTAGAGCTAGCTTTTTCTGTCCAAATTTGGCTTAGTGTTCGATGTCCAAGGCCTTATGGAAAGGTCCTGACTGTGAGAAACTAAAATCTACGTGTGCCAATTTAGGAGCTGTGTAGGGGAAGGTCGGGTTAGTTGACTCAGCGCCAGTATCTAACCAGCCATGCGTGAAGGCGCAAAATATATTCCATTGTTTCGTTTTTATATTCTATTATGACAGCCACGTAAAACTGACGTGTCATCATGGAAGGGTTGAAAAGTTATGCCAGAAAGTATGTTTTTGATCCAAAAAAGTAAATATTGTTAGATTTAGTTCGTCAGGTTGTATACCCTCTTGTAGGTGCATGTACAAAACAATATTTCTGGCAGGTTATAGCTTAAGCATCACCCCACATTTCATATAATTTTGGTCGCTTGTTTCTCAGCAGAAAATTATTTATGGGTTGAGATTTTTTTGATTTAAGGCACCGAAAGGTTAGTTGACTCAGTAATGGTCGTCCTAGTTGACTCAGTGAGACATGATGTAAAATTACCTCATGAAACAAAGCAGCATCGCATTTTTTAAAGAATCCTGAATATCATTCTCAATTATAATAATTAACGGTATGTTGAACTCACGGAGTATTTCTTTGGGAGTAAAGGCAATTTAATATATTGATACTTAATAATTAATCTATACTAGCAGGGGAGCCGTTAGGTTCTGCCGAAGGTGCATAAAAGTGGATGGGTAAATGATTAAATCTTCGTTTGTTTGCTTTAACAGTTGCAGTCGCTTAATATATTTGTCCGTCACGATTGGCTTTTGTTCGCTAATATACAATATTTTTTCCTTTACAATGATTTACTCAAAATGAGTCAACTATCCAACAGGGTAAGTCAACTACACATTTCTTAGTGCTAGTTGACTCAACCAATGACCATTTTTTTAAAGCACCAGTTTTTCACAAATTTTTAGAATATTTCGGGATTTTGACATTATTTGTAGATCGAAACAAGCGATTTCCTTTTCTTGAATGTTTTAGGAGGTGTATGGTATAATACTGTAGAAAATTTGTTTTGCTTTTTACAAGTTCTGTTTCACCATAAACACTTCGGTATCACTTAAGAATGTATCTCCGAGGTTTGCGAGAAGCAACTGCAGTTGTAAAACCAAATACAAATTTATTTCACTCAGAAAAAATTGCACCGGCATTGCAGAACCGGCGTCACTTGGCAACCGCAATCGAATACAGTTGTGCCTCCGCCAATGCCGTGTCTACCTCTGCCATGCTATTGCTGTCTGGGCCGACCACGCTGCCACCATGCTGTAGTGGTGAAGGGTCATCCGATGAATCACGAAATGCACAGAAATGCCTTTTTTCTTTAAAGATGTAACATTTATCACAATAAGACGTACGTAGGCAGTAGAATATTCACAAATGTCCATCTAGTCAGCTACCCAGCTTAGTGCGCTACAAACGCTGGGAAATTGAAAATATCGTAAAAGACAGCATCACCTTTGGATTTCCTTTCATATTCAAACCCACTTCAAATTTGCGTTGCTTCCAAAATAAATTTTAGCTCAATTTGTTTCACAGGTGTGAAATCTGATGTGGAATCAATATGTACACACGACAAAGCAACAATTCCTGCTTGCTCCATCAAATTTTCCTAGCCCCGTCAGTTTTACATTTTTTCAAAACCTAAAACTTTAAAGCCCTTTAACACCCGCGCCGGCCACTTAATGACTGGTACTTTTTTGGCCATAACTCGCCAGCTGCAAGCGCTAAAGAGGTGTTCAAACCCTCTACAGATTCAACAAGGCTTCTAGTTTCGATTGAAAAAAAACATTTTTTGATTCGAGTTCAGGGTTCTCTGGGGGGACGTCACAGGTGGGGGTGTTTTGCGTTTTTTTGGCCAATTTTACCTGGCCCTGGGTGCCAACCCAATGGGCCATTTTTTTGGCTCAAGTTTTTTTTTTTTTATTCTAGGCTATCATCCGAGTCTTTGGAGCCCTTGATTGACTTTCTAGCGTATCAGTAACGAAAATTATGGCTCAAAAACTAAAAAGTGGTAAAAATTGCACACTCACAAACGCTAACCTGGGGTGTATGGCACCCCAGGACTTAACTGGCCATAACTCACCGCCATATGATGCTAGAGAGTATTTCAAACCCTCTGAAGTTGAAAAAAGCCTTGTACTTTGCAATAAAAAAGTATGTTTTAGTTTTGGATCTCGGGTTTTTTGTTTATGTTTACATGATGGCCGGATGTTTATGCAAATTCTGTTTACATTTTGATGACGTCATCATCCCCTGGGAGGCGACCAAACGAGCCGATTTTGTGGCTCAAAGTTTGTTTGGATTCTAGGCTGTGATACGAGTCTTTAGAGCCCTTGATTGACTTTCTAGCGTTTCTGGTTCCAAAGTTTTGGCCAAACGTCCAGAAATTAATTAGGGAAATCCCCCAACTTCCTGTTGGAAGTCCTTCATGTTTATGCGGTTTTTTTGCATAACTTTGAAACCAGAAATGCTAGAAAGTCAATCAAGGGCTCTAAAGACGCGTATCACAGCGTTGAATCCAAACAAACTTTGAGCCACTAAATCGGCTCATTGTTTGGGCGATGATGTTATAAAAGAAAAACCAAAGAAGCAAATCATACCTCAACCCTGACGACATCCACCAAAAACCTCAAACTCAAATCTTAAGTTTTTCTTTCAGTCTGAACTACAAGACTTCACGAGTCTTTCGACGGTTTGAATAGCTCTTTAGCATAAGCTGCTGCCGAGTAATCGCTGGCCGAGCCAGCCGTTGGTGGGTGACTCACGCTTTTCCTGCGATTTTTTTATTTTTGTGAAAAATGGGTTTTTAAGCATTATTTTTCAATCAAGGGCTATAAAGACGCAGATGATCACCTAGTTTCCAAAAAAAATTTTAGCCAAAAAATGGCTCATTGGATTGGCACCCAGGGCCATGTAAAGTTGGTCAAAAATGCAAAAACATACCCTCATTGTGACATCACCAACAGAAAACCCCAAACCCAAATCAAATAATTTTTTTAATCGAAACTAGAAGACTTGCAGAATTCGTGGATGGTTTGAGCAGCTCTCTAGCTTTAGCGGCTGGTGATTTATGGCCAAAAACGTTCCAGCCACTGTAGTGGCCGGCGCGGGCGTTAAAGGGTTTTAAGTTTGTTTTGACATTTAGAGTGATCAGGCTTTGTCAAGTTCAAGTCTCTGCGTTGTTACCTGCATATATATTAACAGAAGCATACAGAGATAAAAACAAGTTCTTCGTATTGCAGCATGTGCTGGCAAAAGCTTCTTTTATTGAGCAAGTTCGTGTCTTCTGCCATGAAGATCGTATACATAGCGATGATCTCCATGCTGCACCACTGCTACCGAGGGGATGACTCGTGGAATTCCTTCCACATAGCTCCTGCAAAGGGAGGCAAAATTTATAGAAAATACGTGCCACAGAGAAAAGTTCAAAGATGAGAGCCTTGAAATCTGCGTGGGGTCTTTACAGCTCATCTTAGAACATGAACGACCATACAAGGAGACAACCTGCTGGTGTCATACGTGCAGTGATAGTATTGCAATGACTGGACTTCGTGGGTTCTGTGGGGCGACAATCCTTCTACCCCTGCAAAATTTGTCAAAATCATGCGAATCAGGGCCAATTTTGCTAACTTCCAGAACAAAAAATTGTAGTATTGAGTGTACAATAAAAAGTGTGATTTTAAGTAAGAGGGTAGATGACCCCTAGCTTAATATATCCCATTCGGAAAAATTTCAGTGGCTTTTCTTGCTCTTCACTTTATTTTTTGGATAAAATAACGATGGACATGCAGGCTACTTTTTTTTAATGCAAAAGAAAATTTAGTTCTCATCTGGCATGAAAACAATTTCTTCAGGGCAAATGTTTCCGACCCCCTGTGAAACTCCTCCCGTACTCCTGTGTAAGAAAGTCGCATAGAAAATTTGACTCGAGGTATCTCGGGTGAAAATCAGTCCATATGTCAAAATCTCCCGTGACCACTGGCCAGTGGTCTATTTTGGTAATAAATGGTTGCATTCACTTAGTAATGCTGTTCATAACGCAATTTTGAAAAGCATTTGTGAAAAATTGCCGCCTTTTATCTTAAGAAATGATAAATTTGCCATATTTGCAGAATGTTTTGTTTGTTTCTTCTTTTTCTCTTGAATTTCAAAAGTGTGGCAGAAAATGAATGTTTAATACGCCAAGAACAGACCGGATTTAATAGCTCGCTATAACGCAAAGCCAATTTTTTCAACGCAGGTTGTGAAACCAAACTGATGGTTAGTGTCAGTATCACGAATACAAACATCTTTCAAAATGCTTTTGATTTTTCTATTCACCTGATGTGTATAGACAGTGTTTTAGTAAGAGTGGGGTATCGTCTTCACTTTGCTTACAAAGAAAGAGTTGCATTTACTTTTCTTAGTGACTTAGTGATGAAAATGAAGGAGCTTATGTTATCCACTTCGCGAAATTCTCAGCACATACTCCCTGAATGTTGAAAAATCATGTATTTTTAAAAGCACCCCGCTACTGTTTTAGCACGACGCCTCTGCGTGTAGGAGACGCCGGACAGACCAGTGCACATTGCTCAAGGTTCCGAATTGTCTGCACTCACTGTAAAAATAGTAAAAGGATAGCACTGGATACCTATGGATGAGCGGAGTGAAGCTTGATTGCATTGGTTTCGGACTTTTCAGAGCTTGCAACTTGGTGTTACCCATCTCCATGAACTTTCTTTTACGCTGACTGATCGCTTCGACGCCAAGAATGATGTCGCAAGCTGCATTGCATATTCTCTGCAAATGAGAATTATAGCCGTTGCAAACACAGGCGCATGAGCGTCCGCAGAAATTTTTCCAGGGGGGGCAAGGTCGACATGTTGCTTATCTGTTTCAGATTGCTAACGATAAATTGTAAATAGACGTTCACAAAACGCTTTATTCTTTCTGCACCAGTAGCGCAGCTAGAATGAGGCCGAAGAGACCATGCCTCCCCAAAACAAGCTTACGAATATTTTTCCCTGGTGCTTTATATCAATTTCAATTGTTCGAAAGTAAATGGAAGGAACAATCGAACGTACGTCAGGTGGGTGGTCTCTCCCAAACAAAATTCCTGGATGCGCCACTGTTCTGCGCTACATAGAAATTGCCCCATGTTACGACAGCAGTCACAAAAATGCGCTTTGTTGCAGTAGCGTAGCCAGCCCAAAAATTTTTTTGGGGTAAATATTTTGAAATTAGGGAGCAACAGTATTTGGTTTTGAGACACCGCGTCTGGAAGCACAAAACCGCAAGATAAGCTAGAAAATTTTTGAGGGGATGGCCTCTTTGGTCCCCCTAGCTAAGCCTATGCTTTGTTGGCAGCGATAGCAAGGTCCATTACGATAATTTACCTAATAGACTAGGGTTGCTATACGTTCGGAAGTTCCTGGACATGTCCAGAATTTCAGTTTTAAAGCTTGTGTCTGGTAATAATTTTAAAGAATACTTTACTCTAATATCTGGAATTTTGACGGATTCAGAGAATCTTATCATTATATCTGAAAAATATATATAGTCAAGATGGGGAGGGAAAAACATGCCTTTTTGTATTGTAAGTGGTGCTGTTTTGCGGTGGATTGGGAGTTGTAAGTACATCGTGAAAAATGCAGTGTAGCGCTTGTTTGTTGTCGCGAAAAGTAGTCATTGAGATTGTCGGGAATTTTGCGCGAATTGAAAACTCCGCGTAGATTTTGTCAGCTGCTTACTGGGGGTTCGGGTTGATTGTTTTATGACTCGGGGGTACTCAACAGGGAAAAGGTTGAGAACCCCTGGCGTAGACAAAGGACTTTTTAAAATCAAATGACTTCAAACAACTTACAATGTGAAATGGACTTCCACGCAGAAGCAAATTCCCACACAAAATGAAAAATTTAACTTGTATTCCTCGAATAAAGTTTCTGTGCAGCAAGCGCAAAATATAGGGGCACCTTTTTTGATATAGCTTAAACAAATAGAAGGGTGATGAGCCCCTTTTTAAGACCACATATTGTACACACATTGCGATGTTTTGGGCATCTTTCTTTCTGAGAGTTTGCTTCAGGCCTAAAAATTCTAAAATCCACCCCTGCGATCAATCATTCTTCAGTAAAACCTTGCTTGTCTTTGCTGATTATTCACGGTGAACGCTGATCTTACGGAAACAAGGCAAGGGTTCAGTCTCACACTAACAGTGGATTTTCAAACTTGTGGAAGCCTTGCTACAGATTCGCTCATGCATGTTTTCATAAAGTATCAAGCTAAGTGGCTTGCCGCTGTCAGCAGCGACTGTCTCGACTCTCGCTGCATTGCCTGCCAACATGCCGAGTGTCTGCGATCAGCACTCAGCAGTCACATGCGGCAAAACGCATGATACCGTAACTTTAAGTGAACCTTTGAAGATTTTCGCCGTGTTTTGTTACGCAATAAAGACCAACACAGCAATCCGCTCGCAAGTTTCGCAAAGGAGCAGACATGAGTGAACTGCAAGCTGATCACGTCATGACACCAGAACAGTGAACTTGACTCTTGTGCAGTGTGAGTGCCATACTGGCAAATAAACTGTCATTGCAAGAATTTCATCAATTAATCGGAATTAAGCTGCTGACTTTCGCTTTTCTACAAATTTTTAGTCCTTGGTCCCAATTTCCATTGGGGGGTAAATGCCCGTTTTGCCCCCTACCCTGCGGACGCCCATGCACAGGCGTAATCAGTGTCGCCGCAACAGTGGAAGGGCAAGAAGGGAATGAGAAAAAGTGAACGAACCACTTCCGAGTTACACAAAATGCTTTTTATCGTTTACACGGAAGGTGAGGAAAAATTGCCTTCGTCTTCTGTTTTTGCTCAGCTGCAACGCTATGCTACATTTGGGACGGTGCACGGGGAATTTCTGCAGTTTACCACAGGACTGCAGCGTCGCGAGACTTGATATGTTTGTAATCAAATCAGAAACCAATGATGCAACAATTTGAACCATCGAGTAGACTCGAATGCGACTCGAGTTATATTTTTGTATGACTCAAAATAACTTGAGCGTTTCGAAGAGCTGAATAACTTTACTCGAGTCGCCTTTTTTTCAAAAAACTCTATTTGAATCGAGTGAGTGAAGCGAGTAATGCTTCTGATTCGTTGAGACATTTGGGAAATTTGAGGTGTTTTCATTTATAGAGTCACGTTTTTGGATAATAGGGCTGGCTGAGAACTTGACCCAGGTGGTCTTTCGCCAACCCTTTGTGATTCAACATGTTAGAACACGATTACTAAGCTGCGAAACATGAAATTTCTTAT
>JGI24159J19872_10010624_pt1 | contig 12085 bp, 8 predicted proteins | sample Ectturendosymbi4_FD_19872 | JGI IMG/M metagenome (IMG submission 19872) | reverse complement strand
TTTTTTTATTGCAAACTACATACCTTCACGAGTCTTTAGAGGGTTTGAACAGCTCTCTAGCTCAATCTGACGGCGAGTTATTGCCTGGGATGAAATGTTCCTCAGAGTGGCTTTTGAGGGAGCAAAATTTTGGTCAATTTTTAGTTTATGAGCCATAATTTTCGCTCCCGATATGCTAGAAAGTCAATCAAGGGTTCTATAGACACGGATTTTGACCTAGTTTTCAACTAAATTTTGAGTCCAAACAATGGCCCATTGGGACGGCACCCAGGGCCAGGCAAAGATGACCAAAATAACGCAAAAACGCTCCTACTTGTGATGTTCCCCCCTGAAAAGCTCAAGCCCAAAACAAAAATTTTTTTTTCGATTTTGACTACAAGACTTGTTGCATCCATAGAGGGTTTGAACAGCTCTCTAGCTCTAGCGGCTGGCGAGTAATGGCCAAAAGAGTGCCGGCCCCGATCTTGGCCATTTCGGGACATAAAGGGTAGAGTTGATATAATTAATTCTTCTAATACAGTGGTTCTCAAAGTGGGTGGCATCACCCCTTTCGGGACAATTCTGAGGGCAAGGATGTGAACAAAACAAAGGGGGCAAAAATGCTCAACCACTACCACTAGTCAATCATTGAGCTAACTTCAGTAACCTACTATTATAACTTATTAGTTTCCTGTAAATTTTAATTTACTATGATAATTATTGGAGGTCATTGCTACAGCAATTCATCTGTTACATTTTTACTCTGGATCATCAGTGTGCCTGGTTACAGTGTGGATTATTTTTGCAAGAACTCTGAATGTAGATATCATTAGTGTCATAATACAATTGCTTGGTTCAGCTGTTATAACATAACAGATTGAAAAAATACTACCTTGTGTTTGCTTTATTAGGCTTGGGGGCGACAATGATGTGTCGAGAGTGAAAACAGGGCAATGGAACAAAAAAGTTTGAGAAACAATGCTCTAACAGAACATCTTTATATACAAACCAAAATTTCCAAAAGCTCTGAAGCAATTGCAAATGTTAGACATTATGTATATATGTGTCTATCACAGCTTAACATAGCCAGCTAATAGACTACTATATTATTTTCATCAGAGATTCTTTTTGAAAAGTCATCCTAAATATTTCAAGTATTTTCTTCCTACACTACATAGCTAATAATTTTTAAACCTTCAATACAATTTTTACAAACATTTACGAATCCTGAGGATGCAAGTTGTTTGTAATGATAAACAACTAAGTTTTAAACAACTTTGCAAACCTTATATCATCAGTTAGGTATATGTGACGAAATGCATCTGTTTTGAAAATTTAAATAACCAGCACGATTTGATCTAGCATACAAGCTTGATTTGAAAATATCTGCATTGGGCATTCAAACTTAAAACAGTTTTGCAGATTATTTAAATGAGCTAAGCCTATGATAAACATGTCGATAGATCAACACACAGAACACATTAAAATAATTTGGTAGGCAATTCAAATGTTGTTAAAGGGCACAAGTATTTATCATGGATAACTGAGCTCTAATTTATCATCTTGATTTATGGTGAAATCTCAAGTTAAGGAGACCTGCAATGCTTTAATGCTACAAAATTTGTTGTAATTACTCAGGCTTACTAAATCATCATAGTTTTCTGCATTGTTTGTGAAATTCATATAAATGCTTGCTGTTATTTCACACTGTTTTACAAAATGAAGCCTGTAATTTTTATTTATTTATGTATGTTTAACTTTGACTTATGGTCCATATCACAGGTGTTAGATATTATTCGAACATAGACAAACACAAAAAACATCCACCAGTTGCCACATATGACAGTGCCAGCAAAAGATACTACTAGAAGCACCAAAAATACTGATATTTCAAGACCAACACCCATGTCTGCTGCAGGTTCTGCCTGCAAAATCGTTTCAGCTAGATTTGCTAACGCGTTACATAACTTAACATTTCCCAATTCAAAGGATAAGCTACAGGTTTTTGCAGAACTAATGTTTCCATTTAATTTTCAAGCATGGGGAAAAATTGTGACATTCTGATAGCTTATCCTTTGAATTGCCTTGGGAAATGCAAAGTATGCAACAGGTTAGCAAGTCTAGTTGAAATGTTAATATTTCTAAACAGTGAAGGTGATGACAAAAACAGGGTCACCACTTTTCTGTGAGGTGTGCTGGAGAGTACAGCCCAATTTTTGTTATAGCCTTGTTCATTTGACAGTGGGATTTCTGATGCTTTTTCTAGCTTACAACCATGGACCAGTTAACTCCACATGCGACACTCTTGGACTATACATTTTTCCAGCTCAATAGCAAACATATTATCTGCATTATCACACCTGGTTGCTATGCCATGCACGTTACACCTAAAAACAAAATAATAAATGCTTGCAAACGCACAATTTCTTGTTGTCAACTGATGTGATTTCCAGACTGCCACAGACAGTGAGGCAAATTGAGATGATACTGCAGCAATTAAAAGAACATGAATCATGAAACAACACTAATGACCTGCATAAGCCACAACCGCTATTAAGAAATTCCATGAGTTTAGTACCTGTGATGTAACAGTAACACACGACGAGAGTGCAGTAGGCTTGGTAGAAAGGAACTAAACGTAAAAGATAAACCTTAAACCTAACTTTAACCGTAGTCTTAACCCAACCCTAACCTAACACTAACCCCTCAACGTAACACCTAGTACGTAGTAGGCCTGAAAAAAAGTAAAGAAAAAATACAAAACGGAAGTGGGCAAGGTGAGAGTCGAACGGAAAACCATTGGATTAACAGCCGTAACGCATAATCGTTACGCTACGAGTAGTACACCGTTTGCCTGACAAAGTGACCGTTTAATTTGAATTGCGCCAGAACAGGCGTATCCAGTGACTATCCGTATCCGTAGTCACTTCCATTTCCAAGCAACAATTGACACAACTAGGCTACTATAGACCTTGTTTTCACGAAGTTTGAAAAATAGCAACAGCACACTAAAAAATAACAACAGGAAAAGCTTTTAGAATGAAAACTTCTGACCTACAAGATTAAAAATATGACATTACCCTGCTGGATAAACAGACACCGAGCTTGCAGTATGCCATTGCCTTTCAAACACTGCACTGCAACGCACGCGTCGCTGAACCAGGATTCCAGGAAGCACAGCAATGAGCAGAAGTACAAATGAAATGCAATGGACCGTGACAACAACCGTACCGATTAACGAATTCCGAAGTTGTGCACTGTCGATCGAAAGGAATCCTTCCCCGGGAAAGAATCAGACACTAAAGATCTTACAGAGTAAGCCTATATATTTCGCCTACAAGATAGACATCATCACCTCTTCTTCAAAAAGAACCTGCGTACAAAGTTTTGGTGGTCTGCAAAATAATGTTTCGCTAACTACATGTCATAACTACTTTTTACTAGGAGAGGATGTCAGATGCGTTCACCTGGCCCTCCCCGTTGCGGTATTTCTTGAAGTGCTTAGTAAATCTGTCCTTTCGAGGGCAACCAATACTACCCGTGCTGGATGTGTTCAGCGTGATCTCGATATGCCATTTTCAGGGCGCAGCAGCAGAAATGCTACCAAAGATGAACCATGAACCAGCATGCGGTTGGAATGGTCACTGGGTGATCAGTCTCCAGACCAATCAGAGACTGAGTGGTTGTGCGCAGACGTTGCATTAACGTCTACAAACGTCCACGCTCGCGATTCACACCAACGGCCAATCCGACGTTCCCACACCCATCTGCAGTGGTGTGTGGTGGCACTTGCCTCGGGACCCCCTTTTTACGAGCCTCCCTTGAGGTGTTACGCGTGTAAATTTTCCTTGTTTTTGGTGAAAACGTATTATCCACTCACATAATGTACTACAAAGCAGATCGCAAGGAAGTATGTGTTGCAGGTATCTGCATCGCCCTGAACTACTGAGGCAAGCACAAGCGAGAGATGGCAATTCGGGGCATTAACTAACAGGAAAACAACCAGCAGCAATAGACCTCTCTCACTGAGTTCACTCTACTACTACTAGGTTGCACTATCATTATATAGGGATAGGTGGATTACGATAATATACTTGTGGTGACTATCACAGTGATTCGTTACTTATGGGCACCATCTAGCGGTGACCATTTATTTACGTGTGGCACCATCTCCAGGCCGCCACATATGCTACTCTACTTTGAAAGGGTCCTCATACAGAAACTGTAATATGTAGGTACTTTGCTTTCAAAGGGGCCCCAATAGCAACTGCAATTTGAAGGTAGCCTAATCTGCTTTCAAAGGGCTCCCAACAGCAACTCTAATGTGTAAGTAGCCTACCTTCTTTTCAAAAGGACCCCTAAAAGCAACTGTAATGTGTAAGTACTGTTGCAACCTCTCCATTGGCATAGCGTTGAATGTGCGATTCACCACGAACGGGATGTGCGCGATAAACAACACCCATATATATGTGGCGCGAACAAGCAATAATAGAGTGATTTCGCCTGGTGGTCTCTATTGTTGCTTGAGGCCGCAGTGTGAAACTTTGTGCGCTTGCTGCTCGGGCTTTCCGATTGCAACAAAATGGTGCTGTGACCAGGATGTCAAGGTCATGCCAGGTGCAGCCTTCACGAAAAGAATGTGCAATCAGTGTGGTTCGTTGTAAAATGGAGGGAATGTTATTGTAGCCTCTCTATTGGCGTGTGGTTGAATGTGCGATTCACCACCAACGGGATGTGCACGAAGAACAACACTCATACATATGTGGCACAAACAAGCAATAATAGAGTGATCTTGGCTTGTGATCTCTATTGTTGTTTGCTGCCACAACGTGAATCTTTGTGAACTTGCCGCTCGGGCTTTCCGATCGCAACAGTACTATGCTTTCAAAGGGGTCCCACCACCATTTCCAATGCGCAATAAAGAAAAGCTTCAAACCAACGTCTATTCCTAAAAACACTGTGGGTAAAAATTTCTTCCAAACAGTTCTGAAAGAAAACTATCATATAAGAGCAAATATTTACACCAAATTTTAACTCTTTATACCAAATGATAATTTTTTATACCAAATGATGATTTTTAGAGAAGTATTTGGTATATTGATCATTTTATGAAAATGCCACAGTTGAACAGAACGTATCCAAGTGGAGCAGCACAAAGAAGGAAAAACGAAGAAAGGATAAAAACTGATGAAAAAAGTAAAGGTCTCCTCGACAGATTTCTTGTTGTTGCAATTTGTACTGGTGAGCTAACAGAGGAGAGTGCAGGTTCAAGCATCCAAGTTGTTAATTAAGTAGCTACTTGCTATGTCTGTTTAGTGCATAAGGAGATGTGCCATACACAAAAACTCAAGTTTTGTAAAAATGAAGTTGATAAATACATGCTTAAGAACAGGGGTTCCCAACCTTTTTCTTACCATGTAGGCTACCCCTTCAGCATTCCGACAAATGAGCATGTACCCCTATAGCATTTCAACAGATAAGGATATACCCCTTCAGAATTTTGACAGATGAACATGTACCCCTAAAACTCCTTATGACAAAATATTTTCTCATGATCTTTCACAGATATATTTAACAATATACATGTAATGGCTTTTGAAAATTATATTAAGTGATATTTGTATAAAGACTTGAAAATAAACAACATGTAAATATATATTTACCTTCTATTGCTAACCTCAAATGTACCCCTTCGGATAGGCAAATGTACCTCCAGGGGTACATGAACCCCAGGTTGGCAACATCTGCTTTAGAACATTCAGATTTTTATCAAAGGATTTCTTTTTATATGTCTGTGAGTTGAAAAGCTTGACAAATTTCTCATTTCTTTCTAACGTTGCACCTTGATGAACATTTCCATCTGAAAATAAGACGACATGCAATTGTTATACCAGGGATCACACTACATCTTTTAATTTGTAGGAAATTTTCTTCTTAGTTTACAAAATAATTTTGTATCATTGCTGTTGTGCTGCAAAGCCTGTTAAAGCAAGGCTAAATGCATGCTTCTTATCAGGTAGCACAAATGACATTTTTTAGTATTAGGCCTACGAGCACTCATTTTTTCTACAGATGTTTCAGGTGGTTTGAATTTAGCCTATGATTGAAGTCACAGGTTATTTGAAGCTTGACATTTAATTGGTTGGTTTAAGGTAGACTTGGTAGGTGATGTTAATGTTTTTTTGCCATCTCTTAAATTGGTCTTTGTTTCGATCCTCATCTGTGGTCATAAACCTTGAGTAACCATTGAAATAATACTTTCCCAAGAACAAGCGGCAGAGATGATATTTTTGCGAAGAGTTCAGGGTGTGACACTTCACAACGAAGTGCACAGGTTTAAAATCTGTTAAGCCCGGAATGTCACGCCACTTCTCCGAATCAGAACGGTCGCAGAAAGTTTCCAACACGGGGTTTTACGTTTGTTCAGGGGGCCTTTACATTCTGAAATTTGATAAAAACTCCACCGATTTATTGTGCTTTATAATTTCACTTAAGGGGGCTTGTAGCTTTGTTTGGGGGGCTAAGTCCCCAAAATCCCCCCATGGCGATGAGACTGCTCTGAATCGAAAGATCCCAGCTATGCTGGTTCGGCCATATGTCCAGAATCTCCCCGGAAAGATTAGTGAAGCAAGTCTTGTTGGCTACAACCACGGGAAAGCAGCTGAGTGTTCGTCGAAGGCCCCGGTGGCATGATTATATCTCCGACCTTGTTTGGTCCCGTCTTGGTGTGGACTGAGGGGAATTTTCTGATATTGCTGTTGATAATGAGGTATTTCGGGTCCACCTAGGACTGTTGTCTCTGCGACCTTCCCCAAAGGCAAAATGGGTACGAAAATGAATGAATATGGACACTGAAAATTTCTATTTATAAAATTGTCTTTAGTTTTTTTGCCAAAAGTAAATGTCGTGTTCAAATAAATAGGCATATTTTAACAGAAACTTAATTTTTTATGAAAATCATTTAAAAGGATGAGACATAGAAGGGAAATCGTGTTGACACCCTAAAGCTCCACCACGACACCTTTCGAAAATCCTTAAAAAAACACTGCCATTGACCATGTTATTCCTCGCTTTCCAAACCTCAACCACCCCATGGATTGCACGGCCTGACGATCCTGGGCTACAGTGGCGCAGTCAGGAATTTTGTTCGGGAGGGGCCAGTCACCTGACGTACATTGGACAATTCGTTTCGTTATTCGGACAGTTGAAATTGATATAGAGCACCAGAAAATAATTTTATCACGTTGGTTTAGGGGAGGGCCATGGCACCTTCGGCCTCATTCTGGCTGCGCCACTGCTGGACGATGCGAAAATCGAATCGCTTCTCAACACCTGCCCAGAAGGGTCGCCAGAAAGTTTTCAATAGGGGGCCTTTGCGTTTCTGCGGGGGACTTTGGGTTTGTGCGGGGGACTTTGGGTTTGTGCGGGGGGTCTTGACATCCTAAAAATTGACAAAACCTCAACTGATTTATAGGGTTTCATGTTTCAATTTGGGGGGGCTTGGAGCCTTGTTTGGGGGGCTAAGCCCCCCAAAAAACGGGACTGCACCTGGCCCGAGATTTAGTGCGGCCGAGCAGTGAATAAGAAATCGCTCAAACGATGAAGAAAAGATGTTCTAATCACTAGTAGATTTCCACGTGTCCACTGACATATCGGTTCAAAACTGATTTCTAGTTTTTTGATTTCTACTCATGTGTTCCTCAGTACTAAACTGTTTTCTAAGCATGCATTTGTTGTTCCGTTAGCAGCAAATTTGCCTATGCCATCTCAGTTTGCGATCTCTAATTAAGTGCCAGTCGCTACTAGGAGTAATTAAGTGCCAGTCGCTACTTAGCATTGCAGTTAGTACTCAAATGCTCTCAAATAGCTATGAACTAAACTTTGGTTTGCAAAAATGAAAGTAAGTCATTCAGTGCGCGCCCCTCACGAAGAGAGGGGCATAATTTTTGGCCCAGTGAGGCATTTCGGTTAGACATGGCTGAACTAGAATATCTGATGCAACTGATTGCAGTTCAAAAGACGTTAGTTTCTTCTCCAAACTGTTTGTCATAAAAAGGAACTCTTATTATCAGTGAATCAAAGATAAAGCAATGTGTGAAATTCCATATCGATTTGGCTATTTGTTTCAAACGAGCAAAATTCGGCGAAAATAGTTTTTAATTTGGTTTTCACGACACTGACAAAAATAAACAAGAAAAGCATCACTGCGTAATCCACTTGAAAGACCCTCAAACTGTCGAGTCAGCTATACATAAACAGCAAACATAAACAAAAAACCTGATATCCAAAACGGAAACAGTTTTTTTAATGCACACTACAAGACTTTTCCCATCTTTAGAGGGTTTGAACAACTCTCTAGCTCAATCTGACGGCGAGTTATGGCCACTCAAGGGCATGGGTATAATATACCCAGGGTCAGCGTTTGTGGGAGTGGAATTTTTGCCGATGTTTGTTTTTTGGGCATAAATATGGCTCCAGATATGCTAGAAATCCAATCAAGGTCTATAAAGACTCGGACAATAGCCTGGATTCCAAAAAACATGAGCCAAAAAATGGCTTATTGTGTTGGTGCCCAGGGCCGGATGAAGTTGGCCAAAAAACGCAAAACACCCCCACTAATGACGTCACCCATAGAGAACCCCAAACCGAAATCAAAAACATTTTTTCAATCGAAACTAGAAGACTTCCCGAATCCGTAGAGAGTTTAAAGACTCTCTAGCTGTTGTGACTGGCGAGTCATGACCAATGACCAAAAAAGTACCGACCATCATAGTGGCAGGCACGGGCATTAAAAAGTGAGAGAACTGCCTGAGAAAACTGTGCTGCAAAAATCAAAAGGTAAACAAAAATATTTGCGGATCCGCTATCTCAGGAATGTTTCAAACGACGAAATGCCTTGTACATTGCATTCTCCATCCAATAGCCTGCTGAAGTTGAAGTAAAGCTTCTTCTCTAAGTGGCCAGAGGACGAAGAAGCTGTCGTTATTTAGATGTGCAATCTCACAATATTTGATATGAAAGCAGCACGTTCGATAGTTTAGGCCAGTGGTTCCCAACCGGGGGTACACAGACATATTTTTAGGGGTCCATGATGACCTTTGTATGTATAAGATGAAAGCAAAATAGCGAAATACCCAACTGTCCGCTGTGGTGGTCTAGTTTGCAAAAGACATCAATCGAGTGTAACTCTAGAATCCAGGCTACAGGGCAATACAAGATCTGGCTCGTATGAACAAAGTATGAACAACTGTATGTTAATTAACTTTATCAAAGGTATGCAAGTTGCCATTATCCCGCCGTTGGCAATGATTTCTACACAAAATTCCATTTGTTAGGCATTTCGATTGTTATGCAACAATGTCAATTTGCTACTTGATAACTTTCATGAAACATTATTAATGAATATTGGCGCGCAAAGCTATTGATGGCATTTTCTAGAAGAGACCGCGTGTACGTAACAGTATTAACTGGTTTTAGGGGCCCACAGCTTTCAGTCCAATCGTCAGAAGGATCCGCGGCACTGAAAAGGTTGAGAATCACTGGTTTAGGCTATCAGTCGCTATAACAATTTAGCGACTTGTTGCTATAGCGACTATGGTTGTACTGTTTGCAATGTGCTAATTGTGGAGTAGAGTTGGCACGGTCAGGAGCGGATTTAGAGAGCGCGGGGCCCTAGGCCATCTTAGTTTTTAGGGGCCCACGCAAGTGTGACCTATTTGGCAGTTTGTGTGAAAAGCGTGAAAGTATGCCCCTGTTGTGTGTAGTGCCCGCTCAAAATCTATCTTTTGTGGTGCCGACTTTGGTTCCACAATTGCCTTAGATCTTCAATAGAAATTAAAGCCTTTCCTAAATTCGTCTAAAGAACAAATGGCAATGCGATTTTTTCTTGGAATTTATAGCTCTTTCGTGTAGTTCAGAAGTTCTCTTCGTTAAATTTCCGCGATTTCTATCGGTTTTAGTGGGTTTGTTTTACAGATATAAACATTTTCATGTGGGACCGTGTTGCCGCCCTCGAAAATATCGTCTAGCTGTCGGTCTGATTACCTGTACATAAACTCCTTTTTCACAGTAATAGTAAGCCCTAATTTTTATCCAAACAAGCACCATCCATGCAGTGGACACAAGGCTTATTTATGCCGTTTTGAAATTGTCATTTTCCAAGCAATATAAAATATGGTGTTTTCATCCTCTATACCAGTGTTTCCCAATCTTTTTTGGCTAGCGTCCCCTTTTCTGACAAACAAATTTCTATCGCCCTCCTACCATGCCTAGCACACATATCAACAGAATTATTTCGTGTATTTCACTATAAAACTTAATTTAGTAAAACGCTAAGTTTTTGTTTACAAATTACATGCATACAAGTTTGTTGATCACACTGTTTTTTATGACATTTGGTCACTCAAAGTTAGTAAGACAATATAAATGTAATTATTAACTGGGTATCGCCCCCCAACTGCCCGTTTCTGCTTCACCGCTCCCCTAGAGTTTCTGACCGCCCCCAAGGGAGTGGTACCACCCACTTTGGTAACCACTGCTCCACACATAGGCGTACGAGGCCCACAGGCGTACGAGGCAGGGGAGAGGCATCCCCCCCGGCTTGAAAAATTTCAGGGCAAATTCTGTTTTCAGGACAAGCGCAAGTTGCTCAAAATTCCTGAATGGTAAAAAATATTTCAATACAGTGAAAAATTTCAGGGCAAACTCTGTTTTCAGGACAAGCGCAAGTTCCTCAAAATTCCTGAATGATAAAAAATATTTCAAAACAGTGAAAATTTTCAGGGAAACTCTGTTTTTCAGAGCAAGCGCAAGTTGCTAAAAAATCCTGAATGATAAAAACTATACATTCAACAAGTGAATTCAAGGTACATTCTTTTTCAGGGCAAGCGCAAGTTGCTCAAAAATCCTGAATGTAAAAAGTATATAGTCAATACAGTGAAAATGTTCAGGGAAAACTCTGTTTTTCAGGGCAAGTGCAAGTTGTTCATAAATGCTGAACGGTGAAAGCATTTTGAATGCAGTGTATTCAGCGCATATTCACTTGGGGGTGGTCCGTGTAAGTTGGGCAAGGTTAGTTTGTAATCTGGACTAAAGATTTAACTGGTGATAATGGCTTTGATCTAGACCCGCTATGTCCAACCCAAATAGCTTACTGAGCCATAAAGTATGTCAATATCTTGACCAGGGCCGCACATTGAATGACAATTTAATAAGGGCCGCACTTTGAATCGCTTATTTTGATCTTAGCAAACTATTTTAGCTTAAGCTAATGTACTGAAAGCGGTCGAATCCTCATTGCAATGGTAACAGACGTGATAAAGTGGCACTGAGGATCAACCGCATCAAAAATGTCAAATTCAGGATTATCAAATTAAGAACAGGTTTTCAGAACATAAGATACATTTACTACAGCGAAAACCTAAACTGGACCTCAAAAACCTTCGACTGGGCCTCATGCGGCCCGCGGGTTGGGCACAGCTGATCTCGACTAACACCTTGTTTTCTGTAAAAATCGAACAATCGGATGTCGGTAGGTCAACAGCTTGATCTAAGAATTCGGTAAGCCCCTTGCAGTGCGCGTGTTTAAATGCTTTGCTCAAGCGCACAGCACTTACGATAACATAGGCAGGTGCAGGGTCAGACCCTTCGGTCCGGAACCGTCACTTTTAACCATTGCGTTGCGTCATCGAAACCCCGTACATATTTGCATCAGTAAAGGCAATCACCGTAAAGTTTCTTGTCTAGGAGAACACAACACGCAAGGAACTTCACCCCCTTGAGCTAACAAGCAAAGTAGGGGGGGGACCCCAAAAGCACGGGGCCTTAGGACATGGCCTATGCGTAAATCCATCCCTGGGCACGGTCTAAGATTTGTCAGGCCTGGACTGCCCATAGCCCGCAACATTCAGCCCATTAACCGCCTGTGGACCGACGACATTTCATCTTTACCAAACCAGCCCGCTAAACAATTGGCAGTCTTGTCTATTTTGTCTCTTGAGGCAAAATATCTCCATGGGATATTGTGGTGAATGCATGATTACCTTGTCCTTGCCACGTAGTGGCGCCTGCAATCTTGCAATCCTTAATTGTGCCCCTGTGTTCGCCC
>JGI24159J19872_10010623_pt1 | contig 12087 bp, 7 predicted proteins | sample Ectturendosymbi4_FD_19872 | JGI IMG/M metagenome (IMG submission 19872) | reverse complement strand
AAAAGTTGCAAAAACTTGCCCTAATTATCACATATATACACCGATTGCAAAATACACGCATTTGGGAACAATTGGATCAAGCACGTGACGAGACTTTGCTGTCTCTTAACTTCTTCGCAGTCTATAGCAGAAGCACGGGCTTGGAGAAATAACTTCGATTCTTCAGTGGATACTGCCAGGGTCAGCCCATTATTCAAAATTTGAATAACGTAGCTTTCTGGCTGCAGTGAGAAATAGCAAAGTACAATCCACATCGTCGATGTTTCTGCAAAAAACTTCGAAGCTGTTAAACTCCATGTAATGAAATCTACGGGCAGTGGAAGGAATTTTATGGCGAGTGTCCCCACGACCTACATCATGGTTGATTGATTGTGTGACGTCATCGGCGATCATTGAAACTTGGTGTGTTCTTTTTGGACAATTTCTGTAAAGACTTAAATGCTAAAACACATCTGCGCTTGTGATTTTATCTATTTTGATATTTTGCACTACTAGCTCCAAAGGATACATGCTCTTCTATGAAACACCTGCAATAAAAAATCTCACTTTGCTTGAACAACATTGGTACTGCTGCAATCGGAAAGCCCGAGCAGCAAGTGCGCAAAGCTTCACACTGTGGCAACAAGCAACAATATAGATCATGCGCCACAATCACTCTAGTTTGCTTGTTCGCGCCACATATATATGGGTGTAGTTCTTCGCGCACATCCCGTTCGTGGTGAATCGCACATTCAACGCAACGCTAACCGAGAGTTTGCAACAATACTCCTCCTTTTTAAACGCACTGCGCCGATCGCGCGTTGTTTTTGTGAAGGCTGCACCTGGCACGACCTTCACATCCTGGTCACAGCACCGTTTTGTGGCGATCGGAAAGCCCGAGCGGCATGTGCGTAAAGCGTCACATTGTAGCAGCAAGCAACAATACAGATCACATGCCGCGATCACTCTAGGGTAGATGATAAAATGGATGCCGATTTTGCGCATTTGACCTAAGGTAACCTCGCGCGATGAAAACGCTGGAAACACTGGTCGTTTCACATCCACTCATATTTCAGTAAATATGTGATTGCGTGCTTTCGAAAACCGAAAATGTTGAACACAATGGTTAAACTTATTATTTCTGAAAAATTTCTGACAACTGAACAGTAGTAAACGTAGCATTGGGCCTTTTTTCCAGATTAAGATTTTGACATCGTTTGTCTGTTTGTTACCTTCTAAAGTAAATGCGTATTTTTTTAAATGTAGGTTTTGCTTTCAAACTATCTAAGATCGCAGGTTGCAGGAAAACGTGAACATTTTGCATTGACTGGATACTTCACTACATTNTGGACCTGCAACAATCTTGAAAGAACATACNTGAGTGTATTGTTGCTTGCTGTTGATCATGTACGGGCAGCTGGTTGCTTTCGTTTTTGCTTTGGTGTCGACTGCTGCTGTCGTAACTACCAATTTTTGGAACCAGTGGGTAGTGAGCGGTCCGGAAAGTTCATCTTTAGCAGGACCAATTTGGGCTTGGAAAGGCATATGGGCCGACTGCATACAGTATTACGGTGGACAGTACTATTGCGAGGAGCAAAAGTCTTTATTTCTGGAACTAGGTATGAAGAAATTTAAACGTACTTTAAATCTTGCGACGGTATTAGATTTGGGTAACGACGGCTTAAATCCAGCGACTTTGTAGTCAACCGTTACCATCAGGGACGCCGGAACAGCGGTATGGCACGGGAGACAGTGAAAAAATTGAGGGCAATGAAAACTTGTAAAAAACAAACAAATCGTTATCGATATGTTTGTTTGTGTTCAGCATCAAAATTGACCTCAAAAATAATAGTAGAAATTGTAGAAAGCCAATATAAATTTTCTTGTTGCGCGAATAGCTGCAATAAATTCGTTTCAAATAGATCCTGATGAAACATGAAATGACCCATCAGATTGTTACGAAAAAGTCACCTCCGCCCTCGTTGCCTCCCTTTTGAAAAGGCAGGGGATAATGCTCCCGTAAGTTTCCTGCTCTCCGGCGTCCCTGGCTACTATTAAGCGTTTTTACAAAATATTTCATTGTAGCTTCCTTTTCTTGAGTTTAATTGGTATGTTTGTTGATGCTGAAACAATTGTCTCTAGTCCGTTACACTTAAAATGATCTTCACAATTTTTTGATACATCATAACCACAACAGGCTTACTTCGAGTTGTTGATTAAAATAAAGAATTGTAACTGTAACTCGTCATTTCTGTTTTTCAATACAGGTCAGGTGAAACCAATCAACAAACCTGCATTGCCACTGAAAATATTGCCTGATTAAATCTTTGGCAATCTTGCTTTGGTGTTGATGAAAACTGCCTTGTTAGATATGTGAAGTTTGTCAAATTTGATTGCTTCATTCACTACCAGTATTGCTCCTAATTGCTTTTGTTAGGTTTGAATCTTTTCGCATAGCAAAGTAATGAGTACTGTAGTTCTTGTTTTGTTTAATGATGAAGTAGCAAATGACAAGTTCTAGTTTTATGATATTTCTCAGCTCACATCAACGCAATCCGGGGAATGATGTCCACTGCGACGGTCTTCGCCGTATTCAGCACCTTTGCATTTCTCATTGGGATGGAATGCTCCAAGTTGCTTGATGATCACCTGCAAACAAAGAGAAAAATTATGCGCTTCGGCGGCGTTCTGCATCTTTTCGCTGGTAAATTAAGTTAATATTTTAAACCTGCACATTCAGAGGAATACCTGCAACTGCCAAGTCAGTAAACGCACAGTAAATGAGTATGACAGCACAAAACGTGTTCTGTTCAAAGCGAGCCTTGGTATATTGTTCACTGTTGATTTTCGTATTTCTGATCACAACTTGATGCACTGATCTAGGCGCGCAACCAGGGAGGAATTAGGGGCATTTGCCCCCCCAAAAAAAATTGCAAAACATTGCATAGCAATTTTGACATTTGCAGAAACTTTCAAAGAATAAAGATTAAATTTTATATTCAATCTATTTTTAAGAAGTCTTATTTGAACTTTTCTTTGTCCTTATACTGGTTAATTAGCTCCTTACAAGCATCTTCATCAAAACTGAAAAGTTCTCATTTTCGGAAATGTTGCGAANAGAACTTTATCTGTGACCTTTGCGAAAAAGTTGTACCACGGTTNAATAAGCACGACAACGTCANCGAATGAAATTTCATGAAAATTGCCCCTTCACAATGAAGAGCTGGTTGCGCCTCTGCACTGATCCATTACTGTTTCACTGAAGCGATTGTAAATACAGCTATAAAGAAAATGTTTTTGTAAACACTATTGCAGCTTATCGTCGCAAACAAAATTACGGTGTTTCGTCAAATTTCATCTATTCTCTGTTGCAAAATCAACTTTCAAAAAGTAGTTAAACCTCGGTGTCGGGTCACACGTTACGCAGCTTGCGCCAGTTGTTACCTAACACGACAGCAGATGTAGGGTCTTGAAGGTTGTGAAGAACGCGTTGTATCTAACCATTCCACGGAGATTCGACGAGTTGAGGTGCAAACCTGGTTGTCGCAGGAGCACGGGTCACTCAACCACCTAAGCGACCAGATGTCTTCAGGTTGCCAAACCAAAGCAAGGCGATATAAAAGATACTCACCAATATTTCCGTTAATAACTCTCCAATAACACTTTAAATTTGATTGCTTTCCTTGACTGTATTCAGAAATACAACAAATTCGTCAATACGCTTGAATGTGAAGTCAGAACAACGTAACGTTAAACGATTCGGTACACTGAGTGTAGAATCACGGCCAACAACAGCGTTGACCCTTTACAAGAGCGACCGGAAACAGCAACCAGTTGCCGTGTTTTAGTTTAATAGACTATCATGTCAGCTTCTAAGCTGTTTGCAAACAAGTACGTTGCATCAAATCTAGAATAGAAACTGCCTGAAGTCATGCACTAAGGTTGAACAAAACACTAAATCACATATGCATCCACCATACAGACACGCACCCGTCGTAAAACTACTTCTAGTCAATGGGTGCTCAATACGTCGACTGCGATCTACCAGCCAATCTCAAAGGTATACTGAAGGTAAATCACATGACAATAATAGACCGGGAGCCCAGATGGTTCAAGTTAGCTCGAAAGATAACCAATTTCTAATGGAATTACGTCATGTGGTATAGCTTCCTGTACAAGGAACTGGTCTGCCGTGTCACAACTAGTGTATGTGGTCATGGGGAGTGCTCACCAGTACCCCCAAAATTGAGCTAAATCAGTTGGAAAGGTAACCACTTGAAATATGTTGCAAGACGTCCAGCATAATCACAGGAATAATAGATGACCGATGCCAGACATTTTAAGTGGTGGGACCCCCCCACCAAACCCCAGAAAATCGAGCTAGATCAGCTGGAAAGGTAACCACTTGAAACCTGTTGAAAAATATCCAGAATAACCCCAGGAACCATAAATGACCAATGCCAGACATTTTAAGTGGTGGGACACACCCGCCAGACGCCCCTAAAGTGGCCACCTCAAAATTGAACTAGATCAGCTCGGAAGACCACCACTTGAAACCTGTTGCAAAATGTCCAGCATATCCCCAGGAACCAGGGTGGCCAGATCCTTGAGAGAGTTTATGTCACCGATTATGTAACCACCGCGAGGTTTTGGAGGCTTAAAACTCCCAAATTAAGTTTGTACCCTCTAAAATATTATCGGAAGCACTAGAACACAGTTGCTTTTTCCGCCGACCCGTTTTCTATCCAGTCGTTTAAGCTTTTTTTCAAACTGTTTCTAAAATTGCGTTACAGCGACACCGTTACTGTTTGCAGAAAAGATATAGGAGCACGGGAGATAACCACAGTTTCGTCTGTGACTCGGTGTCAAGCGAAATTTCTGACCGGTTATTGTTTGTCTGTTATTTTGCTTCTCAAAGTAAAGAAATAAAGTTTGGCAATTACTTTTTTGATGTGTGTTGTTTAAATTAAAACATTTGGTCAGATGCCAGGTACCCACAACAAGCTATAGTACGGGAATAACTGAAACCACTGAAAATTTTTGGACTTAGTCTTTCACCTCAAATTATTTTTCTTTTTCTCACCCAAACACAAATCCCAACCTGACACACCTAAAAACGAATCCATAAGCCCTAATCATCAGTTTTCGCAGCGAATTTGATATGTAGAATATTACTCTGTGCAAGCCCACATGGCGTGAAGTCAGAAATTTCGCTTGACACCGGAATTACATTACCTTGAATTTTTTTTCGGTTGTGATGTAATAAACGCGTTTGAACAAAAAGCCTCAGCGATCATTGTTTGCGGTGTTCAACGTCGAGTTTCTTACATGCATAGAACTGCGACTTGTACTTTATCACTGTAATCAGTGCAGAGATTGTTTTGTGCAAAGTTTATCATAGGTTGCCCCGTTAGTCGTCTCGTATTTTGTAATGCACAAAAGTAATATATGTTTAATGCTTATGGCTAAAGTCTTAACATTGCTCAGCTTGCTGTACAGATAGCAAGATGGAGTTAATTGTGTAACACGGTTGAATGAGTTTGTTTATCAATGATTCCAAAGCTAATGCCGACACAGTAATTTATTTAGTGAATTACAAATCGCATGCTTCACACACGTACACCTTATTCTAGATTTGTTGATATTAGTAGCTTATACGTGCGATACAAAATTTATGGTAGAAACATCTGCCTTGCAGCAGAAGATTAAACTGGGGACTCGTTATTACCAGAAAGTCGTAAGAACGCGTATTTCGACCAATAACAAGCCCTGTGTGCAAGATTTTCGGCAAAATTTACTTCAGTTCATAGTAGGCCAAACGTTATACGCTTGCGTTGATGAAAGGGCGCGGTGCATAGTTTGACCGGACTCATATTTGTTTCTTCTGCGTCAGTGTTGTCATAACTGCGCGGAAGGTTTGATTCTGGATTTTTGCAAATAATTAGTTGTTTATAGTTCGTCACGGCATCGACAGCTCTAACTAACCGCTGGTAATTAAATGAGCGTGTTTAAAACCTAAATGCTTTCAATAAGATTGCTAAACAATTTTTAATTGCAAACTACGAGCTTGTTACGCGCATTTGTGGAAATTTAGTTCGGACTACAGACACAATATACTTCATCAAATCAAACTCAGCCTAATTCAGCCTACTCTTGAAAAATGTTACACATGAAGGCTCAAGAAAACATACTCTTGAGAAAGCCCTTAAGCTAATGAATTTAATGACAACTGGAAATATCGTTTTCTGGAGACGTTCAACACGTCGAGCAAATGTCTTGTGTTTGAAGTGAAACGTAAAAGCGTGTTAAATATGGATCCAAAAGTAAAAACAAATCAGACTTCAAGCGAATATGGAAGTAATCAAGAACAGAGTCCATTAACGACGGAATGCGCAAGTGAATCCGTAAGTACACATAGTTTTTATAACGTAAAATCCTTTGATATGCACATAATGAAAAATAGTATGCATTCACGAATTGACACTAAAACAATGGACCAGGTTCATTGTCTTAACAAAAGATACTATTGCGGCGACCAATTTTTCCAAGTATTTTGGTGCATGGCAAGAGGCACATGGGATTACAATGAAACCTGATGGAAATCACCACGTTTTGAGCGAGTTTGAACTTTTCACAGCTTGTTATATACTAATACGAAGTGTGGATTGGAAGAAGTTGAATTGTTATGCTTTGTTCAGTTAACAGTAACATCTGATAGTCAGAAAACTTTTGAGATTTTTTACGTGCTTCTACCCTACCATGTAACATTAAGTGATTTTGACCACTTCTCTGAGCTACTCTCAGGTTGTTTCAACCACACTACATACGCAGAAATGGTTTTGGACTTGGTTTCGTGAGAGTGCAGCATTATGCAAAAAAGTCAGTTTTGCATGAATGCAGTGTCACCTGACCTGCGACAGCGTACGGGCATTGGTTTACGCAGCCGTTCGTTGTTACCCCATGCGATGTGCTACAGTTAGGATCAGCCCATATTTAGATTTATTTCAGTCATACCTTCCAAACTCAACTGCGTTACCTTCCTCGTTTCTTAGTTATTCCTAGTGCCAGGTGGAGCCACACCAATACCAGCAAATAAAATGCAATCAAAATCCTGGCAAGAGGCGAATATGCACTTCTACGACTAAACGCGGACAATGAATAGATTCCGGAACTCTTACACTGATGGTACTGAATCCACATTCAGAATACTGCTGCTGCTGTGATCTACAAGCAGCAGCTCAACGCAGTCAGCGGAAAATGGCCATTACTTGCGCAAGGAAGTAAAAAATCACTTAAAGTTGGTTTTAATTGCAGCGCCAGCGTGAGTGGAAAAGATCTGCAGATTTGAAGCATGTACTTCAGGTGTCTGACGAGCAACGACGTATATACTGTAATGTAGTGACGGCAAGCTAATTCCATGCGCAAAGATTCAGAGCACTGTAGCACATGCGATGTTTGCTTCAGTCATGTTTATCGTTCAGGCATGCATCTTGTTTTGAGTAAAGTACGCAGGCCCGTCGACAAAGGGGTACTGGCCCTATGTTATTTTCAGTGTTGGCCAAGTAAATAATATACATTAGAGTGTGACACCTGCAAAAAGTCTCCCCTCGCCTTAATACATCCGAAAAGCCGTCGCTAAGATTTTACAGCTCACGATTGCAAAGGCTGCAATAGGTGTAAAATCCGGTGAGTAAAATTGAATCGTAACAGAATATACAGTGTTTCCCTTATTTTTCGTGAACCATTTTTTGTTTTTCGGAATTAACATCACCAGAGCAAAACTGCCTGTAAATATTTTTTTACCAGTTTTTTATTAAACTGTACGGTCACCATATTTTCGTCACCCAACAGGTTGCATTTAATTGATGTGAAATAAAAGAAGTACTAAAGATGAATTTGTAGACTTATACGAGGTTTAACTTGTTATAGCACAATGTAGGCCTAATGTAGCGAAAGGTATTTATCAAAAATTTATTTTTGATGAAAAAGCCAGAGTTTCAATCAGGCCCATAACCAGAGGGGGCGAAGCTCCCCCTAAAATTTTTTGTCGTCACCCCTGGAAAAATGTATTGGGCATAGTATAAAACTTTCATCAATTTTTAAAATATTTGGGCCTCTCTCAAAAAACTCTTTGCCCCACCTGGTCTCCCAAGCTGGTTACGGGCTTGGTTTCAATCAATATTTTCTGAGTTTTAATCATTGGTTTCCGATTTTTGGTGCTACTTTGCGGATTGTGAGTTTTCAAATTGGCGAACGAAATCGTTGTTTGTGCGGAAAGCGCAAGCGCCCTGGGGCTGATTTAGCTATGCTGTGTGGGTAGATCAGAATCTCTATATTATACTGATAGAGATACTCCAGGTAGATGGTCTTATCAGCAATAATCTTGCGCTATGATATGACGTAACACAGTTTTAAGACAATGATTCAAGAACTGACAAGCTCTTTGGAGAGTGCGGAGTTCCGTTGTAATCGTTCTCATGCTGCACCCTTTCAGAGGCATGGCGCACCGCCATAAAAATACCTCAAAGTGATATCTTGTTCCACAATACTGCAAATTGTGAGTCCATTGATTTCCTGATACGGCAATCTAACTCAGGGCTTGGGGTCGGCAGAAAAACTTGACGACCTCGATTTCGACTCGGTGTCGTCAAAATTCAACTTACTCACTTTGACCCCTGTGCCTACTCCACCTTCTGTATCGGGGCTGTCAAACTTGTTTGCGTTGTACCAAATGATCAAGCATATAAATCCAGGCTGTTTTTCCAAATGTGGAACTATTTTAAGATTGTGCTTATGTTTGATGGTCACAAACTGTTCTGGTGAGAGATCATTTTCAAAGCTGAAAGAATAAAAGTATGCTTCGTTAAACAATGTCACAAGAACGGTTGTCTGATCTGAGTGTTCTTTGCGTTGAGAATGATAAACTGTGTCTTACTGATTTTGATGACATTGACGAATTCGCAGCCAGGAAAGCTGGAAGGAAGATGTTTTGACAGTAAATTACCTACCTACCGTAACTACATACTCGCTTACCAAAAATATGTAAAAAGCCTTAACAGGCAGGTTAACATGAAAGCATGACAATTTGATAATCTATTGGTTTTGCGTGAACAATAAGCTTGTCGATCAATGACCTGTAAGCTATGATTTAAAAATATTTTCAACAAATGTTAAGATTAAACATTTTAACAATTTAACATTAAAATGCAACGTAATGTTCAAGCTAGATTGCTAGATTCAGTGGCGTGATGCTGATTATACTGTACTTTTAATAACAATTTTGTCTGTTCTTTCATCATGTGATCAGCGCAAGACACTGTCAGGCAAGTTTACCCTGTGTATAGTCAGGCAAGTTTACCCTGAGTTATAATGAGCACCAAGTTTGTGAAGTTGAAAGGCTGACCTGCCAAGTGCCTCACAAGCCAGTCACTGCTAAGAAAACCTACGTTTGGTGGCGGGTTAATGAAAGCACTTTTGTTCTGGTGATAACACCACGAGGGCGATGACGGGTGCCAGAGTCAAACCATGCGGATAAACAGAGCGTAACAGTTAACGGAAGATCAAGAAAGGCGGTGTGTTTCAACGTACTGTATTACGAAATCTAGAAAGCTCGTCAAAGTAGTCAAATTCGATGAAATAGAACAACTAGCTTTACTAAAAAAATTTTTTTCACAATAAATTATTTAAGGTATAAACAAACAATACATTGGTAGCGTACAATGAAGCCAATTTTCAGCTCTTCCTTGTGCCAAACACAGCTTTGTTGTTGCTGGGACAGTTCGTCAGTTCTCCCTTTTTCTGTTTCATAGTTCTTTCAGTAAATGTCAACATTTGTGGAAAGCAGTAGTCCAAGCTAATCTAGCTCAATTTTGAGGGGGTCATTTTAGGGGTCTGGTGGGGGTGTCCCAACACTTAAATGTCTGGCATTGGTCATTTATTATTCTTGGCGTTATGCTGGACATCTTGAAACATATTTCAAGTGTTTACCTTTCCAGCTGATCTAGGTCAATTTTGGGGGACTGTGAAGCACTCCCCCATGACCGCACCCACCAGGTGTGACACGGAAGACCATCAGTTCCTTGTACAGGATGCTATACCACATGACATGATGCCATTAGAAATTGGTTACCTTTCCAGCTAACTGGACCCTCTCGGGTCCCGCTCTATAACACCTTCGGTGCCGGTGGACGATTCTGCCCGAGTAAAGTCAGGAAATGACAAAAAATACGCATAGTTAATTGTGTTGTGTTTTGCAATATGGGCTCATGTGTGTACGCACGGTACATAAACACACATTGCAATAAGAATTCTCAATATATATATTAAGAAATATATGCTTTGCATTTTTGTAGTGGGTAGATCATTTGACTTGTTCATTTTATAAGTAGCTCGCATTCTGAAAAATTATGTGCATCCCTGTTCTAGTCATTGTCACAAACCTGTTCGAATGGTTTGTTTGGCAGCCACTCGTAAAACTGAACCATAGTGACCAACATTTTCTAAAGCCCTCCTATTTAAATAGATAGTTATGCTGTTATGAAATATATGACAATCCAAATTTTCCCACACAGGAGCGTTGACTTTAGCTTCGGTATCATGGTACGCAAGCATAGTCCACTACGACTTCTTTTCCTTTGGCAATCAAGACAACTTCATGCGATATGAGTTTGGAGCAGCTCTGTATTTGGGATTTGTCAGTGCATTTTTGTCTTTCATTACTGGCCTGCTGTGCATTTGCATGCCTGGTCCGCTGCCGGAAAAGAGTCGCTACGACAACTCGGTATACCCGTTCACTAAAGCTGCGTCCGACCACTTGCGCAGGGAAACGCACACGAAGGATAAATACATGGAGTACGTGTGACATTCTGTTCGACTGCGGTCGAGGCGTGCAGCGATGTGTGCTAGAACTGAGTGCCATTATCTAACAAATAACGTACGTTTCTGTACTTTTCTGTTAGAAAGATTGCATAAAGCCATTTTTGATGTGCTTACAAGCTAGCGTCAGACGTAACTGCTTAATTGTTCAATTGCTATAACATTTTCTTTGGCTTGCTTCTTGGATAGCAGGCTGCTGTTCGTGCGAGTATGGAGAATGACTGAAAAAATCAAGCAAATACAAGAATTTGTGAACTACAGTGCTGTGCATCGTTTTAGATTCTGAATGTAGAATTTTCACTCTTTCTCATCGCCGTTCAAATTCGGTTCTTGTTTACTGAAAAATCTGATTTCCTTTAACTAATCTGCCGTAAAAATTGCTAGAGCTTTGAAGGTGAAACCGCGTATTCCTCTCGTACACATGTCTAATGCTAAAAAATGCAAATGAAAATAGGACTGGTTTGTTGACCTGTTTCCAGCAAATGTTGGAATGCATCAACAAGCAAAACCACCAAAACAGTCTTTTTCAAAACCAGTTTCAAAAGTTTCCGTTGAGTTACGCCCATTGAAGATAAAAAAAACAAGAAAAGAAATGACAAAACAACCTGTCTTCCACTAAGTTCTCTTTGTTTGCAAATGCCATGAGGTGATTGGTTTGTAATTTAACTTGTAACCGGAAACTGATATTTGCTGGTGCGAGCACATAATTTTAGCTTGAGCTCTTTACTGAGGTTGGTATGAGCTCATCATGTATATGTTTCTTGAGTTTTCGTTGTTAAAATAAACTTGCTCAACTCTTCAAAACTCAAGGAGTGTTACAACAACAGTCCGGGAGGCCATCTTTAACATTCTTTGCCTAATTAGTTTTCGTTATTGAAACCTATAGTAACATACGTAACCACAGATAAACCACAAGTGCTTACAGATAAGCCACAAGCCCATTTTGAGTTTTGTGTTTTATGCTGGCTAAGTTTGTTGTTCAACGCTCGAAAAACTTACAGAAAACTTGGTCTAAAGACAGTGGCGTAGCGAGGCTAAGTGCCGCCCGGGACCGACCATTAAAGTGCCGTCCTTTCCAGCCCTCTAATTTGCTTACAAGAATTTTAATGAAAAAAATCATGTTTCGTGCTTATTTAAAGATATAAGGATTAATAGTGCATCTTTAAAATCACAATCAAACACTCACAAACTGAAATGGGTCTTGTTTTTGATTGTCGATTATGAGACTTGCTT